>Ga0194133_10003682_pt1 | contig 21479 bp, 24 predicted proteins | sample TA2KigOf40mmetaG_FD_155448 | JGI IMG/M metagenome (GOLD analysis project Ga0194133, IMG submission 155448) | Freshwater microbial communities from Lake Tanganyika, Tanzania - TA2015055 Kigoma Offshore 40m | ecosystem: Environmental > Aquatic > Freshwater > Lake | place: Tanzania: Lake...
ACTCCAAAGCCGCTTTTCCCAGTAGTTCCAAATGCGCTGTTTCTGGCGAGCCTGAAAAAGTGAGGACTTTTTTTCCCGCCACCGCAAATTCCATGCAGGAAAGCCCGAAGGTTTCGCCCCGTTTGCGGCCATGAAGCATGGCGTCGCAGGACTCCAAATAAGCCCTTTTCCTCAACGGGTCCGAAGTGGCTGACAGGAAGTGGATATTGCCTTGTTGTTTTGATCCCGGAAACGCACGCGTATTGAGAAAGATGAAATGAACAGACGGAATCGCTTTTACGGTCTCGACCACCGTTTGCTGAACCCAGGGGATGTCAAAAGAATCGTCGCCGCCGTGTCTGCCAAAGACCACTGCGCCGGGAGGGATTCCCAACTCCTCGCGGAGGTCTCCGGCCGGTGGGGGCAGACTCACCATATGGGGCACAAAGGGTGTTTTTCCGTGTGACATCACCCGGGAAAGCCACGGGGACACGTAAGCGTACACATCCCCGTGGAATTCCGATTCCCGGAAAATCGCGTGGATGCCGGTGGGGATGGATCGGGATTCCGCGCCATCGGAAATTCCGTTTTTTATGCAATAGAAAAAGTCCGTTTTTTCTTTTCGCAGGATCGTCTCACGTTCCTCCTCATTCCGATAAAAATGCACCGGGCCCACTTTTCTCATTTCCCGCACAACCGGATGGGCATCTCCCCCGTCTCTCCAGGGAAGCACGAAAAAGGACTCGCCACCCAAAACCTCACGATTACCCCGCCCGTAGTCTACCAAGGCCACCTCGGTGCCGCGAAAGCCGAGATAACCCGAATGAAAGGCTACCTTCATGGGCGGCTTCTTTGGTAGTACTCGTCATCATGAAACGCCCAAATCATGCGGTACCCCAAGTGCTTCAGGAGCCGGGGCACCCGAGCGACGGGACAGGGGGCCTGAATTACCAGCCAGGCTGGTTGGACGGATTTAGTGCGCAGAATTTTTCCGAATTGAGACAGCCTTTCTTCTTTACGAAGAATTAATAAATCCGGGGAAGCAAATTTCTCGGCCAGCGCCTCTGGAAATGGACTGCTTTCATCAAGAACCTTGCTTTTTCGGATTTTTCGGGCTGCCCGGGCAGGGCGTTCGCGCGATTCCCAAACAGCCCCCTTCCAACCCGCTTTCTCCTCTAGGAAAACCCCATGACTGCCCGTGCTGCCGTCCCCTGCATCTACCTCCCAAAAGATCCCTCCGGTCTTTTTTTGCAACACCTTTTCCCAGAAAATCCGGTCCTGCTCACTTTGGCATTCCAAGACCCGACTCCCGCCCCATTTGGACTGCAGCCCTTTCCGCTTTTTTTCATGCCAAGCATCATTGACCGGCGGTAACCACCGGTAAAGAAAACGGCGTAACCGCTTCATGGACTTGAGGGAAGTTGCGGAGCCAGATGTGGCTCGAAATGGGGTCTTGGTTTGCTTATATCAAGCGGTGGAACCATGGGAAATGTCATCAAAATCTGTTTTCTTTGCTGATGAAAATTAAGGATCTGCGAAAGCCGTTTCTCTGTTGGGCCATGTCCTGGCCGGGAGACTCAACCGGGTTCGGCCCGCCCCGGCTTCCCCCACTTGGCCTTGAGCAAATCGCACGGGACGAGAAAAGGGAGATTCCGGAACTGATTCCCGTCCACCCGAAAGGACGAATCATCCGATCCAGGCCAGCCATTCCGGTTGGCAGCGGAAGTGCGGATGTTTTTGACATTCCGGAGTCACCCCAAACTCCGACTTTTTTGGCCCGCATTCCAAACGGCAGATTGCTGGGCCCGACCATTGCGGTGATCACCGGGAAAGACCGCGTGGTTGCGGATGTTTCCCTGGATTGGAACCATCCTCCCAACGCTCATTATGCCTACCGCCGCTTCCGTCTGCCTCGGTGCAAAAATTTCCAGGGGGATGCCGTGGTTTTGGCCTGCACCGGCGCGGATACCTACTACCACTGGCTGATCGACGCCCTTCCCCGTGTTGCCATCACAAGATCTGCCTGGAACGCAGCTGCAGGTCCCGATTGGTGGGTTGTGAATAGTCTCAAGCCTTCCTTCGTGGCCGAGAGCCTGCAGGCACTGGGGATCCCCAGAAACAAGATTGTTTCCCTTGAGGAAACTCCCCATGCCTGTTTTTCCAACCTTTGGGTTCCATCCTTGCCTTGCTCCTCCTCAAGCGGCAACCCCCCTGCTTGGGTGGCTAACTTTCTTAACGACTTAGCCTCCAGTTTCTGCGCGGACGGCGAGGCAAGGAAAGAGGCTGTCTTTATTGAGAGAAAAGGCCTTGCGAAAAGGAATTTAAAGCTGTCGGAGAGGCAGCGGGAGAAGGCCGGGCAGGCAGGATTTGCCTTTGTTGCCTGCGAAACCCTGCCTTGGCGGGAACAAGTATCCCTGTTTCGCCGGGCAAACCGGGTCACTGGCCCGCACGGCGCCGGGTTTTCCAATATTATCTTCAGCCATGAGGCAAAGGTTCTGGAGTTTTTCCCCAAGCTCTCGATGAATGCCTGTTATTATGCCCTTTCCTGTCACTCGGGCTGCCAATATGGATATGCGGTCGCCTCCCAACAGGACCAATCCGGGGACTTTTATGCTTCCGATTCACTTTGGGATGAGGGGCTGGCTTTTCTTTCGCGGTCCTGAAGCCTCAGCACTGCCCATTTTTTCGAGAATTATCCGGATTCTTTTTATGCCCTTGCCGCCGGGCATCGCGGCTTCTGCCTGGTTTCGCAGGGAGGTGCGCCCTGGTTTTGGCCGCGCCGAAGGGAGCTCGACACCTGTCGGGTGTTTCTTTCCTTCGAGCATGTATTCCAGAACTCCCGCCATTCGTTTGCGAATCTCCGCCTTTTCTCGCCGTGCGGAATTTTTTTTGAATTTCAGTTCCTCCCCGTAAAACTTCAAGGGGCTATCTCCCCCAAGAAAAACAGCTTTCATGATTTTCTTGTTGGACAGCTTGCGAAGATAATCCGGCCGGTCATGAATAGTATTTCCAAGATTTACCAACGCATTCGCTCTCCAGGCTTCGATGATGTTGGAAAATCCCGTTCGCCGGGTCGCCTGGAGCAGGGATTCTTCATATTTCTTCAGATTCGTTACCCTTGGGCCGACCGCTTCTGGTGGATAATGACAAACCCCGGTTTGATAGCTTAAGACCGGCAATCCCAGGCACGCCGCTTCCAACCCCATCGAAGACCATCCGTAGATTCCCAGGTCGGCATGGAGAATCAGATCATAACTGGAAACCGGATCATTGGCGTGAATACAGCGCACCCCCGGAAAAGTTTCCGCTAGTTTCCCGGCAATCCGAGCCGTTTCACTTGGCCGCCCAAGAATTCTGGTTCGTGGATGAACACGGATCCAAAGCCGCGTTCCGTTATCGCACGACCACTCCGCCAGGTGAGACAGCCAACTCTCCTGAGTGGGGAAAAGGGTTTTTATGGGCGGATTTCCCAGTCGAAAAGATTCACGGATGATTTCTTCGAATCTCATTTCATCCATGGAGGCTGTGAAAGCCACGAAAACAGGTTTTCCGGAAAGATAATCTTCTTTGAGGCTTTCCGGAAGATCGTGCACCCCGGGTCGCTTTTCTGGAGACCATGTGTGGCTTCCTTTGGCCTCCAGTCGGACCAGCAAATCCTCATAAAGCAACTGGATGATGCGATCCGGAAGGGGCGTGGTTCGGAATTTTCTCCACTTGCCCGCCGGTCTGCGCAACTCCAGACAATCGAATTCCTGATTTACCACGATATTTTCCGGGCTGTTGTTTTTCAGCCCGGCATGGACCAGGCAAAGGGAGCGCGCGCCGGCTTCTGCAGCCGCGCTTCGTGCGCTGAGGCTAAGGGCGTAATTGTTCATATGCACAAAGACGCTCTTGGGATCTTTCCAGATGGCGTCCCTGGTTTGCTGGTATGCTGCGATTCCCGCCATCTCTTGTGGAACGAATTCCGATGTGTTTTGGTAATTTTCCTCCCCTCCCGGAATTTCCGCGCGCACTTTCAGGGTGTTGAGGAGGGAGAGCATGCGGATTCTTTCGCGGGATTCAGGCGGCGGGGGCAGGTCGGACCGGCCGGGAGGAACGAATTCAAACTCCCTCGGGTGCTGGCGAAACACGTTTCGCATGCATCGGTAACAATCCCTGTCCCGCGAGTTTTTCTGAAAACGGAACTGGTCATGCATCAGGTGAACCCCGCAAAAAGGCAAATGGGCGAGGCATCCGAGAAAACGGCAGGCGCCACCTAGGTCGGAAACAGTTTTTCCGATTTTTAGGAGCGTTTTGTAAAACGGCTGGATTTCAGCCTCGTTGGCGAAAAACAGGAAAGAGGGCCCCTCTTTTTCTGTTTCGCGGAAATTCGATAAGATCCCCCGGAGACGGTGTTTCCAAAAAAGCTTCTTTAAGCCCTCAAACATTCTTTTTAGTTCTTTTTGGCCGGCCCTGATACCTTGTCGAAATGTCGGGTTTTTCCTGCGGTTTTTGTTTCCTATTTTTTGTCTGGTTTCGACCAAAGAGGACGCCCGTTTCCCATGCTTTGCCCAATAGCCAATGATCGGGTCGTATTCCTTCGATTTGAAACCCGCCGCGGTGGAAGAGTCTTACTGAGGCAAGGTTGGAGCCATAACAACCGGCGGTGAGTTTATGGAGTTTTAGTTTTTTGAAACAATAGGAAGCAAATCTGTTTAAGGCCTCAAGTGCCAGGCCTTTTCCATGATATTTTTTTTCTCCGACAAGAATTCCTATTTCCCCGCGCCTGTTTCTCCAGTCAATCGGTCCAATTTTGATGTTCCCGATGTGGGCTCCCTTTTCGCCAAGGAAAATACCCGCGAGGCAGGTGTTTTCGCTCCGGTTGCAATCCTGCACGTACTTTTTTATTTGACGGACACTTGGTTTGGCGTGTCTGGCCTCAAGATATTTTGTTATTTCCGCGTCGCGCAACCAGCGGAAATAGGCATCACCAACATCCGCGGACTTCAGGCTCCGCAACACCAATCGTCCTGATCGCAGTGGTTTTTCGATGATCAAGGTTGTTTATTTTCCGCCAACAAAAGCAAGTCGCATTGGTTCTCCCGCAGGTATGTTTTTCCGCGCCTTTTTACCCAAGATTTTTTCGAGAAACTTGGGACTCAACCCTGTTCCAGGCCGAACGGAACGGACATTTGCCCTGGTGAAGGCCTCCCCTTTCCGGATGTCCCTGGCAACAAAAAGCGACCTTCGAAACTGCAGGGAAGGCATCTCCTCCGCGCTGGGACCATAGCAAGGTTTTCCCAAGGCACTCCACACCATTTTGGTTTCCTGGATCAACCGCCTCATCTCCGTGGGTTCCAGGGAAAAAAGGCTGTCCACCCCTCCTTCTTTCCGATTCAAGGTGAGGTGCTTTTCCACCAAGGTGGCCCCGCAGGGAATGGCTGCAAGGGCGACCGCTGTCCCCAAGGTGTGATCGGAGAGCCCCACCTCGCACCCGAAACGACGTCTCAAGTCCGGGATCGTCCGAAGGTTGCTGCTTTTCGGTGAAGCGGGATAATTGCTGGTGCATTTCAACAGTGCCAAAGATTTGCAGCCTCCATTTCTTGCGGTGCGTACCGCCGCCGTAATTTCCGAAAGCCTCGCCAGGCCGGTCGAAATCAGCATCGGTCTTCCCTTTTCCGCGGTCTTCCGGATCAAAGGAAGGTCATTGTTCTCAAAGGACGCGATCTTAAATGCCACCGCGCCTAGGTCGCTTAAAAACTCCACCGAACTTTCATCAAAAACCGTGCTGAAGCAGATCATCTTATGCTTTTTCGCCCGGGACATGATCGGTTCATGCCAATTCCAAGGGGTGTGGGCTTGCTTGTACAATTCGTAAAGGCTTCTTCCATGCCAGGGACTTTTCTTGTTTCGGATCCGGAAAGGCCCGGTTTTGATGGGCAGGGTCATTGTGTCCGGTGTGTAGGTCTGAATTTTCATGGCATCCGCCCCGGCCCAAGCCGCTGCATCCACAATTTCCAAGGCTTTCTGGAGGGAACCGTTGTGATTGCCGGACATTTCCGCAATAACAAACGGGGGATGGTCGGAGCCGATGGTTCTTTTGCCAATTTTCATGTTAAATTCTTGCTTTGGACTTCCGTTTCTTATCCCGTCGGCTTTCTTTTTCCAGATGGCTTTTTTCGGCGGATTCTTTTTTGAAGCCAGACGTACTTCTCCCCAGCTTTCCGCAATCCCCCACTTTTTTTAAATCCGGATTGCAACAGGGTTTTCAGCGAGGCCAGGTTCGACTTCTTCACCCTGGCGGCCACGCGGGATCCTCCGGCAACGATGGCTTTTTTCTCAAGAGCAATGCCAACAAGCTTTTTGGCCCATCCTTTTCCGCGATATCTTGGGTCGAGGGAAAAATGAATTTCCCAGTCCCGCCCGGACGAGCGGCTGAGGCGAACGGAGCCGATCGGACCGCGGTTTTTGATGTAGCCGATCATCCAACGATTCCGGCTCCTGTCCCCAAGGATCCGGCGAAACCATTGTTTGTGCTCTGCCGGCCTGATCCTGGTTTTTCGGCGCCCAGCCTGACGTGTGAGGGGGTCATTGGCCCATTTCAGGACACGGGCCTCATCCCTTTTTGTTACCGACCGGAATCGGATCTGGGGTTTTATTTTAACAGGCGCCCGAGGTGGCGGGAAATCTGCGTGTCTTTTTGGTGAATCCGCCGGATGCATTTCAAGGTCTTCTCGGGAGCCGCATCCAGGGCAATGCGGAGCACCTCCATCCAGTTCAGGTTGTTTTTGGATCTGGCGGATTCAATTTCCCGTAAAACCCGGTGTGCTTTTTTTCTGAGGTTTTGGCCCTTCATCGAATCGTCATGATGGGTCTTATTTCAGGACCCTGCAACCTTTTGCGCATTTCGTTTTTTCCAATCCACTCGGCCAGGCGACCGAAAGTGTCCTCATATGCCTGAAGCGTTTTTGTGACCGCTTTGTCGTCATGCGCTGAGGTCATGTTATGCGTTGTCAAAAGGAGAACTCCTCGTCTTGCCATTTCCTGCTGGAAAACCGATCGTAGCAAATTGTCCGGATTTCCCTTGGCGTCTTTAAATCGAAGAACGAACCAGCCCGGATGGCCGGCCACGTGAATTCTTCCGCTTAGACCATGCAGGTTTGCCAGGCGGCGAATTCCGTCTTGGAGCCTTTGTCCGGCCCGCTGAAGGGCGGGAATCCCTTTGACGGATCCGAGGATGGCAATTGTTTCCAGAGAGGCAGCCATGGAGGCCACTTCCCCCGCAAAGGTGAAGCTGAAAAAAATATCCTCCATTTTTTTCATGATGTTGCGTCGACCGACGACACAGGAGATGGGAAAACCGTTTCCCATCGCCTTGCCAAAACATGCCAAATCCGGGGTGACACCGTACATTTTCTGCGCGCCGCCCAGACCCAGATGGAACCCCGAACAGATTTCGTCAAAAATCAGGATGGCCCCATGGCGACGGGTAATTTTGCGGATCTCGGACAGAAAACCGGGACGGGGCATTTCAAAATTCACCGGCTCAAGAATAACAGCCGCGAATTTTCCGGGATATGCCCCGAGCAGTTTTTCCAGTGCATCGGGCCTGTTGTAAGGAAAGGAATGCGTGAGTTTCCGCACCGCTTCGGGCACCCCCAAATGGCGACTGGTGCTCCCAATGAACCAATCCTGCCATCCATGATATCCGCAGCACGCGACTCTGTCCCTCCCCGTTACCGCCCTGGCCAAACGGATGGCCCCGCTGGTCGCATCGGAGCCGTTTTTGCTGAAACGCACCATTTCGGCACAGGGAATGATTTCGCACAGTTTCTCCGCAAGCTCCACTTCAAGGGGGTGAGGCAGACTGAAACTGTGACCCAGTCTCAGCTGCCGAAGATAGGCCCGGTTGACCGAAGGATGGGCATAACCAAGGATGTTGGGCAAAAGGCCTTGGATGTAATCGATGTATTCATTGCCATCAACATCCCAAACCCGGCAGCCTTTTCCCCTTGCCAAAAACAGGGGGGAGATTCCCTTGATGTGCTGGGAAGAACTCTTGCTGAAGGTTTGGCTGGCACCGGGAATGACGCGCCTGGCCCGCCGCCATAGTTTTAGCGATTGCGCAACAGAACGATTTTTCAGGATCGTAATTACCCCTACATGATTGCGTAACGGACCTGTCGCCCACTGGCATCGACGAGCTCCGGATCCTTGGCTTCGGACGGAAGAAAGCCACGGGCCTCACCGGACACCAAAGGCAGGGCAACCTCCGCACAACCAGGATCACGACGGTGATTCCCAACGTGGTCTTGAACCTGCCAGCCGCCTGACTTTGTTTTTTGCCAAACGGACAAATCCCGGTGGGGCTCAACCCATTCCATTAATTCCTGCTCCTCCATATTTGCGGCCTTGAGGAAAATATCCATGTCGCTCGGTCGCACATGGTCATAGCGAAGGACGGCATCAATACCTTCATCGCGGGTCATTCGCCCGTGCCGTATTTCCGTGGAAGCGTCATCGGTGGCCCTACCGTAGCCGAACTTCAAATACTTCAGGTAATCATGGAGCCCGTTGGCATGGATGTCGTCCAACTTGTCGTAAAGATTGAAGGTGCGCTCCCTTTTGACGGCGGTGGCGAAGCCCACTTCCCGGATGATGAACTCTGTCTGCTTTCGTGCGTTCCAGGAGATAAAGTTCGACAGATAAATCCCCCTGACTCCGACAGATTCGATTTTTTCCTCAGCCGGATAAAAAAAGGGCTCCAAGTCGTATTCGGTAACCGGACAGTCCGGCTCTTTCAGCAGGTCTTCCGGCTCAAATCCTCTCATGGAATGTTCCTGCCGCTTTTTCTTGGTGAACTCGACAAGATCGTCCTGATTATGCATGCCAATCAACTCGCTGAAACCCTCCTCGCCCCAAACAATCAAGGGGACATCATAACGGACGGCAGCCTGAATCGGAAAGGTCATGATGCCGGCATGATAGTGCCAGGTTATGTCCCCGACTTTTCTCAGCATGTATTTTGCCAGCCGGATCGCGGAGCCGGGCGCAGTGGTGAACCGGACATGGTTGCAATCGAGCTTTTCCACGAGATTTCTGAGGTTTCGGTTCCCCAGCACCGTGTTGAAGGTGTGGTTGTAGGAAATCAGCAAAGGGTTGATGTTGAATTTCTTTTTCAGAAGCCATACTTGAAAGGTCGAGTCTTTTCCTCCGGACACCGGAACGATGCAATCGTATGGATTTTTTTTCGCCCTCTGCCGGGCCCGATATTCGTCAAGAATCGCCTTTAACTGTTTTTCTCTCGACCCCCAGTCCACCTTGGGACGACTTTCGATCAGGCGGCACCCGGAACATACTCCCTCTTCATCAAACAGAATCGCCGGTTTTGCGTTCGCAGGATAAACACACCTTTTGCAATAATTCATCTTTGACCGGAAATGGGACGATACTCCTGCGTCCGAGCCTTGGGAAGCTTGTAAAACTGTGCCTTTCTCATGGAAAAACCCTGGGTCAGCAAAAATTCCTTGGCCAAGCGCGTGCTGTGCTCCTTGTAATGAAAAATGTTCCCGGCAGCGACCGCATCGGCACCACCTTCGGAAAGTCCTTGAGCCAGGTGTGCCCATTCTCCCACTCCGCCCATGGCAATCACCGGAATGGTGGTCTCCCCGACGATTTTACGGACAAGGCCGAGATGATATCCGTTTTTGTTGCCATCATACTCCACATGATTCACCAGCACCTCTCCTGCGCCTAGTCTCTCCGCCTCCCGGACCCAATCGATGGCATTTTTTCCGGTGGTTTCCCTCCCGTTATTTATCATCACCTCAAATCCTGACTGTGTCTGGCCATCACGGACATCCATGGAAACGATGCAGCATTGGGAGCCGTACCTATTTTTGATTCCTTCAATTAATTCCGGAGCCTGGAAGGCGCCGGTATTCACGACCACTTTGTCCGCTCCCGCTTCGAGATAACTCTCCACATGATCCAGATTGCGGATTTTTCCACCGACACTCAGAGGCACGAAACACCTTGCGGATATTTCTTTGACGGTTTCGAGAAACTGGGGAAGCCCTTTCCGGTCTTGGGAGATTTCCAGGATAACAATTTCATCCACTGCCCAGGTGCTGAAGAATTCAACCGCGGTAAGCACGTTGCCGATGATATTGGTTGCCCGGAACTTGCGGGTCTGAACAACAACACCCTGATGAACCAGCAGGGTTGCGATAAGGCGGTTTTTTACCGGCATGGTATTTTCGTAAAATTCTCCAGCATCTGCATTCCCGCTCCCTGGGATTTCTCGGGATGAAACTGCACGCCAAAGACGTTTCCTGACTCCACCGATGCAAGAAATTCCCCGCCATAATCACATTTCCCGGTCAGCACCCCTGGGAGCTCCGTTTCGGTCACCGCATAACTGTGGACATAGTAAAAATCAGCAGGACTGGTCAGGCCCTGGAAAAGACGCGTCTTCATCGGGAGGCTTGTCTCGTTCCATCCTATATGGGGAACCTTGCTTCCCCGCCCCTTCAGGCTCTTTACCTTGTGGGGCAGGATACCAAGGCCTTTCGCATCACCCTCCTCGCTGGACTGAAAAAGCATCTGGAAACCAAGACAGATACCGAGAAGGAGTCTCGAAGAATCCTGAAGATGCTTGTGGATTTTTGGAAGGAACTCCAGGGCAGAGAGGTTGGCCATTCCTTGGCAAAAGTTACCCACACCGGGCAAGATCAATTTGCTGTATTGACCGAACTCTTCCGCTTTTTCCACCATACCAAAGGGCGCGTCCAGAGCGGCCAACGCGTTCCTTACGGAACCCAGGTTTCCCAATCCGTAATTGATAATCCCGATCTTTTCCATTTATCCCGCCGTCTTTTGGAGGAATTTTTTAAGCAGAATCACCTGACCGGCGGCCTGCCTCGGCAGCAAGAGCTTTGTTTTTCTGTCTTTTTTCGAGCCGCAAAACAACAGCGTGAGCATTTTATGGAAAGGGGCATTGAGATCCCTGAGCTTTTTCCTGATGACCAAGGTTTTTCCTTTTTGATGATAAAGGGTCCTCCTCAATAGGAGTGCTTCCGGGTTTTTTCCTATGCTCTGCCAGAGGATTTCCCCGTCGGTGCCGACAATCTCGCAGCCTCTTTTTTTGACCTTTTGCAGGAAATCCAGATGAATGGCCGCACGTGTCGTGCCGCCGGCGGAAGTTAATTTTAGCAGGAGAGCCGCGTAATCTTCCGCCTCCAAGGGCAGATTCCCAAGTTTGCCAACAACCCCGGAGAGTTTGCTCGCCTTGCCGAAAAGAGCCTCAAGGTAATCCAGTTCATGGATGCAATCCATGACCACGCCTCCTCCCCTGCTCCGCTTGGCAGCGTACAGGGAGCGCAAGTTTGTGTTTTTTCGCATCAAGGGCAGATAGTGGCCAAACCAAGCCCTTACAAACAAAGGTTTGCCGATTTTTTTCAGATTTTCCGACAGAAAGGCCGGTCCGGGATGAAAACGCATATTACAGCCGACATACACCTCTGTTTTGTTTTTGCTGACCAAGGCAAGGAACTTTTTTAACCCGGCGGTCGAATGGGCAAGGGGTTTCTCGATCAAAACCTTCCCTGCTTTCCCCATCCACGGTGACGCAGAGGAGAGATGAAGGTGGGTGGGAGTGGCAATCACAACAACATCGGGACACCACGCACGAGCCTGCTTCTGATCCTGAAAAACCGGCAGACCGGTTTTTTTTCGGACAAAGGAAGCCGTTTTTGGACATTTTTCCAGACCGGCAACCTTGCCGTACCTGGCACAGTTTGATAAGTGGCGAACCCCAATCGAGCCACATCCAACAATGAGAGTTTTCAACTTGAGCGGGATAATTTCCTGAGGAGATTTATGTCGGCAGGAAGATCCAGATCGATGGATCGCTCCCAAGGCATCATCCAAGCACCCAGCCTCCTGCCGTAGAATGTCTTTTGTCTGAGGTAGGCCTTTGTTTTGGCCGCGTAGGTGCTGCCGTTATCCACGACCAGTCGGGGAACTTGCTGACTTCTTTTTTTGACCCAGCGGGGCCACATGGGACGCAAAAGCCCGTTTTTTCCGATGCGAAGCGCCTGGTGCGGGGGATGGGTGTACCTGGTTGCCGCCAGCATGAAGTCGTATCCTCCGGAAAGAAGCCGCGCCATCAGACCACGAACATCCCGGGCGGTACGAAGCGGAGCCGTGGGGTAAAGACAACAAAAATGAACGGGCATTTTCCCCGTTTTCTTTTTCCATTTTTGAAGCACGTCCAGACAGACCTGGTTGACCGTGGCATCGCCCCCCGCCAGCTTTTTCGGTCGTGGCGCAAATTCCACCCTTTCCCGCTTGGCGATCGCCACAATTTCGGGATCATCCGAGGAGACGACGATGCCCTGAAAACAGCCGGAATGCTTGGCGGCGCGGATGGTATGTTGAATCATGGGCAAACCACGAAAAGGCAGCTTGTTTTTTCCCGGCAATCTTTTCGATCCCTTGCGGGCCGGGATGATCGCGATGCTGATGCTGGATCTATTCAATATCCTGCGGACGCAAAATATGCCCGGCCGGAAGATTTTCTCTTAACGTTGATTCCTGCCATTGGTCAAATTGGTTGGGGGTCATTCCAAATCCCGGTCTGCGAAACACCACGGAGAGGCTTTTTAGTTTTTCTCCCTTTTTGCCGCCTTTCTCCAAATGTGCGCTCCGGCGGATGCGGTCCCGTTTCGTCAACTCTTCGGGATACATTTTCCTGCGGGTGTTTCCCAGCGCTTTTTCCACAGAACGGATCTTCTCGACGAATTCTTTTGCCTCGGAAGGCTCCACCGAGAAAAGGTGCTCGATACTGGGGGTAAGCCGGTCCTCGGTAATGGTCTTTTCCACCAGGTTCACCCCCAGGGCCACCGCGGCCACATCCATTTCCCAGCTTGGTGTGTGGTCGGAAAAAGCCACGGGATAGGGAAACATCGCTTTCAGGGTGGATATAATTCGCAGGTTAATGCCATCCAGCCTTGCGGGATAACCGGAAGGACACTGGTGGATGATAATTTTTTTGTTGCCGCTGTTTTCCAACAAGTCGACCGCCTGCTCTATTTCCCCCAGGGTGGAATTCCCCGTATCCAGCTGCACGCACATTCCGGTTTTCGCCGCCTGACGGATCAGGGGAAAATGATTCACGTCAGCCGAAGCAATCTTGATGGAATGACACTGAATGGCCTCTAGAAAATCCACCTCATCGGGGAAGGCAACCGTGGCGAAAAAGGCAATCCCGATCCGGTCGCAATGTTTTTTGAGTTTGATCCAGTCCGCTTTTTTTAAAGCCCGGCGCTTCAAGAGATCGTACAGAGGCTCGGTTTTTGTTTGAGTCTTTTCCGGGTTTTTTTGCGTGAGGATTTTGTACTCGAACGGAATTTTCCGGTCCGCAACCAGCCGGTCGGGATCCAGGATCTGGAATTTTATGGCGTTCGCACCAGCTTGATGGGCACACTCACACAACCTCATCGCGGACTGCAGCCCCTGGTGGGTGGGGCCCGCCTCAAAAACAATGTAACAGGGATGCCCCTCACCGATCGGCGTTTTGCCGATTACCACTTGTTTATTCACCAGGGAGGACCCCATTTAAAAACGAATCCGGTGACCTTTGTTTTTCAAATATGCCTTGATTTTGATGATGTTGTGATCGGAAAAAACCAGCATGGAACCGAGGGCTATATTCCTGCAACCGGCATGAAGGGCAATATCCAAATGCTCCAACGCCTTGCACCCTCCTTCCAAAATGATCGGCACATTCACATGGCCGGCCAAGGCTCCAAATGCCTCCAAATCGAGACCTTCGCCGGTGCCCTCATGCCCAACCGAACACAATCGCAATTCTCCGGCCCCCGCCTGCACAACCCGGCTGGCGTGGTCAAGCCAGTCGATGTCCGGGATTGCCGCGGTTGCGTGGGAATCATAGAGAAGGGCTCTCCCCTCGGTTCTCACAATCTCTAACCCCACCATAACCGCCTGATTTCCGAATCGTCTGGCAATCTGCGTGATCAGGGCCGGGTTGATCCTGGCAGCACGGGAAACAAAGATCTTATCGGCACCGCAATCAAAGAGTTTTTGAGCATCATCGAGATTTTCAATTCCCCCTCCGAGACAAAGGGGAACGGAACACTCACGTGCAAGGGTTGTCATTTGTTGCAGGTACTTGGCGCCGTCTGGTTTTGGCCCGGCCCCGATCCGAAGAACCAAGAGCTCATCAGCTCCCTGGGAGTTGTAAACCCTCGTTGTGGTAATCGGATTACCTGCATCCCGGTGTCCCCCAAAACCCACGCCCTTCACCAGTCGATCCCCGCGATAGAGCATCGATGGGATGATTCGGCAGAATTCTACGCTGGATTCCACTTCAGGAATTCCTGGAACAACAACCGGCCGGCTTCCTGGCTCTTTTCCGGATGAAACTGAGTCGCCAGGATATTCCTTCTTTGGAGCGCTGCAGGAATCCTTATTCCCGGAGCGATCTCGCAATCCCCAATGATATCCCCGCATTCGGCCTGAAAATAAAAGGAGTGCGCGAAATAGAAGGTCCTTCTTCTTGCGGGAATCTTCAGCAGGAGATTTTGTTCCGCCTTGTTTTCAAGGATGCCGATATCCTTCCAGCCAATATGGGGAATCCGGAACCCGCCACCCAGCTTTTCCAAGGATACGATCTTTCCCGTCAGCAGGTTTATCCCGGAACAGCCGCCGTGTTCCTCATGGGCTTGACCCAAAAGCTGCATGCCGAGACAGATTCCCAGAAAAGGCCGGCCCTTTCGATTCACCGCGGTTTTTATGGCCTCATCCAAACCCAAGGCGCGGATTCTTTCCATCGCCACCGGCGCGCCACCAACCCCGGGAAAGATAATTCTCTCCGCTTCCAGCAACTTTTCAGGATCAGAAACGGCCACAGCCTCGGTTCCGGCGCGCCAACAAGCCTGCTGAACGGATGACACGTTTCCCGCGCCATAATCCACCAAAGCGCATTTCAAAATCAAGAATCAGCTTTTGCCCGGGTTCCGAGATCGCTTGCCACCATTTTTTCCCAGTTTGGAAAATCATGGGGAATCTTTCCGGCACAGTTTCCCCTGCACTCCCCGCAGGAGGGCGTTTCGTGCGGGGAAACGGCGTGATGGGCCACGATTTCCTGGAATTTTTCCTCGGTGATACCGAGAATTTTTAGAAAAAGGTCAAGGGACGCGGGTCGTTTTCCGTCAAATTTGGCAACGAGGTCAACCGCTGTTTCCCTGCTTAACCGGCCATTGCGAATATCAATCGAAACAAGATGAGTGGTTCGGCCAAATCCACGCTTGAGATACTTTATGTAATCCCTCACCCCCTGAACAAAACACTCGATTTTTTCGTAGGAATATTCCGGGGGGATCCCCTCCACTTCATCCCCTTTCCACCCCAGTTCCTCGGAAATTATTTTTGTCTGCTGTTTGACGTCCCAAGGCTGATAATAACCCAGTAGGATCGATTTCGTTCCGTTTTTTTGCAGGGCCATGGAAGATGGATAAGTGTAGGGTTTCAGATCCCTGGCCGTAACCGGGTAATCGGAGACGGAGCCGTCCAGCATCCCCAACATGTCCTCCGCATTGATGCCCAGATTTACAAAGGCGTTGAACCTTCTTTCATTGACCTCCTCTTCCTCATCATAACTGTAAAAACTGGCATACTCGGCCGTGGGCTCACCCCAGATGAGCAGGGGGACGTTGCATTGAAGGGAAACCCACATGGGATAAGAAAAAATCCCCGTATGGCAGTGCCAGCAGAAATCACCCCGCCGAACCAAGGATTCGTACATCAGTTTTCTCACCACCTGCCAGTTGGGGGTAAAATTATGGACATCCACGCCCAGTGTCCGGAAGGTACGCAGGCTGTTCTCCTGCAGGTTTTCCCTCAAAAATCCGTGGTCAAAACGAACCACAAGGGGTTTTAATTTTTTTATTTTTACTAAATACCAAAGGGTGTAAGTCGAATCCTTGCCGCCAGAGAACGGCACGATGCAGTCATAATCAAAGCGTCCCCGAAAACTTTCAATAATTTTTTCGAATTGTTCGGCTCTCTCTGCCCAGTTTATCTTCTTTTTCTTATGCTCGATTTGACGACAAACCGAACAGACCCCTTCCCCGTCAAAAGTGATGGATTCCGCTGTTTCGGGAAGAAGGCAACGCTTGCAGGTTTTCATAGCCTGCCTTCCATTACTCCGGCTACGCGCCGGACTTGGTATTCGCTCATTTGGGGGAAGAGGGGAATACTCACAGCTCTTTGAAAATAATCCATACTTTTGGGACACTTTTTCCGAAATTCGCCTGATGGAAATTTTTTCCGATAAAATGACAGGGCGGGAACAGGCGGGTAATGAACGGCGCCCTGAATATCGTTCTCGCCCATTGTTTCCAGCAAAAGATCCCTGCTCCTGTATGCTGGCGGAGTCAGGGTCACATACAGGTGCCAGGAGGAATCCGCTCCCGGGGTAACTTCGGGCAGGATTAGCCATCCGGGCAAACACCTGTCGTACAGGGCTGCCAGTTTTTTTCTTTTCGCATTTAGCTTGCCGATTTTTGACAGCTGACTTCTCCCTAAAGCCGCCTGCATGTCGGTCATCCGATAGTGATTTCCCACTGCAAGTTTTTCATAGTACCAAGGATATTTTTGACGGGAGGAACGGTACTTGGCCTCCCTGCTGATTCCATGCGATCGGAGCAGGCGAAGTCTCTCATAAAGGTTTTCAGAATTGGTGGTTACCATGCCTCCTTCCCCTGTTGTGATGATTTTCACGGCGTGGAAACTGAAGACACACAAATCCGACCATTTGCACGATCCGACTTTTTCCCCGCGGAACCTTGCTCCTGTGGCATGGGCGGCGTCCTCCACCACCTTAAATCCGTAGCGCCTTCGAAGCCTGTTTAGGAACTCCATATCCACCGGATTTCCGGCAAAATGAACGGGCGCCACGGCTTTCGGCAGGCGGTTTTTCCTCGCTGCCTGTTTCAAACGATCCTCCAACAAATTCAGATTCATGTTGTACGTGCCCCACTCGATATCGATGAAATCCACCCCCGCCCCACAACGAACGGCGGCATCAGCCGTGGCACAGAAAGTGTTCGGGGAGGTCCACCAAAGATCGCCAGGCCCCATGCCTAAAACCATGGCGGAGAGATGGAGGCCGGCTGTGGCGGAACTGCAAGCCACGGCATACTTGGCACCGCAAAAATGCGCAAATTCCTTTTCAAATTTTTCAATTTCCGGGCCTTGGGTCAGGAAGGGGCTTTTCAAAACCCGAACCACCGCCCTGATGTCAGCAGCGTCCAGGCACTGACGGCTGTACGGAATTTTTTTCAAAACGGGCGAAAAGCTGGGTTCATGTTTTTTTTGATCAGGTCCCGTATCTCCTGCACGGAGAGGAACTTTGAGTTCTGACCGGAGTTAAAACAGAAACCTTTTTTTACCCTAATGCCCTTCTTTTTCTTCAGATATTCCCCCACCGAGTGCCCCCCTCCTGTATTCAGAATGGCGTAGTATTTGCCCAGATCCACGGTATTGAAGCTGTCACTCGTGGTTATGATTTCCTCATGGACCTTTTCCCCGGGACGGATTCCCACGATTTTTTGCCGGCAGGAAGGCCCAATCGCCTTGGCAAGGTCTGTTATCCGGTAAGAGGGAATTTTCGGCACCAAGATTTCCCCTCCCAAAGCCTGTTGGAGGGCCCAAAGCACCATTCCCACCCCTTCCTGCAGGGTGATGTTAAACCGGGTCATGGCAGGATCCGTGATCGGCAGTTCCCCCGACCGGGCCTTTTCAAGAAAAAAGGGAATGACCGAACCGCGAGAACCCATCACATTTCCATACCGGACAACGGAAAATACCGTTTCGCGCCCGATATAATTGTTCGCCGCCACAAACAGCTTATCGCTGCATAGCTTGGTCGCGCCGTAGAGGTTGATCGGGGCGGCGGCCTTGTCGGTTGACAAAGCCACCACTCGTTTCACCCCAGCATCCACGCAAGCTTCAATGAGGTTTTCCGCACCGAGGACGTTGGTATGGATGAACTCCATGGGATTGTATTCGGCTGCCGGCACCTGTTTGAGCGCCGCAGCATGGACGACAGCATCAATACCCTCCAAAGCCCGCCGCAGTCGCGCCCGATCCCGCACATCTCCGATGAAAAAGCGGATGTTGTCGTATTTTGATTCGGGATATTTTTGGGCCATCTCAAACTGCTTGAGCTCATCCCGGCTGAATACCACCAACCTTCTGACTTTGGGAAAACGACCGATCACTTTGGAAACAAATGCCTGCCCGAAAGAACCGGTTCCTCCGGTGATTAATATGCTTTTCATGTTTTTTCTTAATCCTTTCCTTTTCTTTGGTCACTTTTCCCACAAGCTGCCGCCCTTGGTCGCTTGTTTTCGTCAACGCGAAAACAAAACCACTCCGGCCCAAACCCGATTCTGTTGCTAGCCTGCATTGCGCAGGTGTTTCCCCTCACCCCCAACGGACGTTGACGGGATATTGAGAAAAAATTTTATCCGGCGAAACAAGTGTCGATCCCGTAAGTTTGGCCTGAACGATGAGAATTCGGTCGAAAGGGTCCTTGTGTACCGGCGGCAGGCGCGACAATCCATAGATCGCCGCATCCGTCAAATCGAGCTGGGTAAATCCATAACGGGCCAGTTCCCTCGGCAATACCATCGCCGGCTCATCGGATATGGCGAGCTTGCCCAACTGATACTTGATCTGAATCTCCCACAGGCTGATCTGGCTGTAAAAAACCTCGGATTTCGGATCCGCCAGTTCCCGACGAACCGAAGCCGGCACGGCATCCTCCTGCCCCATCAGGTAGATCAAAGGCGCTGTATCCAGGATGTAGCTTCCAGCCATTTGCTTTTTCAGTCTCCCTCAAAGATTTTTTGAATCTCGGCATCGGCCTGAAAAAACTCCGGCCCCACCCTGAAGACTCCCTTGGATAGCCCAAATACCCGGGGCGCGGATCCACGCCGATCCAGAGGCCTGATCTCCGCAAATGGCTTGTTTCGTTCGCACAAAACCACCGTCTCCCCTGCTTTCACCATTTTGGTATATTTGGAAAGCCTTGCCTTTGCCTCATTTATGTTTATTTGAATCATAATAGTCTAATAGATCATCTATATGATCATGTCAATTCTTGTGCCTAAAGGTTTAATGTCTAGGTGTTTAGGCCAACTAGCCAAAATTGTTGGGTATCTTATTCTGCAGGGCCGCCAGAACATTGCAACCCTGCTTTCCAATTCAATTACTCGTAAGCTTCCAACCCTAACTCCCAAACGGGCATTTCAAAAAAAAGGGGAGGGGTTAATTTCGGAAGCTCTGTGACTTATGATTTTCTTTTGGTGGGAGGGGGAGTCGTCGGCTTGGCGACTGGATTAAGGATTCTCGAAACAAGACCGGGCGCAAAGCTTTTGGTCGTCGAAAAGGAGAGTGCTCTTGGACAGCACCAGACCGGTCACAACAGTGGAGTGCTCCATGCCGGGCTTTATTACAAACCGGGCTCGCTCAAGGCCAAACTGGCGGTGGCGGGACTCAGGCAGATGGCCGATTTCTGCCAAAAGCACAAAGTGCCTCACGAGCAGTGCGGGAAGATAGTGGTGGCCACGAAGCCGGAGGAGTTGCCGCGTCTGGATAAACTTCTTGAGCGGGGGATAGCCAATGGGCTGAAAAACCTACGAAAGCTGGGGCCAGAACAGATTCGGGAGATCGAGCCCCATGCTGCCGGCTTGGCCGCCATCCATGTGCCGGAGGAGGGGATTGTGGATTACGGGTCGGTGGTCGCCGCGATGGCCAAAGAGGTTCGGGCAAAAGGTGGAGAAATTCGAACCGGGGAGCGAGTGGAGAGGCTGGAGGGGACAGGTGGAAATTGGCGGGTTGAGACAAACCAAGGTGCATTTGAAGCCAAGCAGGTGGTGGCGTGTGCGGGACTTCACTCGGACCGGTTGGTCTCAAAATCAGGCATGAAGCCTTCCGCCAAGATCATGCCGTTCCGCGGGGAGTACTACATGATCCGCAAAGAGCGACAGTCGTTGGTCAGGAACTTGATTTATCCCGTGCCGGACCCGCAGTTTCCTTTTCTCGGGGTGCACTTTACCCGGATGATAGCCGGAGGTGTGGAAGCCGGCCCCAACGCAGTTCTGGCGTTAGCCCGCGAAGGTTACACATGGGGTGACATCAACCTGCGGGATTTGGCCGAAAGCGTCGCGTTCCGTGGTCTTTGGAAATTCATGCTCAAATATCCTTCCCTTTGTAGTTACGAGATCTGGCGATCGATTAGCCGGAAGGAATTCTGCCGATCCCTGCAAAAGTTAGTGCCGGAAATTCGGGAAGATGACTTGGAGCCAGGGGCAGCCGGTGTGAGGGCCCAGGCCATGTCTGCCGACGGTGCTCTTGTGGAAGACTTTTCCTTTGTGGAAGGGCCCGGAATTCTCCATGTCGTCAACGCACCCAGTCCGGCGGCAACGGCGAGTTTAGCGATTGGAGAGTATATCGTTGAAAGGCTGCGCCTTTCTTAATTCGGATTTCGGATTGCGGAATCCCAAATTCTAAATCCGAAATCCGAAATTTAAATTAGTCTTCCGGCGGGAGGCGGCCTTCGGCGATGGCACGGCGGCGGTTGATCGAAAACTGCAGGGAAAAGGTCTCTGCCTCTTCGAGCCAGCGGAGCTTTTCCGCCAAAGTCATCCTCATGCCATTTTGAAGCATCGTCCGCTCCGCCCCCTCGAAGTTGGCATCTTTCCATGCCGGGTGATTGTCAAACTCCTCTTGGGTCATTTCAGTCTTCCGATCTTTTCCAGCATATCGAGATCCGCCAAATCCTTTAGGCGCCCAGCCTCTTTTTTCATCTGAATCAAGGTATCCCATCCCACCACCCTGGCAATCACCCCGGGCGTGATCTCATGGTGCGGAGCGGTGGCATGTTCCCAGTCGAAATCAAAGGGCTCCCTCACGAAGACATCCACCTGCGTGCGCCGATGCTCGTCGGACCAGAACTGCAAAACCAGCATCTCCTTTTCCCGGCGCCACATTTCCCGCTTTTTTTCATCGGCAAACTCCCTGGCGCTGACCGGAATGCGTGCCCGGTAACCGATTTTCTCCATGGCCTCCCAGGCCGTGACGATATTTTCAGGCTTGAGCTGAATCACCAGGTCTAGATCCATCGTCAGCCGAACATATCCATGCACATTGACGGCGACCCCGCCGACGATCAGATACCTCACTTTTGCTTCGTTGAGCGCCCGAACCACGGCCTCCACACTGCGAACTTCCATCTCCCTTGATTACCCGCAATCGGGGAAAAAGCAGGGAAAAGTTATTTCGAAATTCCAAATCCTAAATCTAATCAAGGCTTTGGCGGAAGCGGCCTCTTCGCCAGTTGGTGTTCCAACAGCCGCGTGTGGCGGACCAGGGTGGAGTAGAAAGTGGAGGCGGCGATGTAAAAGCCGGGGAAACCGTCGAGGAAGCCG
>Ga0194133_10003684_pt1 | contig 21478 bp, 19 predicted proteins | sample TA2KigOf40mmetaG_FD_155448 | JGI IMG/M metagenome (GOLD analysis project Ga0194133, IMG submission 155448) | Freshwater microbial communities from Lake Tanganyika, Tanzania - TA2015055 Kigoma Offshore 40m | ecosystem: Environmental > Aquatic > Freshwater > Lake | place: Tanzania: Lake...
AAGAATATACGAATATTATAGTAGACAAAAAAGGTCGCAAAATGTATCCTATGAGTATTAGTATTATACAAATCTTTGATAGTTATTATGCTAAAAGTCTATATAATTCATGAATAATTGGTGTTTTTACATTTATCTTAGTAAGATACTTACTCATCATTCTTACTAACAACTACTGTTTTGGCGATTCGTTTCGCAACTTTCATCACATTATCGTCATCTCCATCATGCGCATGTTTAGCCAACGTCATATAAATTTGATTCGCCTGTGTTTCACTATTTTCACATTGAGGGTTCGTTTTTGCCCATTCATTGACTAGAACTACATTTTTATGTTCTACCGAATGGATCGCATTTATAAGTTTCTTACTATGAATCCCTTCACGTTCCCATTTATTATCGTCCTTGATATATAAAATCTCTCGTTTGCTGTCTGTGCAATGAATCGGACGTTTCGTAACTTCCGTCTTTTCAAGATTGTCAATGAATATTTTTGAGATTCCTTTCACAAATCCATACTTTCCAACATCTCTCATATCATCCGTATCTAATTCTATATTTTTTACAAAGTCTGTCATATTCATCGCGTCTTTACATTTTTCGTTGAGGAACATATTGATATGAAACGTTTTATTATTGGAATGATTCATTACATTTCCATTGACGGTCATACTTTGTAAAATGTTATTTGTTGTTACGTTCGACTGTGAATAAACCGAGTTCTGAATGGCTGCGTTTTGTGTTTGTAATGACGCGATAAAATGGTTATACATCTCATGAATTTGTGTTTGTTGTAATTGATTCATTTTGCTTAGTTCCACATTCGATTTACATAATTCAGTTACGGTCGAGGCAAATTTGTCGTATATGGACGAATTCATATTATTTGGGTTCTTCTCATTTGGTGGTTTTGTAATTGGACAAACCTTCGAATGTCGCCAAAGGCTTCGTTGTGCCTTATATTTTCTTCCACAATCTGAACAAACATACGATGACAGTTGGTTTTCGCTGGTGGTGGTGTCCGGAATGGGCGGTTCCGAAAAATGGACATTTATACTTTTTGGTGATCGGTGTTTTTCCGTCAGCAAATGTTTAGCGTAGTTACATTTTACTGACGTATAATAGTCACAAGTTTCGCAGCGAAAAATGGGCATGTTTAAAACGGTGATAAATATCACCTGACGGTAGTTATGCTCTGGTTATGTAATGTATAAATATATTTAAGTGTAAATTATGGTGTCATCACCGAAAAAGTATAAATATCACCAAAAGTATAAATGTCCAAATAAATGTCCATTTTTTGAGGGCGGGGGCGGGGGCGCGATGGACGGTCGAAAAAATTACAGTCACAAAAATTGCGGAGGGTTGAAATATTTGTGACGATAAAGTTGAAAAATGCGGATTTTTGTGTTTCAAAACCTCCAGCGCAAATGGCGTTTTGGACATTTCTGGCGAAAGTATAAATGTCTATACTTTTGTGATTTTGAAGCCGTGAAATTTGGCAAGAAAGTGAGTTGAACGAGAGATTTGTAACTTTGTAAATCCAACGATTTTTGAACCGAATATTTTCGGCCATAATGTGAATGAATTATACATTCTGATCGGGACGATATTGGAGATCTCTAGAATAATGAATAATACGAACACTATTCATTATTTTCATGATTGAATTACATAATTAAAACTTCGACCCGATTACTTCATTCGCTGCCATCGGCTCAAATGACATCATTCCGCCGGGCATTCCACCGCCAACATGCTGTGCATATGTGCTGTTAAAGTGTTGCTGCTGCTGACTCGATTGTGAGAGACCATAATCAGCTGTGCCGGTATTACGGTTCGCGGTGAGAACTGGGTTAGGAGGTGCCATTCCGCCGCCAACCATACCGCTTGGAACACCACCAGCGTAAGGTTGAGAAAGCGGTTGTGTGATACGAACAGCGCCTCCATTTCCGCCTTGCGCGGTGCCGCCAGTAGCACCTACACTACCGTTATAACTTGTCTCACCGCCAAGGAGGTCGATTGTGCGCTCCACGATAATTTGGACTTTCTCTCCCAACTTCGTCTTAATACTGAGGAGAATCATCAAAATGCCTAAAATAGTAGTGGTGAAGTTGAACTCGCTATATCTGTATCCAGAGTAGGTGGGAATGTATGTAATCAATCGATGGATAAAATAGATAAATACGAACATGAATAAGATTTGGCCGACGATTTCGACTAAAATCATTAAGGTCGCCTTGTGGTCGTCGGGTTCAGGAACATAGGTTCGGACCAAATACAACATTACCAAAATGGGGACAATTCCGATAAGTGTATATTGAACAATATTCAATAAAACCCCCTGCTGTTGTTCGTCCAGACGAAATACATGGTCGACGAATGAACTTCCACGTTTTGATCCTTCTTTCACAGTTTCTTCGAACGCTTCCATCGATGAATATATATAAGGTAAATATTATTTATGATGAATAAAAATAGGGTTCGGACGGACGGACGGACGGACGGACCGATTATGAATTAAACACATCCAAGTTATGAATATTTATAGTTCGAGAGATGCTTCGACGTTTTGCGCGTATCAATAGTATTCCAAATTATCAGGTTGAATACGATAATGTGGATAAACCCGGTGACGAAGAAACGACAAAAGCAGTAGTAACACAACAAACTTCTTTTACACATCCACATCTCGAATACCAATACCTAAATCTTATACATGATATTCTCACGGAAAATCACGAACATATTAGTCGAAATGGAAGCACATTATCGATTTTTGGCACAGGAATGTTGTTTTCATTAGAACAAGGAATCATTCCTATTCTCACAACGAAAAAGATGGCATGGAAAACATGTTTGAAAGAATTACTGTGGTTTATTCAAGGGAAAACCGACAATCATTCATTAAATGACGTCGACGTTCATATTTGGGACGATAATGCGTCACGCGATTTTATGGAATCTCGCGGTCTCGCACACTACGCCGAAGGCGATCTTGGTCCGATCTATGGCTATCAATGGAGGCATTTTAATGCTGAATATAAAGGTTACGCCAATGATTATACGGGACAGGGGGTCGATCAACTCGCCGAGATTATCCGATGTCTGAAACACCCAACTGAGAGATTTTCACGACGCCTTATTATGACGGCATGGAATCCGTGTCAACTTGATGAAATGGCACTACCACCATGTCATATCCTGTGTCAATTTAACGTAAATAACATGAATCAACTTTCATGTGCATTATATCAGCGAAGCGGGGATGTAGGTTTAGGCGTTCCTTTCAATATCGCGTCGTATAGTTTTTTGACGCATTTACTTGCGAAGCATTGCGGATTAGTTCCATACGAATTTGTCTATTATTTAGGAAATGCTCATATTTATGATGACCACGTCGAACCATTACGGAAACAATTATTACGTGAGCCGTTTCCTTTTCCGCGGGTTGAAATTTCGGTTTTGAGAGATGACATCAACGATTATACGTTCAACGATTTTCGCGTTTTGAACTATCAAAGTTGTGACGGAATCAAAATGAAAATGCGAAAATAATATAGAATTAATGTGTTATTACATGTTATAATCAGCACAGATTAGATTGATACAAATCGTATTGAATCGAAAATTTAATAGCATATCATGAGTGGAAACGCAGCATTATCCGCAGCTAGAAAACGTCGCGCGTCATCTTCGCAAATGGGTGGTGTAAATACAGCTACATCGACTCAATCTACAAATTATTACGGTGGATCAAAACAAACATTACAAGGTATTATGAATCAAACTCCATCTTACCCAACGGGAGCACCGCCGAATGCTGGTATCCCAACACGAAGTTCATCTTCATACGGCGTTTCAACGAACGTTGCGAATATACCGCCTATTAATATTTATGAAAATATTGAACTTATTAAGCAGCAGATGGCTGAACGAACCAAACTAATACAAACACAAGGATCCAAAATTCACCCTGAGAAATTACGTATTCTTCAAAAGCAAAATGAGATTCAAACTCAAATACTTCGGCAAAAGATTATTCAGGCGCAACAAATGGAAGCGGCAGAACAGCAAAGGCAGCAGGAACTTCAAGAGCAATTTCAGGCACAAAAACAAAATATGAATCAACTACCATATAACCAAAATGAACCGGAGTTTATTTATGAAAAGGGGATTCCTCGACGAAATCCGAGATACAGAAAACTTGAAGAGGTCGTTATTACACCTTTAGCGTCAACAGCACCCGTATCTTATTTTCAACCCACGCAACGTTCTATTTTGTCTGACCAAGTGAAAATACATAATATGCCTCCTCAAACATATACTGAATCGACAAAAATGAAACCCTTTGTAAGCATGATAACGGATACTGGCGTGATTCCTCCACCGATTGTTATATTGAAATCACATGATGTGACATTGCTAGAACATCATCATATTATACAAAATCTAACTACTCAAGTTGAGAATTTACAAAGTAGATATGATTCAATACAAGAACTGCGATCACAGGCACAGGCACAGGCACAGGCACAGGTACCGTCGGCGACACTATCCTCTTCGAGCGACAAAAATGCGATAGAGACTACCGCAAATACCGAAGAAGAAGAAGGAGAAGAAGACAACGTATTGTTGATGGAAGAAGTAATGAATGATTTGACAAATAGTCGCGAATTTATAGAAGGTGTCGTTGATAAGATTGTAAACGAAACGAATCTATCCGAAGTAATTATGAAGATTGACCCGATTATTAAGGAAAATCAAGAGCTTCGATCATTAATTTTTTCACAGCAGCAAATGATGAATGAAATGAATATGTTAGTGTTTCGTCTATTAAATGAGCAGGAAAAAATAAACGCGGCGATGCGTGAACAGCAACAAAGACAGGAAGAGTCACAGGAACAAAAAAATACACAGGAACAACCAAATACACAGGAACAATCAAATACACAGGAACAGCCAACCATACAAAATGAGGCTATTGATAATAAATCTCTAGAACATGATATTATAACCGAAAGTGATTTTCAAGATGTCGGATTGAATGACAACGGATTATATTCATGTAATATGACAGAAATTATATTGTCTAACATCGACTATCACGACGACCAGGACCATCACGACCAGGACCATCACGACCAGGACCATCACGACCAGGACCATCACGACCATCACGACCCGGACCATCACGACAACGACAACGACCACGACCACGACCACGACAACGACCACGACCACGACAACGACAACGACAACGACAACGACCACGACCACGACAACGACAACGATCACGACCACGACCAAAAAGAATTTTCTGTTGTGCCAATAGATGATGACTACTCAGATATGCCTCACTTTCCAGAACCAATTAGTCTCATCGTTAGTGAATTGTAAAAAGAAAAAAACGCGTAAGAGAAAAGAAGTATAAATATGAACATCTAATAGTATTCATATTTACAAATGCTTGTAATTTCTATTTTTATTTTTTGTATTGTATTATTTCTCTATTTACATATCCACTTTCATTTGAAAAGAAGTAATGATTTAGAAGTATATGAAATCGAACAGCCGTCCAAACAGCGTTTAGAGGAAGTATGTGATATACGACAGCCAACTACATTCGAATTTTATAATGATCAATTATTAACTCAGTTATCGTATCAAGCGATACATACTAGTTATCGTGCTTTTGATATACATATCCGTGATGTGTCAAAAATACAAGCATCCACCGCAGAAGATAAGACTATAATACAACAGAAAGGAACTGAGCAAGAACAAGTATTGTATATACCAGTTACATTTAAGATTGCGCATGAAGTGCTCAAAAAAGACAACGACATGAAATATATAAGCGAACATAATGCCGATTTTATTGATGAAACCGGACTCATAAAAGTATTTCAACTTAACGACGAATTCTTACGCCCTTATATGGTAAGCACATGTATGTATGATATTCTTATGGCTTCGACTGGAACTACAACGCCTCTTCGTTATGAAATGAACTATCGTAATTATTTTCTCGTAACCCAAGGTCGTATTAAAATACTGCTTATACCCCCCAAAGACACCAGATACTTATATCCAATCAACGACTATGATATTCTTGAATTCAGAACACCTGTGAATCCATGGAAGGTTCAACCGGAGTATCAAGATGATTTCGACAAAATAAAAACACTTGAAGTGGAGTTGTTTCAAGGTATGGTTATGTTTATTCCAGCATATTGGTGGTATAGTATACAGTTCGTTGTTCCAGAGACGAGTGTATGCTCCTTCAAATATCGCACACATATGAATACGGTATCGATCGCCCCTCAGCTTATTTTGAATGTTCTACAAAATATGAATACGAAACGAGATACGCTCGAAAAACGTGCATTTATTAAAAATCAATTTCAGGAAACGACGTTGATGAATAATACGGTAAACGCCGCTGGAAGTGAAGGATATCACGGTCATAAAACGCAAACGCAAACGCAAACGCATCAGCCAGAATATTTACCATCGTTAGAAGAGCAATATCTTCCAAAAACATTACGTGGATCTAGTAGTAATCCGTATAGTATAATGAATGCGGTAAATGAAATTGTGCCAAATACAACAGATGTATTTTCGCATCCTAGTATAACGAATAGCACAGCGTCGGCGTCGGCGTCGGCGTCGGCGTCGTCCACAGATTTGTTAGAAACATCGGTGATTCAAGAGACAAGGAAAGAGGTTATCATCACACCAATGAATGAAGAAGGATCGGTAACAACGGCGATTCCGTCATCATCACAAGAAAATGTATCACTATGATACTAATATATTTTCTAATAACGCACATAGTTCGTTACTTGAAATACAATGATCTGTCATAACTTTTGTAAATAGATCGTGTATTTTTGGGTCGGTAATTACGTCAATGATCAACGATGATACATAACCATTTTTTAAGAAGAAATAGTTTGGATACTTGTGATAATAGTTATAAAAATCGCGATAAATATACAGCGTCAAAAATGAAAGTCCGAGAGACCAGATGTCATGTTTTGTATCTAATTTTTTCCAGTTGTATTTACTTGAACGATTTGTATCTGTAATATTTTTAAATTCAGGGTGACAATATGGAATAGTTCCACCGGTTCCGACCCCGCTTTTGTGAATTCCAGACAAACCGAAATCAATTAAATAAACAGTAAACTTCTTACATCGTTCTGGATGATTGATATTAAACGATGGATGTTCGCAAATAAGAATATTATCGGGTTTGATATCGCCGTGAACGATGGAAACGCTATGAATATGGCGCAATAACATCGTGCACTGATAAAACAAATGAAGATAAAATGTGCGTTGTATGGAAGAGAAACAATTATAGATATTCATCGCCATATGATCTTTTATCCACGTATACAACGATACAGATTCTTTCACATAATATTGTAAACTGAACGATATGGTATTCTCACGTAGTTTATTAAAACATGAATACGCGAGATCATCACATATTTCGCCGTTTTTTTCGGCATATTCTTCTTCTGCCTTATCAGTATAGATACAATTACAATTCGGTTTTCGACATTCACATATAAAATTATCGGTGGTATTATAACGAGTATTCGTATATATCAAAAACGGTTGAATAATCTGCGAAGTCTGTTCTTTGATAGCGGACATACGCTGAACCATGTTTTCCTCATTCATGAAACTATATGGACAATCATCGATGCGAATAATATAATCATTATAGCGAAATACGCCAATATATTGATTTATCTTGATCGAACGGTAATATTTTTTCTCTTCAAATAGATCGCGATATGTATTGTTCGCAATAATAATATACAATAATTTTATTTTTATTTTAAATATGTCTGTGGCGTCTTTAATGTTATTCACCATCGTTTCAAACCGTTTTTCGAGTATAACGTTTGAAATATCGAATTTATGATGATTCATTATGTTTAATAAGTCTTGTAATTCGTAGTCCTCTTTTATGAGTGTTTCGTCGATTTCTGTATTGAATAAACATCTCGTAATAACTGGACTAGGAGGAGGGGGAGAGGGATAAGGTGGTGACTGTGGTTGGTAGTTAGTATTGTGGGGATCATCTTCGTCGACCTTCTCGCAAGTCACATCTAACAACGGAAAACCAGTAAACCGAACTTCATTTGTCATCGTATTACTATCCTCCTGCGCGTTAGCGTGTTTGTCGGCTATTTCAAAACCGCCAATTTGATAATACCGTAAACGCGTGTGTCGATGATTTATTGTAATAATATCACTAATTTTATTTTTTATTTTTGAAAAAATAGATAACATATATAGAGAGTGTATAAATATATGCTATTCTGTCTATATATGTTATGATGTCCCGAATGTATTTTCTTGACAATATGTAACGTATAAAAATCCGTCTGAATCTTTATAGTCATCATATATATTTCCTATCATAGATGTAATCGGAAATATTTTATTGTCGATAAACATGAATAATGCTTTTTCGTGTGGAAAACGAATACGTTTGCGTATGATTTGCTGAAGTTGCATCATCGTTAAATCTCTCGGAGTGATGTATTTTGACTTGTCGATCGGATATGCGTCTCTGTCGTTCTTTGATGGTTGAATAATGAGTGGGACGCGGTCGGGATATTTTTCGAGAATGACTTGTGACTTTTTAACGCGTTCGATACAATCATTTGTAGGAAGAGCGGCTGACATCGTGGTGAGATCTGGCGTAGAAGGTGGAGTATGAATGCGAACTGTCTGAGTAGTGATTTCTGTATGTTGCGATTGTGACGTAAATGACGGCTGTAATATTCCCTGCGCAGAGTAAGAATTTGTGATGTTCATGGTTGATTTTATAGAATTCGGTTTATATTACAATATGCTAAACATAAAAAATCATATAATTATCTAAAAAAATAGGAATTGAATTGCCTTAAATTGAATATATTTTGATGCTTTAATATACGTTCATTAGATAACTCAGTATTCATAATGAAAACACTATCCCATGATATTCGTAAATATACAACTGTGATAAAGAGAGATACACATGAACTTGCCGCGGCGACAGCGGCCATCGTGCCATTATTTGAAACAAAGGCAGGGGCGGAAAATCTATCGGAAACAGCGGCTAGCATCGAAAAACCAATCGGAAACGATCTTAGTATGTCCCCTGAACAGAAACTTGCGTTTGAAAAATATCGTTCGGGACAGAATGTATTCATTACTGGTCCGGGTGGAACAGGAAAGTCGGCGCTCATTCGAGAGATTTACCGACATGCGAATAACAGCGGACACAATATACAAGTATGTGCGTTAACCGGTTGTGCCGCAGTAATGTTGGAATGTAAGGCGAAAACCATTCATTCATGGGCTGGTATCGGAATCGCAAACGGAGATATCGATCGGATTGTGGAACGCGTCGAAAAAAACTTCTTGAAGAAGAAAGACTGGCGTCAAACCAGAACGCTGATTGTTGACGAAGTCAGTATGATGTCGAAGCGCCTCTTTGATATATTGGACATGGTCGGTAAAACTGCGCGAAAATGTCATTCTCGTCCATTTGGCGGAATTCAACTTATCTTTTGTGGTGACTTTTATCAGCTTCCACCTGTCGGAGGATCGAAGTCAGAAGACCCAGATAATGCGCGGTTCTGTTTTGAAAGTGAAAGTTGGTTTGAAACTTTTCCGAAAGCGAACCATATTCAGTTGAAGCAAATATTTCGTCAAAATGATCCTGTATACTGTTTAGTATTGAATCAGGTGCGCGAGGGTCGGATTACGAGGCGAACGGATGAAATACTTCGGTCACGCGTCGGCGTAGTATTGCCGGAATTCTTGGAAGACGGGACACCGCAGACGAAACCGACGATTTTATACTCGACTCGAAGTCGTGTTGATGAAATCAATCGGCTTGAAATGGAGAAGTTGACGATTTTGGATCCAGATAGTCCGATATACAATTACGATCTAAAATACGTAACTGATTTGCCTATTTCAGAGAAGGAGCGTCAACTACGTGCTGCACAATCACAAGAGCGTATTCTGATGGAACTATCCAGTTTGAAAAATAGTATTTTGTGTGATGACATAATACATTTGAAGGTTGGTGCGCAAGTGATGTGTGTCATTAACATGGAAGAGTCTGTAACTACGGCGGCGACGCCAATATGTAACGGTAGTCAAGGAGTGATTGTTCGTATGTCGAGCACGTCGGTTCCGCCATTGCCGGTAGTGCGGTTTAATAATGGACTCGAAATGACGGTGAATTATCACACATGGGTTAGTGATAATATACCGGGAATTGGTGTTTCGCAAATTCCGCTTATATTGTCATGGGCGATTACTATACATAAAAGTCAAGGGGCTACGTTGGAACGGTGTATTATCGATATAGGAAATGGTGTATTTGAGGCAGGACAGAGCTACGTGGCGTTGTCGCGTATCAAATCATTAGAAGGAGTAAGTATTATGAGTTATGATGTCACGAAGATACTTGTGAATAAGCGGGTGAAGGCATTTTACGGGGAATTACACCCTTGAAGATGTTAAATAATTTCAAACGCATATTTGTAGGATATGGTAGATAAAAATGAGAAAGAGTTATTAAAGAAAGAGACATATACACCGAAACCGGTAACATATAATACAAACCTAGAAAAGCTACTGAAAGAGAATTCGGAGGAATGCGAGTCGCTGTCGATATTACATCGAATGTCGTATGAGAAATACAATACGAGGTCAAATTATATAAATATTCCAGTAATCATATTGAGTAGTGCGATAGGTTTCATTACAGGAATAGATTTACAATATGATCAAATGAATATCATACTTGGTGTAGGTAGTGTGTTTGTGGGTATTATTAAATCGGTGGATACCTACTTTCAATTGGCGAAACGCGCCGAATCGCATCGTATTTGTTCGCTCCAGTTTTCTCAAATATCGAAAAAAATGCAGGTGGAACTAACATTACATCGAAATCAACGCATGACAGCAGAAAATATGATGAATATAATAAAAACAGATATTAAAAATATGCAAGATATCGCGCCGTTGATAGATGATGATATTATTAGTATATATAACGCGAAATATCGCAAATATAAGAGAGTGAAGAAGCCGAATTTTGTAAATGGACTCACCGATGTTGTCGTGAACTCGAACAATAATGAGTATGAATATGAATACTCGAGTAGAAATGGAAGTCGAGAAGGAAGTCCGGCTAACTTACATCAACAACAGCAGATATTGGTTCCGTCACACGACCCAGAATATGATCAGCAGTTACAATCACAAACTCAAGGATTAACAAATACTTCTATTTCAAAAATGAATCAAACAAATAATGTAAAAAATGGTTCAATTCGAGAAGATGATGATGATGATAGTGTAGATCCAATACAACCGACTGTTATTCAAACAGTAAATAATAATAATAATAATAATAATAATAATAATTCGATTAAATCAGGGTCACAATCATTTCGTAAAGCACCAGAACTATCAATACCGGTGACATCATCGGTAAATGTGCCACCGGTTGTAGTAGAACAACCGCAACAGCCAAATCAGTTAGATTTATTAAGGATACTTAATCAACTACAACAAGGTATAGGAACCGGAATAGCAGGTGCGAATATAATGACGCAACCATTACAGCTGGTCCCTCAAGTATTGCCTATACCTACACCTACACCTCCTCCACAGTCTTCTATTTCACCACAACAGTCTCATGCGGTAGCCCAAATAAACGACGTAATTGTTCAAATTCCAATTGACGTGAATGTCGTTCCTTCAGTATCTCCATCTGGTAGTATTCGAAGCACTTCATCACTTCCTCTTGGTTCGATTCAAACCGACAATAGTGGGAATCAAATTGTAAATACATAATAAATTGATTATGTTTCATCATAATAATAGATATACAACTTGTGTTATATATCTATTCAAAAGTTATGGACAACATACAGACTCAATCTGTGACATTTTCAAATCCATCATCAACAACAGCGAACAGCATTCGTTCGAGTAATCGGAAAAAACCGTCGTCAAAACAAGATGAAAGTGAAAAAATAACAGAAAAAATGGAGGGTGGAATAATAGTTAGGAGATATAAAGGTAAAAAGATAAATATAGAGCCGTAAAAATAAAAAAGAGAGAGAAGGAGAAGGAGAAGTAAAAAAGAGAAAAAATTGAAAAGAGAAAATGTAAAAGAAGTGGAAGTATAAAGAGAAATAGAAATAGAATGGAAAGCATAATGAGAGTGATGAAGAAGCTGACAGGAAAGGGAGAGGAAGAGTTGAAGTGGGAGATGTTGAATGAGATGGAGGAGATGGAGAGAGAGATGAGAGTGATGAAGAAGTTGTTGTCGAAAGAAGAGACGAAGGAAGAGACGAAAGAAGAAGAGAAGAAGGAGGAGACGAAGGAAGAGACGAAGGAAGAGACGAAAGAAGAGACGAAGGCGGCTCCAAAGAAAAGAACAAAAAAAGAGACGAAAGAAGAGACGAAGGCGGCTCCAAAGAAAAGAACAAAAAAAGAGACGAAAGAAGAGAAGAAGGAAGAGACGAAGGAAGAAGAGAAGAAGGAAGAGACGAAGGAAGAGACGAAGGAAGAGACGAAGGAAGAGAAGAAGGCGGCTCCAAAGAGAAGAACAAAAAAAGATACGAAGGAAGAGACGAAGGAAGAGACGAAAGAAGAGAAGAAGGAAGAAGAGAAGGAAGAGAAGAAGGAAGAGAAGAAGGCGGCTCCAAAGAAAAGAACAAAAAAAGAGGAGGAAGGAGAAGCGAAGCCGAAGAAAGAGAGAACGAAGAAGACAAAGAAGGAAGAAGTAGTGAGTGAGAAAGTGGAAGCGTCAAGAGGAGAAGAAGTAGAGTCGATGGCGATGGCGATGTCGAGAAGAAGTGAAGAAGAGGAAGAAGAGGAAGAAGTGGAAGTGGAAGAGATAGAGTATGAAGGAACAACATACTTGAGATCGGCGAAGGGAATAGTGTATGACATGGAGACGAGCGAAGAGATAGGAAGATGGAACTATGAGAGGAATAGAATCGAAGTGGAATGAGCCGTTATGGGTAGTGAGTGTAGTGAGTGTAGTGAAGAGTAAAGTAAAATTTTTTATGATGAAGAAAGAGAAGGGTTTTGTAGGAAGCAGAGGTTGGTGGTAGTGAAGAGCGTAAAACGAAAATAAAATGGAGCGAAAGAGAAAGTAGACGGTAGTTTAAGGGTGTGTAGCGTGAGGTAGAGGAGGAATAAGTAAGACGGAGTGTAAGTAATAAAGTAGTGTGGTAGATGGTAGTGTATAAAGAAGTAAAATAAGACCGAGAAGAGGATAAGAGAGTCATTTCCGTGTGCCCGAATAAACAGCGAGACGATAAATGGAGAGGAATAATGATGCGTATAGAAGAAAGGTGAAAAGAAGAAGCCGGGCGCCCCCGCCGTAAGAATGAACCGAAGGTAAAAATAGACGGCGGATGTTATAACGGTCGCTCGCTTTGCTCCGCTTCGCTAGTCGAAGTTCGAGAGATATATATATTCAAATACTAATCGAACATTAAAGGGTAAAATCTCTCGAAGATGATGAATTCAAAGAGTAAAAAAATGGAGAACAATCCATAATGAAGTGCCGTAAGAATGAACCGAAGGTAAAAATAGACGGCGGATGTTATAACGGTCGCTCGCTCCGCTCGCTTTGCTCCGCTTTGCTAGTCGAAGTTCGAGAGATATATATTCAAATACTAATCGAACATTAAAGGGTAAAATCTCTCGAAGATGATGAATTCAAAGAGTAAAAAAATGGGCAACAATCCATGATGAAGTGCCGTAAGAATGAACCGAAGGTAAGAATAGACGGCGGATGTTATAACGCTCGCTCCGCTCGCTTTGCTCCGCTCGCTGTCGCTGTCGAAGTTCGAGAGAGATATTATTCAAATACTAATCGCACATTAAAGGGTGAAATCTCTCAAACAATCGGTAAAATCTCTCGAAGATGATGAATTCAAAGAGTAAAAAAATGGGCAACAATCCATGATGAAGTGCCGTAAGAATGAACCGAAGGTAAGAATAGACGGCGGATGTTATAACGCTCGCTCCGCTCGCTGTCGCTGTCGCTGTTGATGTCGCTGTCGCTGTCGAAGTTCGAGAGATATATATTCAAATACTAATCGAACATTAATGGGTAAAATCTCTCAAACCATCGGTGAAATCTCTCAAACATGATGAATTCAAAGAGATAAAAAATGGGCAACAACCGATCCTAAAGTGCCGTAAGAATGAACCGAAGGTAAGAATAGACGGCGGATGTTATAACGCTCGCTCGCTCGCTCCGCTCGCTCGCTCGCTCCGCTCGCTTTGCTCGCTTTGCTAGTCGATGATCGAGAGATATATTAAAATACTAATCGAACATGATAGTGAATAATATCTTGTGAGACGATAAATGGTAAGGAATAATGATGCGTATAGAAAAAAGGTGAAAAGAAGAAGCCGGGCGCCCCCGCCGTAAGAATGAACCGTAGGTAAAAATAGACGGCGGATGTTATAACGGTCGCTCGCTCCGCTCGCTTTGCTCCGCTCGCTTTGCTCCGCTCGCTTTGCTCCGCTCGCTTTGCTCCGCTTCGATAGTCAAAGTTCGAGAGATATATATTAAAATACTAATAGCACATTAAAGGGTGAAATCTCTCAAACAATCGGTGAAATCTCTCGAACGAACGAATTCAAAGAGGTAAAAATGGAGAACAATCCATAATGAAGTGCCGTAAGAATGAACCGAAGGTAAGAATAGACGGCGGATGTTATAACGCTCGCTCGCTGCGCTCGCTTCGCTTCGATGTTCGAGAGATATATATTCAAATACTAATAGCACATTAAAGGGTGAAATCTCTCAAACAATCGATGAAATCTCTCGAACAATCGATGAAATCTCTCGAACAATCGATGAAATCTCTCGAACGAACGAATTCAAAGAGTAAAAAATGGAGAACAATCCATAATGAAGTGCCGTAAGAATGAACCGAAGGTAAGAATAGACGGCGGATGTTATAACGCTCGCTCGCTCCGCTCGCTTCGCTTCGAAGTTCGAGAGATATATATTCAAATACTAATCGCAGATGATAGGGTATACTTTCTTGTGAGACGATAAATGGTAAGGAATAATGATGCGTATAGAAAAAAGGTGAAAAGATGAAGCCGGGCGCCCCCGCCGTAAGAATGAACCGTAGGTAAAAATAGACGGCGGATGTTATAACGCTCGCTCCGCTCGCTTTGCTCCGCTTCGCTCCGCTAATCGTTGAGATATATATTCAAATACTAATCGCATATGAAAGAGTAAAATCTCTCGAACGAACGAATTCAAAGAGAAAAAGATGGAGATGAATGGCGCGATACGTTGAAAAGATCGATAGATGCCACCGCTCATAGTGGTGCGTATTATGAGCCGACGCTGGTTATATGATTCATTTCCGGCTACCGATAGGAGACGATAAGTGGTAAGGAGAATATTCAATCATATAATAAAATGGCACAGCATAGAGTAAATGGGAAGCGGCCCTATAGGAAGACACTGTCGAACGATCGAAATCAAAGGGATAAAAGATGGCGCAGCAGAGGTTGTTGATGAATATAAACAAAGATGAAATAGATGGGAATAGAAGGTTTGGAAAAAGGAGTGTCGAGAGAATGAGAATCTCTCGTGAAACAATATTCAAGCCTTACAATAACCGTTAGGAGTGTTCATTAATGAATGAATGCCTCCGCAACTGATGAATTTGTGTTTGAAATAGGTTGAAATTAAGAAATGAAAGTAAGAATGAGGGTCAAATTTTCCTTTATAATTAGAAATGTAGTTTTGAAAACTGTCGATATAGATATTTTACAATTTAGATAACTGAGTCATATTACCAATAACGAAAAAATCATTATACCAATTGGGTGTATTATTATTATAATTGGGAAAGCCTTCGATGTAAATGAGATCATTCGCAATATCAGAGTAATGAACAGAATCATAACGTTGGAAAGGAAAATCGGGACGAAATAAAAAGACGATATCATAGGTTAGATGATGTTGGGTTGTAAAATCGAAAAATGCTTCCAAAGCGGAAAGTCGCTTCATATGCATGCTTATAAAGTTAAACGGTCGCGAATAATGAATTTTATTGGATTCCATAATTTGTGCGTAGTTTTGAATGATAGGAAGTTTGGAGTTTTCGGATTCAATAACAAGAAGTTTAATGTTGCGAGAGAATTTGCCGAATTTATGATGAATCATGTCGAGAGAAACGATATCAGTATCCAAATTTACGGAATCTTTAGAACTCCAAAAACCGAGACGATCATAAGTGTGAATAAAAATATCAGAGTGTGGATGAAAGTGAAACCAATCGGGATTGAATGTTCTAAAATGTCCAGCGAAAATATAAGCGATTTTGAGGTTGGCCATGTCGATGTGATAGAATAAGAATAGATCGTTTCTTGTGTGAAGCCAACGAAATCTCTCGAACAATAGATCTCGAAGATCATGAATCTAAAAGTAAAAAAAAATAGACGGCAACCCCCGCCGTAAGAATCGACCGTAGGTAAATATAGACGGCGGATTCATAGAAATATCTTACCTTTGTATCTGCCTCCCCCCCTCCCCCATTAGTCCCCCATTAGTCATCAGCCATATCCTCAACACACGAAGAACAAACCAAAACCTCATCGGAAGTGCCTTCATCACCGAGACACTCACACTTGGGAAGCCAATTCAGGTCGATTTTGTCAATCAATCCCTCGCCACAGAGGAAACAACTGCCCCAAGAAGGCTCAGCACAAGAACGCGGAATGGCGGGAAGAAGGTGTAAGCGACAGCCGGAATGTGAATGTTGAATCCGAGAGATTTCAGCATCGAACGCTTCATAAGCCAACTGAGGCATGAAACCATCAGCCCGCAAGGAATCATAGGTAGCCTCGGTGCTGCCGACTAACGAGGCATAACTGTCACACTCTTGAAGCTTCAAAAGAACAGCACGGAGAGAAGGAAGACGAATCCAACGAGCACAAATTCTCTCGAAATAATGTTCAGAAAAGTCAGGATTGCTGTGAGAATCACACACAATAGACTTGACACGGTCACAAACAAGAGCACGAAGATGAGGGGCGATGGCATCAAGAGAAACGCGGCTTGGACCACACCGGTGAAACTGGAACAGTCCGCGAACAATAATACGGAGAGTATCCAAAGTCCAAACGAACCGAGAAGGCCCACGAAGCTTGCGAGCATAGATTCCGGCAAAAGAACGAGTATTCATATGTATCTGACGTATAAGCATACAATAGGAATGATTGAAAAAAAGCATTTCAATTTTATTGGTCACATGTCAAACGAATCATAAAAAACACCATAACACATTTCTTCATACGCTCATCATGTGTAGGCTTGAATGTTCAGAAATCTACGAGTCTTATTCGTTTCTTCCACAGCAATTCCGGCAGCAGCTGTTCTCCGTCGAGGAGGAGGAGGAGGACAAATAGCTTCGCTTTTATCAGACAATATAAAGAATAAGTATTTCATTTTTATCGCGATACACAGAAACATCAAATCATTACATAATTTATCACACCATATATGGTATCGTTTTGTAACCGATTGCCGGTTTTCCTACCGATTTCAGGTCACCGATATAGAACGGAATTTCGGTTCAAAATAGGCACGGGGGAGCCCGACGAAGGAGGGCGGGTATATGGGGTGGTCACAGGGCAAAATTGCCGAGGGTGACGAAACAGGACGACGACGCGTTGCTTAACCTCACAGTTAATCCGGCCCCCATACCCCGCCCTCCGGCGCAATATAGGCGCCGCCTCGTAAATCAATCTCTCGACTCAAATCAAATCAATCTCTCGACTCAAATCAAATCAAATCAAATCAAATCAAATCAAATCAAATCAAATCAAATCAAATCAATCTCTCGACTCAAATCAAATCAAATCAAATCAAATCAAATCAAATCAATCACAAATCAATCAATCTCTCAAATCAATCACAAATCAATCTCTCGACTCAACTCAAATCAAATCAATCACTCAGATCAAATCAATCTCTCGACTCAAATCAAATCAATCACTCAGATCAAATCAATCTCTCGACTCAACTCAAATCAAATCAATCACTCAGATCAATCACAAATCAATCTCTCAAATCAAATCAAATCAAATCAACTGAAATCAATCACTCAGATCAAATCAATCTCTCGACTCAACTCAAATCAAATCAATCACTCAGATCAATCACAAATCAATCTCTCAAATCAAATCAAATCAAATCAACTGAAATCAATCACTCAGATCAAATCAATCTCTCGACTCAAATCAAATCAAATCAAATCAAATCAAATCAACTGAAATCAATCTCTCAACTCAAATCAAATCAACTCAAATCAACTCAAATCAAATCAAATCAAATCAAATCAAATCAAATCAAATCAAATCAAATCAAATCAAATCAAATCAATCTCTCAAATCAAATCAAATCAACTCAAATCAAATCAACTCAAATCAACTGAAATAAATCTCTCAGATCAATCAATCTATAATGTCTAATATCAGTCAGACATTATACTTCTACTAACTCTAAGCACGTAACGTTTTCTTCTTCTTTTTCATTCGTAACTTGCGCGATTTCGTCTTCCATATCTTTTTGGAACTCTTTTTCTTATTCTTTTTCTTATTCTTACGAGTATAGCCACCACCAGCCTCACCACCAGCCTCACCACCAGCCTCACCACCAGCCTCACCACCAGCCTCACCACCAGCCTCACCACCAGCCTCACCACCAGCCTCACCACCAGCCTCAGCACTCACCCCATGTATATGCCCAGTTACGGTTTTAAATGCGTCTTCAACTGTTTTTCCGCCTTGATCTTCAATCTTATAATTATTATTATAAAATTGGTCGTGTTTATCTATAATACCTGTAAATCGTCTAGATAATTCATCTTCAGTGCTACACACCTGTATTAAATCAAAAAACAATTTTGCTTTACTATGAGTATAATTTTTATTATGAACATACTTTTCATATACATCATGATTCAGTAGTCGTAATAACACAGATATTCCATTCACAACTTTATCACAATATTCTTTATTTATTATACGATCGAAACAATCAACCGGCGGATCCCGAGGTTGGTTATGATTTGGAATCATTATATTCATAACAATAGCCACCAATACGTTACAAACAAATATACCACCACCTAGGTCATTCGTGTTCATTTTATTATTTAAACAATTCTGTATTGCGAACGCAACAACATAACTCCATGAACATAAGTCAATAATATGTAAATAATCAAGAGAACCGGTTATCATTTTATTATCTTTACTCGTCTCATCATAATCAGGTTTCAAGACCAATTCCCCGAATTTTGTAGGGATATTATAATAAGCATTTAATCCAATCGAAAACAAAACTGTATCACTGTTTCCCAAAAAATACTTTATAAATTTATTTTTATATATTGAAAGTTTTTTTATATATTCTGAAATACCAATCACCTTCTTATTACCTTGTCTATCAATATAATGCCAAGGTGTAATAACACGCACTTTTACGCTACCGCCATCACCCTGTTCTGCCATCTTAATTTGAGCAATATTATCAAAATCAATAAGTTTCACTTCTAAATCTCCAGACGCATTCACTTTTACAGCAATATTTTCGGGCTTTATATCCCCATGAACTACATTTACATTTGAAAGACAAATAATTTGCCGTAATAATTCCAACGATAACTGTAATAACCGTTTTGTATTCATTCTGTCATAGAAACGTTTCATGAAAAGATATAAATCATTACCGCAATTTTCCATAACAATAATATATGCCACATCGCTTGATTTTTTATAATTAAGTAGTTTACATATATTACAACCCCCAGACGGTGACGATAAACGTTCGTATATACCAATACTACCACTTATATATGGATTGTATTTCATAAACTTAATTATTTTTGTACCGTCACTTGTTGTAAATACAAATGGAACATTATAAGGTTTTTTATCAACCTCGTATTCAGGATGGTCAGGAAAATATTGTCGTATAAAAACATTTGCCTTTGTTATGGAATCCTTGTCGGCGACACTACTCATTCCAATTATACATTTGGATTATATTAGAAAAAATACAATAAATATACCAACAAAATCTCTCGATATCATCATCACATTACTTACTTTACAATCATCATCATCGCCACGAGAATCGCTATGAGCAACGCGACCGTGACAACCAGAAACAAACACCCCGAAAAAGTTATATCGTTATGATAACCCAGCAACTCAAGCCGCCGACGACGCACAACACTAGCAATATCATATTCATCTCCACCGTCTCCGCCACCGTCTCCGCTTTCATCATCAGACAAGTATCCGATATATCCAGCATCATATTTTATTGGAAATCGCGACGATGACGATGACGATGACGATGACCTCCTCATTTTCATCTCACGATAACGTTCGTCCAAGACCCCCCAAGAAGGCGAAACCATATCACGCTCCATAAACGCAGGTCGAAAACGAGATAAACTTGAAGGAACCTCACGATTCATCATAGAAATGAACAACACAAAACGCACATCAAACAAATAAATCATTTTCAATTTTTAGTAAAGGGGGTTGCGCCCCCCAGCGACGCCAGCTACGCTCGATAACCATAACGCCAGCAAAACGCAAATTGAACCTAGAACACGAGAGAGCAAAACGAGAGAGCATACAACGCGACACAGCATACAACGCGACACAGCATACAACGCGACACAGCATACAACGCGACACAGCATACAACGCGAGGTCGCACAAGAGCCGTCAGACTTAACTAGCGAAGCAAAGCGAAGCGAACGAAGTGAGCAAGCGTAGAGTAAATATAGACGGCAGAATAATAACATAAATAATAACAAAATAAACCAGACCTAGACAGTATCGCCGTCAATTTTTACTTACAGTCGATTCTTACGGCGGAACCTCTTTCGGGTATAAAGTGTAGATCCGTATCCTGAATTAGCGGAGAGAAATAATTTTGATTGAATCAATTTGTATCTGTATTAATTTTAACTTTTTGAACAGCAGCAGCAGAAGCAGACAAAAGATGAACTTTCAAAAACGTCAAAAAATCGGAAGGCGACACTATACAAGTTAGCAAATAATTTTCTATCGTAGGAGCAAAGTTAGATTTTTCTATATTGGAAGGACCAACACCCACACCCACACCGACAGACCCCTCCATATGTTTCTAACCTTATCACTATTATCACAATAGATAATTATTTATGATTCAAATCAAAAATAATTGAACAAAATAATCAACAACCGATCATTCGATTGATCAATTGAGCAAATAATGTCAACAAAGAAACGGCTGCGAATCGTCGAGTCACTCCACACGCCGACAGCCCCGCCAACAGCCCCGCCAACAGCCCCCCCCACAGCCCCGCCAACA
>Ga0194133_10003685_pt1 | contig 21477 bp, 13 predicted proteins | sample TA2KigOf40mmetaG_FD_155448 | JGI IMG/M metagenome (GOLD analysis project Ga0194133, IMG submission 155448) | Freshwater microbial communities from Lake Tanganyika, Tanzania - TA2015055 Kigoma Offshore 40m | ecosystem: Environmental > Aquatic > Freshwater > Lake | place: Tanzania: Lake...
CTTTTGCACATTAAAAACTTTTTTTAAGTTTGAATTTTGCAATATTCAATTTTCTTTCTAGTAAGAACTCCATTTTTTTGTTAACTCCATTGTATGCAGATTTTAAATAGATTGGGACAGAGACTGATTGCCTTCGCTTTTGCTCTTGATGTTCCGTGAAAATTGCTTCAGTTCTACTTCATTGGCAAAAAGTATCACATCTTTACAGATTGCAGGATGTTTGGAGAAAGATAATGAGCAAATATGTTTAATTCTTCCTGTCATATATTTCAAAGAGTTTCTACAAATTGTGAAACCGAGGTTTGCTTTAATTAACAAATTTTACCTTCTCAATGTATAATTAGGCTTAACTTTTTCCAGCCTTAGGTCTTTAAGCAAACTCTTGTCTTCTTAATATTAGGATGCTTCACTTTGTTTTCTTTGTCACAGAAATCGCTCTGAAAAGCAAACACCTCTCAACGACATGCTTTTCGCATTACCAGTTTTTACTTTCAACAAACACTTACAATTTTATACAGTGGGATGAAAATATACCCATCAAAATGTCCTAGAAGCTTTTTCCCAATTCAAAATAGAAAAAGCAAATTTGACCAAATGTCATAAATTATGATCTACACTGTCAATTTTGAATGGGGGGAAAATGGGAATATAAGAAAAAAATAGCTCAATTTGGTATTTCATCTCATCTGCTATAACCATCAAATTCTATTACAAAAAATATTGGAAGTATTTAAAGTAATTAACATATCTGTGGTCAACTAATCTGTGACTTAATCTGAACAAACGAAAATACATTTAAGGAAAGGTGTAACTAAACACCAAAACTATTCAAAGAATTTATTCAATTCTGTTCCTGTCTATTGACTCTCAAATATTGACTTTGGAACTGAATTTTTAAGAAATACATAAAACAAACAAGTTTGTTTTGTATTTGAAGACAGATAAAAAATTTATTCCCTTGTTCTGAAATCTGATACTATTGTGTTGAATTTGATAGTCTTCAAGCCAAAAAGGGTTCTGAAAATTGATTATTGCAGCTCAATCATTTAGCCAGTTAAAATTAGAACCCTTTGCACTTTTTTTAACCTAAAAATTCAAACATTATTTTGCTTTTAAAACAAAAGTTTTGCACATCCCCTACAGCCAAAGATGAACTTAAAACTTTTCTACAATGCTTTTCCAAAAAAAAATCTTTCACTCCATGTGACAGAGTCGGTTTTACACAAATACATTTGAATGTGGAAATTAATCTATTTATAAAAAGTCTTTTGAATTGTTACTCCTGCTTTGAAGAAAATGTTTTCTATCTGACAGTTCAAATGTTCAAGTTATGAATAGACAACAACAACAACAAAAAGATTTGGCTTTTTTTCATTTCACTCTTCCTTCCTTGAGGCACACTGAAACTTATTCTGCAAATTAATTAAGGGTCTTTAAAATTAAACATTTTTCATTCTGCTCATTTTAGAGAAGCAAAAAAAATTTACTGGAAAATCTCCTGTGGAACATTTTTAACTTAATGCAACTTTTTTTGTCCAACAGAATGTGAATATTTCTTCAAGTGTGTTGCTACAAATGTAAATTATCCCTCACAAGCTTCAAGAATTCTTAATCATCAACCTACAAATAAACAAGTCTTGGTATTTTAATCTTGAAGATGGTTAGAAAAAAAATTAATATTCTCTTTTCAACGACCTGCAAATGATAAAGCCAGTTAATGGCTCAAAGTAAAACAAAAGATTTAGAGACACAACCCCTCACCAGAATGTAGATCTATATTCTCAACTTTTTTTCTCTTAATGGACAAAAAATTGCTGATGGCAGAGAAAAAATTTCAACAAAAAAGCTCATCTGTGTTTATGTTTGCAAAGGATTTTACAACCACTTATGAAAGAATATTTGACTAAGTTTCATATTTCAGTTTTGATACATAATCTTGTTCAATCATAGTTCATAAAGACAAAATATCTTAAAGTTTGGGCTAGATGTTTAGAAAAACCAATAAAACGTTAACAGGCATGAAGTTTTCCCCACATAAATTTAATTTTTGGCCACTACTGAGAAGGCCTTCCAGAAAAAATTATAAAGAATCTGCATAGAGACTTTGTAGTTTGGAAAAACTTTTAGTTGGCAAAGAAAGATGTTGGAAGTTTTTAATGAATTATTGGCTTTTTTAATTCTAAAATGCCTTTGTAAGGAGTTTTGAAATAAGATTCTTTGATGAGATATCTTTATATTGATCCTTTATTTATTTGAAGTCTAAATAAGTTAACTTCTAAGTTAATAACACTTAAGACAAAAGGTACAAAAGATTTCCAACGTTGTGCCATGACTTTTTACCTAATTCAGACATCATTTGAACCCACTTAGTTTGGAGAGAATTCAAATCTCAGAACCACTTTATTTGAATGACACTTGAATTACAAGGTCAACAAAGTTTTCAAGTAGATTGACCTTTTATGGACACAAAGATGGAATTGTCATACGAATGTTCTGCACTTTTTGCAAAAGAAAAATTACAATAATTATTTTCATAATAGTAAAGTTTTATCTATTTTTTCCAAAAATTGGCTTACTATAAATAGGCCATGCAGCACTCAAATATTTTCTAACGAGATTCTGTTTCCTAATCTTGGCCTGCTGATGACAGTCCAACTAAATCATCGACTTTTTTAACACCACTGAAGTTTTTAAGGGGGAGAAAGGCCTATCAGAAAATCTTCCATTAAACAAGGTATAAGATAAGATATAAGTTTCCACACGTTCATCCACTTCCATTAGAAAGCTAAAGTAATAAAAGTGCTTGTAAAAAAATACCAGGCTTCAAATGTAATCACATCATAGTTAACTATCAACAAACTTATGGTCAATATTTTTGATACTTTCAAAGTAATAATTATGTGCCAATCAACAATTTTGGTACTCTGCATAAGAAAAGCTTTTAAGACCCACAGTAAGAATTGATTTTTCTAGGTGAATCAGTAACTTTGAGTACCACTTTAATGACAATATGTGAAAATTTATGTTTTAGCCAAGAAAATAATGAAAGAGTTGGAAAAAAATTTAGAAATGAAGATGAACACTTGGAAATTATGAAAGAGTTGAGGTCAATTGATGCAAATACATTAGGGGAAAAAGGAAAAGAGATTGGCCAACTGTATAAAACTCGGCAATTATCACCAGAAAATTAGGGCAAGAACTGTCAAATCATGAGTCAGTCAGAGTATTTAAGCAAGCAAATCATAACGCAAGAACTTAGCATGAGGACAAAGACAATGGTGTGATTGGCGGAGCACTAATACAGTTAAACCGTAGAGCAAAAGCCATCTCTGCAATCAATTCTAGCTCATTTCACATATGTCTTATTATTCTATCCCTTATAGTGGGATGAGGGTAAAATGAGCCAGCATGAGCAATAAAAATTACGGATGCCAAGACATTGAGTTGTGAAGAATGAACCTCTGAGGGGATTTCAAGATGTCCTTGAAGTGATCAGGTCACTGAAGAAACAAAGAGCGAGTTCAAAAGAGGAGCCTTTAAAAGAAGTCTCCATCATCTTTCCCAAGAGAGATACCTTGTGCGGTCGAACCAATTCATAATTCTGGATGTAGAAAAATATTGATTGAAAAATAATCCTATTTTTATTGATTTAAAAATAGTTGGGAATCCGTTAAAAATGATCCGAATGAAGATAATCACAGCCCCCAGTTTGTCTTTACTCATGAGGCCCCTAGGCCAAGGCCCAAGTACAATAGCTGGTGGGATAAAGTAGTGTTTTTAAGTGCTGTTGTTTTCACTTTCACAAGACTTAAGTTAAAGTGGAAGGATTATACCTGCATTGTGAAAGGAAATCAACACTTTGAAAATTGATGAAATGCATGGCTTTGAAGTATTGAAAAAAAAGTTAATGAAGTAAATGTTGTAAGTTGTAACTAAATTTGATTTTCAAAACTGTTTAGAAATTTTTGTTTGTAAAAGAATAAAGAAACTGTGAGTTTCTATCATGCAGGTAAGTTTGTTTTCTTGTTTAGACTGGAAAGACGGATGAGCTTCTTTGTTGACATGAGCTATTTTGCAAATATGTTATTGAAGAATGAGAGAGGGTTGTAGACTAGTGAGGGGTCTTTGCATGTGACATAACGGCCAAATCTAGCATTATTAATGGCCAATGATGTTGAGCATTAGCCAAAAAATTTGGCAAATATAGAACTTTGATTGTCTCAAACATACTTCTAGTCTTATACCTCATCAAATGAGCAGCTAAATAAAAAAATGTAAAATGTACTTACATCTTTCTAATCCAAAATTGCAATTTCAGAACCTTTGAAAACATTTTTCATCTTTTTTCACCCCAAAAAGCTTCATATTCAAAATGGGTTTGCGGTGGAGAAAATAATAATTAATGAGCCTTCCACTGATTTCTTATTTATTATCCCAAACTTAAATTTGCCTTTGTGGTTTCATTTTTTCCTTGAATTTTCTCCTCTCCTTCCTTTTTCCCCATGACCATGTGTAAAGTGCATGTGTTGGGCTAACAGAAAACTTTCAGGACACGCTAGTCACAGGAAATGAGGTTTCTCAGTTGCTTTCATTAATGGTACATCAAGCCAAATTAAAATTTGGGCGAATAAAGCTGAACTTGGTTTGACTTCCCACGCGAAATCATTTAGATTATACATAAGCTTAGGAAGAATTTTTGTTATTTTTCCATTTTCCTTTGGCATTTCACAATCCATTGTTAGGAAATAATATTCTGTCAAAATAATTACCAAATGGAAAAAGAAGCCCGACCCGGAAAATTGGCTCAGCATTTTCCCAAAAATTATACACAATTGTCATTTTTTTAAATGTGTCAAATGTTTAATTGGTACTTTTTTCATGTATTTGAAAATTACACTTGAAAATGGTGTTTTTTAATCTATTTTTGCTATATAATTCCACATTTCACCAATTCTCTTATTTAATTCCAATATTGGATGAAATTCTGTCATTTTTCTGGCACTGAGTAGGTCTGGAGACTTTATCAATGATGTAATTACTTTTTTAAGAGGTAAAAAACTCGTGAGGTCATAGGCACCTGACTGATAATAAATATCCAAGGATGTGGGTTCAATACCAAGCCGCCAGTGCCAGCAATTTTTCAACCCCGGATTGCAAATAAATCATCAAGGCACCTTCAGTCAGGGTAATAGAAATCTGCAGTGACCATAGACTTCGACGGCGGGACTCTTATAAAGTTCTTGATCACGCATTAACATTGGATGAGTCTAAACTGCACAAGATTATTACTATAAAAAATCCAAAATGAAATGTCGACTAATGTACGAGGCCCTGCTCTACTAAAGGAAAACCCTCCAACAGCTGAGATCAGCCTTGTTTAGGTAAGTTTACTCAAATTGGCAATTCATAATAATTCAGCACACAATAAGTTTAAGTTGGCTTAGGAACTGAGCATGAAGGCGCTCCTTAAATCCTTCCAATGTCAAACCCATCTAATCGAACCTCCATTTGGCAACCGTATCCCTAGCTGAGTAGCTGAATGATTCTTTGCCTGTTCTATTGAAACTACTAGATATAAATAAACTCAAGTTCCAAGTGCTATGTCATTTTCACAGCATTTATATACTAGAAAACATGCAAGATTGGTTAGTTAAAAATTTTGAATGATCTTTTGGTAAAAATCACCCAAATGTCTCGAAAGACCAGCTTTATTAAGACTAAAGTAAAAATCCTACACTAAATGCCCTCAGGATTTGATAATAAATGTTTTTAATCTTTCCCTTTGCTTGAAGTTTTGACATGTGAAACCAAAGCAGTGAATTAGATGACTGGTAATATGTGCATAAGAAAAATAGGTTCTATTCATAAAGTATATCTCTTTAATGGTACATGTTTTTTGATGATTGATTGAAAAATCTGAGCAAAATGTGTGCACCTATAAACAGTTTAGTTTCACTCTTTTTTCATACCAGATGTTGTCAATTATAAAAGCTTCGCTTCTCCATCCACCATTATTGGAAAGCACCCATTCATGTTTTGACAATCTTTAATGGGGCAAACATTGTCTATAGTAAGAAAAACAAATGCTTATTAGGGTTGAAATCTCAAACCTAAAGTTGTACATTCCAATTAGAGTGAAAAACTTTATAGCCCTTAAAAAAGGATTGATTCGATTCCTCAACTCTCAGATTCTTTGTGATTTCCAGTTTTCAAAGAAAATTGAAAATATTTGATCCATTTGTTGTTGAAAGAAACAAGTTTGAGTACATACTTGACTGTTGTTCACTTATGTGAGAGTTTTAGTGGGTCTCAGTAGTTTGATCAATGACATCCATAGTTTGAATGAATGAACTGAAGGATTATTTTCCAATATTCAACCTCGAAGGTATTTATTTTTGGAAAAATGGTGGCATATGTATATATATATTTAAAACATGTTCGTTTCACATTTTCCACACTCGTTTGACAGTTGGTGTTGGACTCCACCTCGTCAGTCCAAAATCTTTGTGTGTAGCAAAACACCTGGCATTAGCAAAAAGAAAAACTAAGAGTCACTCCAAAATTTGCAATTATGAAGAAGTTTAACGTCATTGACATTCGACATGTCGAACTGCAAAAACTGAGTTTTCTAAAAAGAATGACTCAGGAATTTTCGAAACAAGCCTCTGACTGACTGACACACATATGGTAGAAATTTTTGCCACACAAAAAAAGATCTCTTAGCACAACAATTCATCAATGGAACGAAACAACCCTTGTCTGGATCATAAAATAACTCATTTGTTAATAAGTGCCCTACATATTGCAGATGAGGACATTTTTTTGCTTCAACTTTGACAGAAACACGCACTTGAATTGATTAAATGAAGAGTTATAATGCTTCACAAACAATCTGATTATTGAAATAAATAACATATTATTATCATTCAGTTTTTGTAAACAACAAACATGTCTAGCAGGGGTGTTTGGCATTATGCATGAACGTGTACGTACTGTTATCGATTCATGATAAAATGTCTGAAGTTATTTATCGACATAAACATCTAAAACAACTCAGAATAAGAAACTATTTTAGCTTTTTTGAAAAAATTACAAAGACTATTTATTTTTTACTCATAAAGGTTATTAATGCACTTAGAGGTCTGTAAAGTTCAGAGATGTGACTATCAAAAATAGTAGTAATATATATGGAAGTAACACTGTGAAATGATAGGTACCTGAATAAATAGCAAAGGTCTGCCAGCTGCTTGATTCTGTGAAGAATTACTTTATAGTAGGGAGACTGATTTTTGGTCTGCGAACTCTGAAGAGAGTGAAGAAATGGGTTTTGTAACCCAGTGAATGACCTCCCCCCAATCAAGAAAAGAATAAATAATGGACTGTTAGGTGGTAAAATGGCAGCCCTTCAAAAAGTGGATGGTAGGATCAAAGGTGAGCATGTAGTGAGGGTGGTCAACCATTGATACTGGTTGATCCAGGGATCAAGTATACCTTGCACTTAAAGTGACAAAAGATGTGGGAATGAAAGACCAGGGATAGTCCCTTTTTGAAATGAGTTTACCGGGAATGTAAAAGAGCATTTCTCAACACCTCCTTCCCCATTCCAAACCCCATGATCTCTGGTAAACCCCTCGTTTTATTTCCTTCATTATTTCCCGGGGGCAGGGGTAGGGATATAAAACTATCGCTATTTTACCCAGGGAGTTCAGCTGAGACGTTCTGCCAAATTTCATTGACATTGGTGCAGCGGTTGGGTGCGACTCTAAGGTTCTGACATACACACGTGCATACTGACACACTTTGAATTTTATTTATTTAGATAGAAGAAGAAGATAGAAGATGCCAGTCAACTCTATTCACATCCAATTGATTAAGTGTTAAAATAATCAGTTTCTTAACCCAGGATAATTTTTTTGAAATACCATAATTCTTGAAGGCAAACTCAAGTGAACTACTTATACCTAATGTAGTTTTTATGGCTTGAAAATTCAATTATCTTAGTCAACTTCCCGCTCATAATGTGGAAAAAATCTCACAATCCCAAGATTGAAGTTTTCAAAGCTGAATGGAAGTTCTCAGCACACAACAAGATGAAAGTTGACCAGGCAGGATATGACCATTCTCTAGAAAATCGTTCTGATCTAACATCATTTTCTCAAGATAGAACATCCTTTTGCAATCTTTTTTTTTGCTGATGATGTTGGCTGTATTTGAGTAAGAGAGTTTAGGGATTTAGTTTGGAATTGCAGTTAGAGGCAGATTGTATGACTGCAGTGTTTTCGTGCAAAATTTCATCCCAAAAGCAAAACCATCCCAACATTTCATATACATTAGATACATGAAAATAGGAAATTTCAAGAGACTATTATTTCAAATTCATGACTATTTGTAATTTTTTGACATTTGTAATTTAAAACTTCTGCTTGAAGGACGAATTACTCATCATTGACTGTCACATGGTTATCCAAACACCCTGAATTATTGGCGTATTACCCTAACAAACTATGAAGCATCTGTCCATTGGCCTGTTGTCTAGGGAAAATGTGATTTTTCCCCTGGGTTGGGCATCATCAGAACTGACAAAATCCCAGATTTCCACATCTCAGTGAACACATTAGATGACTAAGACCCCGTCGCGCACACCCATCAGGTCTTGCGACCAGTGTGCAAGAAACACACTCATCAGGTCTTTCGACTAGTGTGCAATTGACTCTTATAAAGTTTTACATAAATAATGAGCAAATAAATAACACAAATACAAAATCTTGTTTCAAAATTCAACTCCAAGAACAAGAATTGTTTGAATATCAATTGAGATTCAAACAAAGCAAAAGTCTATGTCTGATGCATCTCCAGCCAAATTGAGAATTGCAAAAACAAGAAGCAAAATCAGTTCCAAATCTCAATCAAAACAGGTTCTTTTGGATATATCTAAATATGATTGTGATTGAGTTTGAAACAAGAAATTTCTCTTATACCTTTTTGACTCTTCTTTATTTCAAATGAATTATTCAAATTCTTCCACGGTCTGTCCTCAATTCAATTTTGATTGTAAAAATAAACACAATAGATTTGGCAATCAAAACTCAATGAAGAAATGATCTGTTTAAAAAAAGGAATGTCTTCACTTTTGCCGACAAAAATTTTACGCCAATGAAAGGATTTTAGATATTCAATTTGAAAATGATAACTTACTTTGAACTTTTCATTTGATAATTGAAATTGAAAATGTTAAAAAGTCTAACAAATCTCAACCTCATCTAGAATATTAAAACCATTTCCTTTTTTTTCTCCATTGTAATACCATTATGATTGATGATCGATCTGAGAACCTGATAGCATCAAGAGAAGTCTTTGCAAACAATTAAAAAAGTTTCAAAAAGGATATTAAATATAATGTATGAGTTATTTTCAAAAAAGGCAGACTTGAAATTATCAAAGATTGTTGTAATAATCAAAAGGGGTAAAATTCATGTTTGTCAATTTTTTTCCTTCCATTCATATTTCTGTGGTTAAGAATGCTCAACCCTGCTGGATGCTTTTTTTCCTGTTCTGAAACTCGATTAGTCTACCGCAATGATTCAATGGAATCAGATTCAAAACCTACATAGAAGATGGCCGAGAAATTTTTTCCATTGATTGAATTCAATAGTAACAGATGTTGGTATTTTTAGTCTAAAAAAAACTCGTTTGCCGGCAGTTAATCCTGTTTTATTTACCCCAGGCAGGTGATTGACACATTGTGAATAAGGATTTAAGTTTACTTAACTGGGAAATGATGGAAGTGCAGATGAGATTTAAATTCACTTTACTGATACAGCATGTAGGATGAAAAGTAAAAACTGATTCTGAAAGTTTAAGATTGTTTTTAAATTAAGTTAAACCTCTATAAGCTAGATATTCAAAAGAAAATTTGTAAGAAATAAAAGTATAATCAAATATTTATTGGCCAAAATTTTGCCACAGAATATTAAACAGCTTCCAATTGGCTAATCTTGGAGGAAACATCACAGTACATCTATTTTTGCACAATATATACAAAAATTTGAGTGATTCAAGATTTAAAGATTGCCTATTAGTTACTTGCTAAGCTAAGCTATCTCCATTTTTGGGGTCAGCAAATAAATCAATGATGTAGCTTCACAAGTTGTTTCAACATATTAAAAAAGGTATTTACAAAGAGAGATTCATCTTGGAATGTGGTAGAGATAGGTTCGGGCAAAAAATTCTTGACCAGGGTCAGGTCGTGTAATATATTGGCTTCTTGGGTCGAGTTGACTTGGATGCGGGTCAGGAAAATATTCCTCAAAAAAGCTATTTTATCCTGTTTGGTTTTAAAAATATCTTTGGGTCGGATCAAAAAAACCTGGGTCAGAGCATGGTCAATACTCTTATTTACATCAGGTCAGAAGTATGGTGCGGTCAGGTCGGGTCATGGTCCATCTCTAGAATCTGGAATTGTTCTTTGCAGAACTAACAAAGTGGAAAATAATGATGGAAAGTTGCATTTAGTTATGATTATAGATACAAGCAATGGTACACATTAAGGACTAAAAAATACTCTCTGGTTATTTTGAATAGTTGTTGCAAGTTTATGCTCAAATTTCTAAGGGTAGTTCCTGAAAATTGACTTGCAATCAGAGTCCTGAATTGTCAATTATGTGAAAAAGGTCTCTTTATAACTGCTGTGCACAAAAAGGTTTGAAGCCTTTCAAGCATGTTAGGGCTTTTTATTCAATGCAGTTACTTAAATATTTATCCTTGAAGGTGAATTTTAAATGTTACTGAAATTTCTTCAATTTTTTAAGACGGGTGTCATCCAAAGTAAATGTTGACACAAAAAATGGAAACATCTTGTCAAGCACAAAAGAAATGTTTTCCTCTCTGGCTTTACCAACAACTCAAGCAGCTGCAAATAATAAATGATGGTTTTTTTAACATTCAAATATTTTTAAAAAATTAGCATTTTCAAATTATCCCAATTAGCTTCTCCCAATTAAAGCTGAAAATAAGGTATACATGTCTTAACCCCTCTTTATTTTTGGAAAAACATCCATGAAAAATATATTTGTTGTGTAATTTGAGCCAGACAGCCACCAAACCCATATAAAAATATCTTTATTCTTTTGAGCAATTCTGCTCAGATAGAAGAGGTAAAAAGCATCCAAAAATAATTGAGGCTAAAGTTTTTATGCAGTTGATATAGGTATTCGAAAATCTAAGTTACCAGACATTTCTAAAGATTCGAATTGTCAAAGTTTAACAGTAAATAAGTTTCTGACGTATATTTTAAGCTCTGTTGACTTGTTTTTCTTCAAAGGAAATGAAAGAGGATCGAGTATTTTGATAATGAAAAATTTGAAAACTTATTTTTCTTTTTATCTGGCTGAAGGCGCCAGAAAATATTTTTCGAAAGCACTTGAACAAATGGCAAAGAAATGGGACCAAGAAATCTGATGGCACTTACAGATCTCTTATAGAAGTCAAACTTTTGTAATAAATCGGAGAGAAAGCTTAAAATGTCGAGGAAAAAGTGGAAATCTTAAAGTACTAAAAATTTCTGATACTTTTTTGAATGTTATAAACTAACTTATTTCCCATGAGAGTTAAATTATAATCGGAAAAGAAGCAAGACTGCTGGTAAAAAATATTTTTTTGAGTTTTTCAAATCAACTGAATATTTTTTTATCTAAAGGTATCTAAGATTGAAACTTTTACAGGGTTTCATAATGGTGTTTTCAACAAAATTCAATTACACAGTAAAAAATTTAAAACATTCGAAAAGCTAAATTTTAATACAAAGTAAAAACTATAAAAGATTGGAAAACTTTTCAATAATAATCAATCTTTCAAAATTTGTATTTGTTTTATTACCATAAGCCTATCCCAGCCGGAAAAGTGAGACACGATTTTGGCAAAAATTGTGCAAGTGATAAATATTTTGGGACACACATAAAAATTGTGTAATTGTGACATGAAAAAAATGCATTTACTTCACAGAATTGTATTTTTTGTGTATACATCCAAATTCATTTAACAATTGTAGAATGTCCTTATTTAATATAAAAAATGACCCAAAATTTGGTCATTTTTCCGACCGGATAAGCTCAATAAATAATATGTTTAACTAGTACTACTGCCCACTTTTTTGATGATTGTTGTTGCATTTTTTCCTGGTTTTTTATCATGCAAAAAGCAATAATGACATAGCATCAAAAACAAAAGTGATGATAAAGCGTCACAGAGCATTCATATATACAAATAATATTATGTTCTCTGTTTCTTTATTCTTGCAAACTCGCACATATCAAAATTAAGTAGACGGGTATTTTTGTGCAGGGAAAAATACCTTGACCTCCTGAGCTACCTGCATACTTAAAAATTTCATGGCTCTGTCAATTTTAAAGCTAGAGAAAATTTTATAAAACAATAATTTTAGCTAAATGTTATTTTATAAACCTTTTTCTTACTTTAAAATTATGGGAACTATTAAAGACATTAATATAAAACTTTGAACTTAAATATCTCAGCTTCTAGGCAAAATATCAAAAATCTGGTTGGTAACTTTGGAGCCATCCTCAACAACCCCTTTTGTTGCCCCTCAAATTGCCATTTCCATGATCTGTTCTGTTTGTCAAAAAGGGTTCCCGAGCAAATCAAGACAGTTTAGAGTTGATCCATTTCTCGATTTGGAGGGTTCACCCTGCAACATCAGCAATGCTCATCTTCCATGCTCAAAGCTATGCAATCTTGCTCCTCTCAAGGCTTAAACACTTGCCCCATGGCCTTGCCTTTAAGCCCTTTTTTTGCTCCACAAAAGACCTTTTGTACCTCAGTCAAGGAGTCAGAAGTCAGGGTGGTCAAGAAGGTTACTAGCCAGATTTCCATCCCGGCAGCTTAGGTTTAACTCCCACCTGGGGTAACCTAACAAAAAAATATAAATAAACCACCTAGTGTGACTTAACAATAATTACTTAATTGCAAGGCACACTTTTTATCTTTGGCTAAATTTGTGAAGATCCAAGAAAATAGTAAAAGTATGTAATGTTGTTGGTATAAGACTCAAACCATGTGTCACACAGGTTGTTTTTTCACTATTGGTGGCTCAGCCAGGATTTATTAGCATCTGAACCTTAGATCTCAATTCTCAGCTCTTTTACCTTCAACCAGAGCATGTCTTTTCTTTTTAATTTTCAAACTCTTTTTTTTCTTTGAAACTTATACAAAATTTCAAGGGACCATGTGACTTGAAAAAATGAGTGCTAAGTCATCTCACTTAGTTTTTTCTGTTTAAAAAAAACAATCTTGTTTTTCTCCAAACAACTTGACTGACTTTTGTTTGACTTGAGAATAAACAATCTAACAAAAAGATGCTTGAATGCATGATGAAATACAAATTTAGTTTGCAATCTTCATTTTCGAAAATTCATAATGCTAATTTTGATAGAGTAGACTTGAATATTTAAATTTTTATCTTCGAGATTTACTTCTAAAGTATATCTTTTACATTTCCACCCATTTCCGTTTTTCAAATTTTCTTGATAAAAACTGTAGCCAGCCGAGACATGATGCTGACAACATCTGACATTTAGAAATGAGACACTAAAATACATTTTTATCTGTCTAGAAAAGGGCTGGAAAATGAATTTTACTCTAAAAATTTTGTAACATAATATCCAGGCAATTGTCAAACAAATTTTTCAAATAATTGACATTGTTGCAGAGTTTTACAATTTTTAAGAGATTTGATATTAATTTTTTGCTTATGATGTATAAAGTATAAATTTTCTGTCTTTTTTATTTATCCATGGTTAGTGAATTAAATTGAGCATTTACAAATGCAGCAATAATGAATTTTTGACGAATGCCAATAAGTCTTATCTTTGTTCATGAAGCAAAAAAAATTAGCAAAAGTATATATTTGCTCAGCAAAGTAAATGGCATGTTTTCAATCTGTTCGGTGGAGGAAGACCAATAAATTTTCCAACAGGAGTTGTCATTCTTTGTGTGCTCATAAAACGATTGTCACCCGGCGAGTTGAACCAGCTGCATTGTTCACCAGGGGGTCAGTCAGATTTTCAGTAGCTTAAACGTTCACAGAAAATTACAAATAGGTACCTTGTTTAAGTCTCCATCTTTTCTATTTATACATATAACAAGTTAACTGTGACCATGAAATCTCTGGAATAGTTTGAAAGTGTCACAGATATAGAAATCTGAATCCTCCTTTGAATATGCTCCAAGATTGGCTTTGGTATTCGTTTATTGACCCTCTTGCTTTATTATAACTAAAAAAATTTAATCATCTTGACTTTTTAAGAGCAATGCTTATTGAGGGAAAAGAGAAAGAAAAGTTTGAAGAACTGAAACCAGGAGACTTATCTAACTGTAGTAGAGATGGACCGTGACCTGACTCGACCCAAGCATATTTTTGACCTACAGTAAATAAGAGGCCAACCCAGGTACTTTTTGACCCGACCCAATTTGGGATTTTTTCAAACTCAGACCCAAACCAAAGATGTATGACCCAGCCCAACCTGAGCAACAAAAAATTGACCTGACCCAGGTTAAAAATTTTGACCCTGACCCATCAGTAAACTGTAGCCACTGCCTTCTATGGAAAAAATAAGGATTTAATAGTTTGGGTCAGCCAAGAAAGAAATTTTGTGTTTAAAAAATGAATGGGGGCTCCACCTGGGTGGATAAAAGCTCCAACTAATGTAGTTGAGAAATAATAAGTTTATAATAATAAGGTTATTAGAAGCTATCTTTGCTCATTCTCTGCTAAAAAAATACAATGGCATCCTCATGGTGCCAAATCAATATTCATTAAAGATGGGCCCTGACCCAACCTGCAGTAAATAAGAGGCTGACCTGTATTTGACCTAGGTACTTTTTGATCCGAAGTGAAAAAATTGAAAATTTGGGATTTTTGGGGGAAATTTTCCAAACCCAAACCAAAGATGGCTGATCCGACCAAGCCTGAGCAACAAAAACTTGACTCAACCCAGGTCAAAAAAAAATTTCCCAGGCCCATCACTACTGTTTGTCGAATTAACTTTTGACCAGATTTAAGTTTGGTTGAATAATAATAAAAATTGAACATTGGTTGAATGTTTTTTTACCAAATGACATTATTCTCTGAAATCCAGATTCATCAAATTGGTTAGGCCTGGATGATTAGCTTTGATATGCCTGGAAGGTTAGGATATGCTACCAATAAAATAGTTTAGTTGAATTAGGGCTCTCAAAGACCTGGGACAATTTTTGTGAACATTTTTTCAGTAGTCTGTCCTACAGCACTATAGGCCCCACAAGATGAGTGGTTGGGATCCACACTCTGATGAATGCCTTGCTTAGATACAGTCTGATGGGAGCCATCTAATCAATTATTTTTTAGTAGATGGTCTACTGTTGAATATATTAACTGCTTTATTCCGTCAAATTCGCATGTTTATATAGTTTTACAATCAACATCAAATAGGCAGACAGATCAATGTTTCTTGAGATTTCAAGAAACCATGCTTAAATAATGGATTGTGAGAGAACAAGAAGTTAAAGTGATCCAGACACTCACTGGTCAATTGACGCAAGCTAATTTGAAAATATCTTGAAACTTCAGAGAGTTTAGTATAGAATGAAGTTGATGGAGAATAAACCCAGAAACATTTACTTAATATTCTTGAAAATTTACTTTGTTTTTTTAGGATTTATTTCTTCTATGAAAGGATGACTAGGCCTTTAAACATTAATTAATGATAGGGATCAAAATGTGGTGCCATTGCCATTTTCTTTACTGGGTCTGTCTGGTCTTTTGAGCTGCAATTCAAGGCTGTCTGACTTTCCTCTTTTCTAAGCCTAGCTCATCTAAAGAAGGCCTATTTATCTCCTCTAAACCTTTGTAAAGAAAATTAGCTAAAATCCAGACACTAAAGTCAGTTTTATTTTGTCGTCCGGATTTCTTAAAGTTTTTGATTGTTTACATCCTTCACAAATCTTCTTAATGAAATCCAACAATTCTTAGATGTAAAAACTTTTCCCAGAAAATTTGTTTTTAAGCTTTTTATCCCGGGGGTCATAGAAACTTTACCTTGTCCTTCTGAGAATCCAATAAAGGTAAAAATGTGTATGATGAATAAATGCTAGAAAAAAGGGAAACTTTTTGCACACGAATCTAATCTGAAAAATTAATGTTGCCTGTTCTAAAATTTATTGCAAGCAGTTTTAGATTGATTGGAAAATTGTAGTTTCCCTCAGGGTAATTCAGTTTTTGCCCTTTTAATCCACATTTCCAAAAGAATATATTGCCAATTTTCATCTTAATAATTTCACAATCCCATCTCGCTTTTCATTCTAGTTTTAATGATTGATTCTCTTGTTTGGGCGTGGTTCATGCAGGTTCGACCCATTAAAGTAATGACATTGAAATGCAAAACTCACTTTCTCATTTACAAAAACAATTGATTTGGGGAAAATTAAAAAAAAGCCAGATTACTTTTTGATCTTATTTGCTTAAGTTGCTGAGCTTATTTTTTGATAACTAAGGAGTCATGTTGGGTAAACTTCAGCTTGTGGTCAAACTCCAAGTTTAAGACTATGATTGAGCTTCCAAGTTGAATATTTTCTCCATTGATGCCTAAAACTTCATCTACAAGGTCTGCACTAAGCTTCTTTTTTAAACAGGTTTGTAACCATATGCCTTGACCCTAAAGGTAGTCCAGATGATTGCTGAGACAGTCTTTAACAGCTCATTTCCTCTGTAACCTGGTATTATCACATTGCTGCATCGTCTGCGTAAGAGATAAGTTTATGTTCCAATTAGAAATGGGCCCTGACCCAACCCGAGCATACTTTTTGCTTGCAGTAAATGAGAGGCCAACCAATTTTTGACCCGGGTACTTATATGACCTGATCCGAAGAGAAAAAAATTGAAAAATTTGGGATTTTCAGTGGAAATTTTCCAAACCGAAACCAATGATGGCTGACCCAACCGAAGCAATAAAAAAACTGACCTGACCCGATCCAGGTCAAAAAAATTGGATCAGAACCCATCACTAGTTCCAATCAAGTGTGTGCGATATGAACACTTTGAAGGCCCACTTTATTCACAAAAGCATTAAATATGTAACTCAAATAAAAAGTTGAATTTGATGAATGAATATATATTATTCTAAAAACAAATATATTTTTGTTACAATGCCAGATAAATTTCCATTCAATTTCTCAAAACAAAAATTAATCAAAACATTTAGACTTTTGAAACACTTATTAAATTAAGTCCATTTAAACAGGTTCTGGGTATCACATCAAACAATTTTTGACAAAAAAATTTCCAGCTTTTAAAATACATTTAAATTTCAAAAATTTCACTCTGTATATAATGGGTTTGAACTATGCTTAATGATTGAGCAAAAGCTTGTGAGTATGTCTCAATCAAGATATTTGGCCAATTAATATCTATTGATGATGAATTTTGATTTTTATATGTTCATGCACTAACAAACAACCAAAATAAAAATTAATGACTATTTGACAGTTTCAAAATATTTCTATAGACTTGTTGAATTTAAAGTTTCAAGAAATTTTTGATAATTGTATAGATTTTGACATTTATTTTGGGTCAGTAAAGGATCTGAGTAATCAGTCTTCTAATATAGGTCTCCAAAGAAGCTTTTGGCCAGCTCAAAGGCCAAACATTGAGGTCATAATGTCTGCAAATTGCATTAATTTTGCAAGGATTTGTTTGAACCTATCATAGGTTAGATGAGGAAATCCATTGGCAGCCAGTCTTCTTTGAAAGAGCTTCAAGTATATCTAAAAATGTTTGTTTGATATTTTAAATGAATTGGTTCAAAACATTGAAATGAAGAACTTAATTTGGAATTTATGAAAGTTTCCTATAGCTCCAAGAAGTGTAAATATTGACTTTGTTCATTTGATGGAATAATTAGCTTAATTTATACAGTATAGATAGTAATCATCTTCTGATGTTGATGCATAACTTACACCTTTATAATAGTCCTGCCTCAGCCATCTAATTATGTTTATGTTTATGGTCATTGCTGATAACTATTACTAAGGCTGAGGATACTTTATTAATTGTTTTTGCAATCGAGGCTTGAAAAATTGCTGGAATGTTTGTGGATTAAACTCTCAATCTTAAATATCAGTTCTGCCTATGACCACCTACCTGAGCCGAAGTGGTAACCCCTTCCAAATATGAAAAATCAAGTTTCCTAATCCATATCCAAAGAAAATGAAAATATTGATTCTGTTCTGATCCTTTTTTACCAAAGTCATTGGAAAGAAAATATCATTAAAAAGATTATTTGATTTTCTACAGTTTCACTCCTGGTAATAATGGTGATTTGTATTCAAGAATTGGATTGGAAAATTGACTGCTGATCAGTTTATCTCAAGCAACATGGTCCTACAAATTTGGCTTCATGGCGCTTGACTAGATGCCGGGGTCCGGCAAATTAATAAATAGCTCAAGAAATCTTGGTCTAAAAAATACTTGCACAAACATAAATTGAAGGTACATAATTGAACTAGCTTCAGGTCTCTATCTATAAAAATGAGGGAGCTAGGGCTTGAGCCACAATGTGCCAGAGCAGTTCCGCACATGTGAAGCCAAATTTGTTAAAAATTTTCCTGCCAGAGCTAATAACTCCAGAACCTTTGGTTCCAGAAAATACTTGTACAAACATAAATTGAAGGTACATTAAAGAGCTAGCTTCACACAAAATTCCAGATCTCCCTGAATAACTTCCTCATTTTTATAGATAAAAGTCTGAAATTTTAGTTGAAGCTATATAGTTCAATGATGTACCTTCAATTTATGTTTTTACAAGTAAAACTTGCTCTGCCACATTGTGGCTCAAGCTCTAGCTCCCTTATTTTCATAAATAGAAACCTTAAATTTTGTGTAGAGCTAGCTCAATGATGTGGCTTTAATTTATGTTTTTACAAGTATTTTCTGTGACAAATTGTTCTTGAGCTGTTTGCTCCGGCAGCCACAATCTTTATTGTGCCGGACTCCGGCATGAAGGCAAATTGGAAGGACCCAAGCAAGATCATTTGATAAACACACGAAAATAATTCAATTCTTGATTGACAGAAAATATAAATATCAAGTATTCTAACCTGTCTCAATTTGAGCATTTCACTTATTCCCTCACTTTCATTCATTCCAGTTGTATCCAGCATTGATATGAGGGTGAAGATTTGGTACAACTCATCACTGGGCACAAGTTCAGACACATCTCGAAACAAGGATGTAAACAAATGTATCAATTCAGGATACATTCTTCCAAGGTGGACTTCATTTTCTTCTAAACGTGCTGCTTTTTTCAAGTTGTTCAAACTGAATGGCCATTTGTAGTGGGCCTCCCATTCTGAATTATTGTCTCCCAAGTGACCTAGAGCTGTTCTCAACTGTTCCTTCCCCAATTGATACAAGTTAAATCGTGCTATTGTCAAGGCAAGTCCCACCTTGGTATTTCTGTGCAATATACTTTCCTAAAAAGAGTGCCATACTTTTTATAGACTAATACACAATATGAATATAAAATATGAGGTACCTGATCAGAGTCATTCAGATTGTTGAACTCTGGATGAATTTTGATAACCCGTCTCATCCTTTCATTCGTCATTTGCACGTAAAGATTGATGTGATCAGCAGACACTATCTCTTTGAAGCGTAAAAGTGCAATCAGTTCTTCAAGATAACGTTTCGGAGGAGCCACAGAATGAAACACCTCTTGAAACTGTTGGAATTGATGATTGAGCCAAGATTCCTCTGTAAGACACACTTAAAGGTTTGGTGAGATTTGACATCAACTCCACACTTGGATTTGGCATACAGCAATCCTCAAAAATACCCTTCATCTTTTTCAACGCATTGATCAGAGGGCGAATGTTGCTGGAAACCTCTACACTCAGTCTTCGATCGAGAAACTTATGCCCAGCATTGATAAGACTTCTAGAATCTTCAAATATGCAGGAAATTCTTTTTGGCTCGTTTAACCTCTGAGCGATGGTTTCGTCTGTGTGGTAAAGAAGCAGGTTTGCCACCAGACCATTGCAGTTCTCAGGAAATGGGTAGAAAAGTCCAATGTTTTCAATGTGATGGGCATACATCATTGCTCTCTCTGAAGACTGAACAAAGTTTACTGTGCTGTTGTACTCATTGAAAGTTATTCTTCGGAGATTTGTAACCTCCTCCAAAGATGAAATGGGTACTTGGCCCTCAAGTATCCACGTGAGTTGCTCCATTCCAGTCTCAGCAAAAAAATATCTAAAATTTAAAAATGTGAAAAAATTTAGGTGAGATGCGATTCTTTAGAAATGACTTACCTTGCCAAAATATACTGCACATAAAGAGGTGCATTGTACTTTAGGAGAGTTAGCTGAAACAAATTTCAAAAAGATGTTACTGAAAATATATGTATAAAACAGACTGTTTGTACTAAAGATGGGCCCTGACCCGACCCGAGCATACTTTTGATCAGCAGTAAATAAGAGGCCGACCCGTCTTTGACCTGGCTACTTTTTGACCCAACCTGGGTCAAAAATATTTTACCCAGACCCATCACTAGTTTGTACCTATAAATATGGGTAATTTAAAACAGCAATGGCTCGCTTTATTCAAACCGGATAGCTCAATCAGAGTCAAAATTTCAGTTTTACGACTTTGAGAATGGGAGAACAAACGTAGGGATGCATGGGTTAGAAATTTTTAAGAATCTGACCCCAGTCCCAGGGTGTAATTTTTGAAAATTGACGACTGTTAAGAAGTTGCTAAAGATATGGTTATATCTATAAAGTTTTTCACCACTTTAGGACCCAAACCCCACCCAATCCCAATGCCTGGGTGACCACTTTTTGGGTCATCTTCAGAGTAAATGTATTACACAAAAGTTGTTGAGGATACTAATGTGAGTGTGTATTTTTAATAGGTTATTCAATAACAGCTACAAGGGTATATGATTGGCTTCAGGAATGCAGGGGTTGGGGGAACAATGCGATTTCAAGGAGGAGACTACATTTTTACTTGTCCGACAATGCCAAGCACCGGTTGGCTATACTCCAATATAAATCACGGAGGCTATTCAGCACAATGAATTGAATAAGCAGTTTTAAGCATAAATATTACGATACCATGTCGATTCGTATACCCGATGCTTCGCCTACTGTCATTTCACCTAAGACGATTTGCCTACTATGTCTCTTTGGCTACGACAATTCCCCTACTACATCAATTTGGTTAATGCAAACCTCCATTTTTTCCCAAATTTATTTCTAGCCTAGCCTAGCTTAGCCTAATGTAACCTAACCTAATCTAACCTACCTGAGCCTAACCTAACCCAACCTAACCTAACCTAACCTAACCTAACCTAACCTAACCTAACCTAACCTAACCTAACCTAACCTAACCTAACCTAACCTAACCTAACCTAACCTAACCTAACCTAA
>Ga0194133_10003686_pt1 | contig 21475 bp, 19 predicted proteins | sample TA2KigOf40mmetaG_FD_155448 | JGI IMG/M metagenome (GOLD analysis project Ga0194133, IMG submission 155448) | Freshwater microbial communities from Lake Tanganyika, Tanzania - TA2015055 Kigoma Offshore 40m | ecosystem: Environmental > Aquatic > Freshwater > Lake | place: Tanzania: Lake...
GGCTGAACGATTCTGCGGTGAACCGCTACCTGGAAACGCGCTTCCTGCCGCAGACCCTCGAAGCCCTGCAGGCCTACTGGCAGTCCCACCGCGATGACCCTGCCAGCCCCTGGTTCGCCATCTGTCTGGCGGCCGATGGTCGCCATATCGGCAACATCAAGCTCGGCCCGATCCAGTGGCTGCACCGTCGCGCCGATCTCAGCCTGTTCATCGGCGACCGTGGCTGCTGGGGTCAGGGCTATGCCAGCGAGGCCATCGCGCTTGTGCGCGATTGGGCCTTTCGCGAGCTGGATCTGCAGAAGCTCAATGCCAGCATCTACGCCGGCAACATCGGCAGTCGCCGTGCCTTTGAGAAGTGTGGGTTTGAGCTGGAGGGCACCCTGCGGCACGAGGTCGTGAGCGCCGGCGAGCGGTTGGATGTCTGGCGTCTTGGTCTGTCGCGCAGCCATTGGAGCCCTGCCCCATGACCACCCTTGCCATCGTTCAGGCCCGTACCTCCTCGTCTCGGTTGCCGGGCAAGGTGCTGCTACCAATCGGCGAGAAGCCGATGGTGCTTTACCAATTGGAGCGCCTGCGGCGTTGCCAGCGTCTTGATCGTTTGGTGCTGGCCACGTCGGATCACAGCTCCGACGACACCCTGGCTGAGCTGGTGAGCGTGGCCGGCTTCACGGTGTTTCGCGGTGATCTGCACGATGTGCTCGAGCGCTTCCGGGCCTGCGCAGTTCAGGAGCAGGCCACCACGGTGGTGCGTCTCACCGGTGATTGTCCGCTCAGCGATCCCGTGCTCATCGATGAGCTGCTGGAAGTCTTCGCCAAGGGTGATTGGGACTATCTGGCCAATTGCGTGGATGAGCAGCAGCTGAGCGTGCCGGATGGTTTTGATGCCGAAGTGTTCCGCGCCGAACTACTGGAGCTTGCCGCCCGCGATGCGCAGCTGCCTTCTGAGCGGGAGCATGTCACCCCCTGGTTCCGCAGCGACAGCGCTGGCCTGCGTTGGGGGCATTTCCGCCATCAGCCGGTACGCCCTTACTATCGCGTCACCGTGGATGATCCGGCGGATCTTGAGGTGGTGCGCGCGGTTGTGGTGGCCCTGGAGCCTCAGGATCCGTTCTTTGGAGTGGATGCGGTGGTGGACTATCTCGAGCAGCACCCTGAGTTGGCTGCCCGCAACCTGGCCTCGGTGCGTAATGAGGGCTTTTTGAAGTCGCTGGCTGAGGATGCTGCTCAGGCGCAGCCGGTGGCGATGCGTGAGGGACAGGGTCAGGAGCTATGGCGCCGCGCAAAGCGGGTGATCCCCGGCGGCAACATGCTCCTCTCCAAACGGGCGGAGATGTTCTTGCCGGATCAGTGGCCGGCCTATTTCTCCCGGGCCAAAGGCTGCCTTGTTTGGGATCTCGACGGCCGCGAGCTGATCGACATGAGCATCATGGGAATCGGCACCAACCTGCTTGGTTATGGCCATCCCGAGGTGGACGCAGCCGTGGCGGCCACAGTGGCGGCCGGCAACATGAGCACGCTCAACTGCCCCGAGGAGGTGTGGCTAGCTGAGCGGTTGGTGGCCTTGCATCCTTGGGCTGAGATGGCCCGTTTCGCCCGCAGCGGCGGCGAGGCCAACGCCATCGCGGTCCGCATCGCCCGCGCTGCCACCGGGCGCGACACGGTGGCCATCTGCGGTTATCACGGCTGGCACGACTGGTATCTTGCCACCAATCTGCAGAACGATTCAGGGCTCGAAGAACATCTGCTGCCTGGCTTGGAGCCCAATGGCGTACCCAAGGCGCTGGCGGGAACTGTGCAGCCCTTTAGTTTCAACCGACTGGATCAGCTTGAAAGCATCGCCGCCAATCACGAGCTTGCGGCTGTGAAGATGGAGGTGCAGCGCACCAGCCCGCCCGACCCTGGCTTCCTCGAGGGCGTGCGGGAGTTGTGCACGCGCCGCGGCATTGTGCTCATCTTTGATGAATGCACCTCGGGCTTCCGTGAAACCTTCGGTGGTTTGCACCTGAAATACGGAGTAGAGCCTGACATGGCGATGTTTGGCAAGGCCCTCGGCAATGGCTACGCCATCACCGCCACCATCGGTCGGCGTGCCGTGATGGAGGCCGCCCAGAGCACCTTCATCAGCAGCACTTTTTGGACGGAGCGCATTGGCCCCACGGCTGCCTTGAAAACCCTCGAGGTAATGGAGCGTGAGCGCAGCTGGGAGCAGGTCACCGCCACGGGCCTTGAGGTGCGCCGCTGCTGGCAGGAGTTGGCTGATCGCCATGGGCTGCGCATCAGCCACAACGGCCTGCCCGCTCTCACGGGATTTGCCATCCAGAGCCCTCAGGCGTTGGCGTACAAGACACTGATCACTCAGGAGATGCTCAAGAAGGGCTATCTGGCTGCCACGAGTTGCTACACCTGCTTGGCCCACACGCCAGATGTGATCGAGCCGTATCTGGATGCTCTCGATGGGGTGTTCGCTGTGCTTGCGGAATGTGAGGGAGGTCGATCAGTCCAAGAGCTCCTGGAAGGTCCGGTCTGCCACGGCGGCTTCCGCCGTCTGAACTGATAGCTCACCCGCTGATGCGTGTTCTGATCCGGTGCGATGCCTCATGGGCAATTGGCAGTGGCCATGTGATGCGTTGCTGCAACTTGGCACGTGCACTGCAGCAGCGTGGGGTAGAGGTGCTGTTTCTTTGCCGTGAGCGCCCAGGCGATCTCATCTCTCTTCTTGCTCAGGAGTTTGAGGTTCTGGGCCTGCCTGCCCTGCCTGACCCAGAGCCATGCCTTGAGGGTCTGAAGGGTAGGGATCTTTACGGTGCCTGGCTGGGCTGCTCACAAACTCAGGACGTTGTCGACTGTCTGAATGCCATCAGGCTGGCGAACACTGGGCTAATCGATTGGCTGGTGGTGGATCACTACAGCCTCGATCAGAGGTGGGAACGTCAAATCTGCGCAAGCTTCAGCGAAATGTATTCCGAACGGCCCAAGTTGCTGGTGTTCGACGACCTGGCCGACAGGCCCCATCAGGCTGATGTGTTGGTCGACGCCAACCGATTGGAGTCCAGCGCCTGCGAGGCCTACCGACCGCACGTCCCCGCCAGATGTCGTCTCCTGCTGGGGCCTGCTTATGCACCTATGGATCCTCTGTATGGGGAGTTGCAGCCTCTGGCTCCGCAACGCTGCAGTCTGCGGCGCGTGCTGGTGTTCTTTGGCGGGGTGGATCAGGACAACCGCACTGCTGTTGCACTGCAGGCGCTGGGCCATCCTGATGTTGCCGATCTGGCTTTGGATGTGGTGCTCAGCACGGCAGCCCCCCATTACCCCAACGTTGTAAAGCTGGTTCAGCAGCGGCCGCAGACGCAACTCCATAGCGGGCTGCCCAGCCTTGCTGGATTGATGCTGCGGGCTGATCTGGCTATTGGCGCTGCAGGTACCACCAGTTGGGAGCGAGCTGCCTTGGCGTTGCCGACGCTAGTGACTCCCGTGGCCGACAACCAGCGGCAAGGTGCTCAGGCCCTTGCGGATGCCGGTGCTGCCATTCTGATTGACCTAGAGCAACCCGCTGACCCTCGCGCGATGCTTCTTGAAGCCATCAGGGCCATGCAGAAGCAGCCTGAGCTGTTGCGACAGATCAGTGCGGGCGCCCGTTCCCTGAGCGATGGTCGCGGGTTGGGCAGGCTTCTCACCACCATGCTTGGACCGAATCAGGGCCTGCGGCTCCGGCTCGCGACCTTGGCGGATGAAGACCTGTATTTAGCCTGGGCAAATGAACCCGAGGTCCGTCGAGAGAGCTTCAACACGGAGCCGATTCCGCTGGAGCAGCATCAGCGTTGGTTCCGTAGGCGTCTCCAGTCCCCAGACGCATTGCTCAGAGTGTTGGTGGATGTAGAGGGTCTGCCCCTTGGCCAGATCCGCTTTGAGCGCACCCCAACCGAGCCGGCCCGAGCCGTGATCGGATTTTCGCTCGATCTTGTAGCCCGCGGGTATGGGATTGCGTCTGAACTTCTCCAGCTCGGCCTTGCCGAACTGGCTCGGCAGTGGGGTGGACAAGTGGATGCCTATGGCCAAGTGCGCGTTGCCAACGCTGCCAGTGCCAGGGCCTTTCTGAAGGCTGGCTTCATGGAGGGTCCTCCCCCGCGGCAGGGGGTGCGATGCTTCATGAGATCTGCCTCCTCAGTGCTCTGAATGTCTGCTGCCTTTCGGATCGGTGATCGCTGGATCGGCACGCAGCACGCTCCGTTTGTGATTGCCGAGATGAGCGGCAACCACAATCAGAGCCTGGATCGGGCCATGGCCATCGTGGATGCTGCGGCTGCAGCGGGTGCTCATGCCCTCAAGTTGCAGACCTACACCGCGGACACCATAACCTTGAATGTGCGTGGCGGTGATTTTGAGATCGCCGATCCTGGGAGCCTCTGGAGTGGCAAAAATCTCCATGATCTTTACCAGCAAGCCCACACCCCATGGGAGTGGCATGCGCCGATCATGCAGCGGGCAAGGGAGCATGGAATGGTGTGCTTTAGCTCTCCCTTTGATGAGTCAGCTGTTGATTTCTTGGAAGAGCTCAATGTACCTGCGTATAAGATCGCGAGTTTTGAGAACAATCATCTACCGTTGATTGCTAAAGCAGCGGCCACCGGTAAGCCAATCATCATCTCTACGGGCATGGCCAGCCTGGGAGAGCTTGAGCAGGCGGTAGATACGGCTCGTTCATCCGGTTGCAAGGATCTGATCCTGCTGAAGTGCACCAGCACATATCCAGCTACGCCGGCCAACACCAACATTCGCACTATTCCGCATTTGCGCGAATTATTTGGTTGTGAAGTGGGTCTTTCAGATCACACGATGGGAGTAGGTGTTGCGGTAGGTGCCGTTGCGCTTGGGGCAACTGTGCTCGAAAAGCACTTCACGCTTTCGCGCTCTGCCGGTGGAGTGGATAGCGCTTTCTCATTGGAACCCGCAGAGCTTTCGGCTCTTGTGCAGGAGAGCGAGCGAGCCTGGCAAGCGATAGGCTCAATAAGATACGGACCATCAGATGCGGAGAAGAAAAACCAGACCTTTAGGCGATCAGTCTACATCGCGGAAGACATAAGCGAAGGTTCAAGGTTTACCGAAAGGAACCTTAGAATAGTTCGGCCTGGGCACGGATTGCCGCCTCATATGCTGGAAATTATTTTGGGCACCGTGGCCAGAAAGAACTACAAGAAAGGAGAGCCGCTTACCATAGAAAGCCTGCTGTAGAACAATGATTAGCAATAACTTGAATATGCTAGACATCGTAAATCAGCTCTATTCGCGGAAGCGATGCCTTATCGGGGACGAGGTCAGAGCATCCTTAGACTACCTCGAAGAGCTGAACCCTTATTTCAAACGTATTAGCTTCCCAAGCGGATACAAGGCTTATGACTGGGAAGTGCCAGACGAATGGCAGCTTGACAGGGCTTTACTGATGCACGAATCAGGGAAAGTAATTGCAGACACGGACAGAAACTTTCTCGAAGTAGTCTTATACTCTGTTCCAACGGACGCCTGGATATCAAAAGAGCAGCTGATCAAGCATCTGCATTACAGCGAAGAGCGACCCTGCGCAGTACCCTACATAACATCATATTACACTAAGCGGTGGGGCTTTTGCATCACTAAGCATGACTTTGAGACTCTTCCAGATGGATACTATCACGCTGAGATTCGATCTAGATTCCAAAAGGGTACCCTAGATATGAGCCATGCCATTCTGAAAGGAAGGAGCAAGAAAGAGGTATTTTTCAGCACCTACATATGCCATCCGAATTTGGCCAATAATGAACTGAGTGGTCCAGCCTTGCTAATGAAGCTTGCGGAATACGTAGGTGGCATCAAGGATAGACACTACACTTATCGCTTTGTGATCGCACCTGAAACAATCGGCGCTTTGTGTTATCTATCAAAAGAGCTTAACACTCTAAAAGAGAATGTTATCGCTGGGTATATACTTTCGTGCGTGGGTGACGATCGCGCTTATTCTCATATTGCATCGCCGACAGGAGTAAACCTCTCAGACGTTGCGCTAAGGGCGGCAATTAAGCTTAAGGAAAACGCGAGAGAATACTCTTTTTTGGAGAGAGGCTCGGATGAAAGACAATATTGCAGTCCAAAAGTAGATCTGCCAATATGCGGATTTAGCAGGTCAAAGTATGGAGAGTATCCCGAATATCATACAAGTGATGACAATCTTGATGTTGTCACCGAGAAAGGTTTAATGGGTTCATTTCTGATAATGAAGAACATAATCGACTCACTTGAGAATGGGGTTATCCCAAGTGCAGTATGCACAGGAGAGCCTAGACTTGGAATTCGGAATTTGTATAGTTGCGAAAGCAATACAGGAGAACGACCAGCCGATACGCGCAATATCGAGAATATACTAGCCTATTCGAATGGCAAACGATCAATATACGAGATATGCGAGTTGTGCAAAATAGGTTTAGGCGACGGTCTGAGGACAATAAATATTCTCAAGGATAACAGACTGCTTTTCCTGGAGCATATCTAGCGCTACTAAACGGCTGTAGTCGACTCTAACAGATGCTCTAAATGATATTGCTTGGCATAGCCAAGAACGAGAGGATCATCGCTAACAACTATTACACTAGTATCTTCAAAGACATCAGGGCATTTTGCAAAACATGCTGAAAGAAATGAAAAGAATACATTGGTAATAGTTTTTCGTTCTTTCTCTATATTGGAGACTTGCGATGACAAAGCCTGGACATCAAAGCTTTCATTGCCTATTGCGTTAATTAAGCGATGTGCATTAGAAAAGAGTTGGGAATACAAGCCTCTGTCTAGGGCTGGCAGGATGTGACTTGCTCCGACCATAGGGTCAGCACTGAACCAGTAGTGTGGGGTAGAAGGATTAAGACCAACTATATATATTTTATGATAGCCAAGTGACAGTGAGAGGGTAAAGGCTCGGATCAAGCTGCATCGATAGTTTAATAGGCAACCAGTCTTCCAAAGACGTTGCTGAATATAGGGAATGCAAGATCGATGTCCCGAAACAAAACTGGTCTCATCGCAAAAGTAGAATTGGCAAGTATACTTTTTAGATTCGTCAGGGAAAGAGAGGAAGTAGTCGGGGAAAGGTTGTTGGTTTTGTATCACATAGAATTCTGTTTGTTGGGCACGAGCAATAAGGGATTCTAGTATCGGGATTTCCATAGTAAGAAAGAGAGTTTGGTAAAGATCATATTGAACTTGATGGCTATATGCAGACGGGATTGACTCCCAAGGCTCGTGGAAGAAATATCTTGGCTTGATGAAGTCGATAAAAATTCCAGAAGAAAATCCTATAATGTCAGATTGAGAACAGAGTTTCTTCGAATGCTCGCTTAGAAGATTAGGACCATTTAGCGCTATCACAGCAGAGTCCTTAGAGGCAGTAAGTTGGGTCATATATAGAGAGATCGCGCTATTGGATGATTTGGAGAGCTGTTAGGCAGCGAATACTGATTTCGCAGGATTGTATTGTTTCAGAAATTGGAAGCGGAGTGCGAGAACAGACATGACCAAGGAAATAAGATACTGAGTTGAATATTGATTGTTCTGGCAGTTGAAGAGACATTGATGGAGGGGTGGTAAAATAATGGTTTTCATCGAAATAATCTCTCGGCGACATGATCTTGAGATCTGTTCCGTTGATATCAACGATAGAATTTGACGATATGATTCTCATGTATTCGTGGCATGGAGTACCCCAGCTGTAGGTGCCATGCAAAGAAAATGGTAAACCTTGACGACTAACAATAGTCGCGGTATCCCATGTCATGTTTTCTGAATTCTGAAGAACGGATATACCAAAGTCACAAGGTTGAAGATGTGGAAAGAAGAAAAGGAAAGAACTAAGGATATGAGAAATACCTACAGCTGATATCGCCATAGGATCCATAGCGCGCCAAGAACTAGAAAATGTAGAAGAATATGAAAGGCCGAAACCCTCGTGAATTGAAAATGAGCGTATTGCTCCAAATCCTTCTTCAGAGATTAGCTCTCTAATCTTTTGATGATGGGAAGAAAATGGTCTGTGGTAACCTATATGAATGCGCTCCGAGAAGTATGAAAGGCATTCTTTGAAGAGAGCTATATTATCAAGACAGTCTATGCCAGGCTTTTCGCAATAGATATAGCCCTGATAATTGCAGCTACGCAAAGCATCAAGATAGCCAACATGAGTCTTTGCTGGCGAAGAAATAAAGATGCAGTCTGACGATAGGGTTTCAGAAGATATATGATATCGGGAGTTAATGCCTGAATGGTGGTCATAGTTAAATACCTCAGCTGAATCATGCGCTCTTCGAATCGCGTCTCGAATCCGTCTGCCGTGGCCACCATATCCAATCTGAACTATCTTAAGTTGGCTATCGTTTTCAAGGCTTTTCATACGTATGTACAGCCTGAACAAGGTGTTAGGCCTTGGCGCCCTCCATCTGAGTGTGCTGCTCGGAGAGCCAGCATTTGGGGTGATTGCCATGCTCGGAGAAGGCCTTCGCCCGAGAGTAGGTTTATTTTGTTATTTGATGAAATGAGTTTATTCTTGTAATCTATGTCGCATGCCCCATATGTACAATCAAACCAAACATATTGCTGAAGAGCCAAGATTGTGCATGGTGCATCTATTCCGTTAGCAGAGTTAGAGTATGATGAATTCCAGGGTGTATACGGCACAAAAGATGCTCCGTCAACCAGATTTTGAAGTTGTGATTTGAAGGCGTCTTCATCTTGTATATCAGTTCGAAAATAGACGCCAGACGCATGGGTGCGAATAATTGATTGTCTTGAATGCTGTTCCCTAAGCTTATTGAAGGTCTTAATCCTTTTAATTACATTTCTTAGGTCACCATTAACTCGAAGCAACGCATAAGCTGTAGGGTCGGCACTATCAATTGAAAAATGTACAGTTGTACAGGAGTCAAGAATACTCTTGATAGTGACTTCATTTAGCAGTGATGCATTTGTATTGATCTTAAAGTCAAGAAACTTTCCTCGAGCATAGGCAAGAATCTCGTTAAAGCAAGGATGCAAGGTAGGTTCTCCTCGTGATGCAATGATCAAGAATGGAATCTGCTCTACAGCCTCATCAATCAAAGTGAACCAGCTTTCAAGTGTTATGTCGCCTTGGTATAAAGAGTCTTTTGAAGAAAATGTTGGGTCAGTTTGATAACAGAACTGGCAGCGGTAATTACATCTTGAGGTTATTTCTATCTGAACCACGACTGGGTAGAGTGCGCCATCATCAGGGTCGGCTTTTTTATCATTAATCTGATCGTATCGGTATCTCTGAAGAACAAGTGAAAGCTTATCGGCTGTGCTTAGTGAATTCCATTGACGTTGAATGAGGGACTCAGTATAGAACCCTGGTATATAGCTTAGAGAAGAGAGGTCATCTGCACATCTTTGAGCAAGCGTTGCAGAACGATTACTGGAATAAGGCAAATAATATGGATTTAGTAGAAATTGTTTAAGCAGCTCAAGGACTTTCACTACGAATGGTGTGTGCATTAGCTCGGCTCGACTGCTTTATCATATGGCTGTGAGGTGCTTTTGGCAACAGCGCTGAGTTTAATATTGGCCAAGGCGTGACTGCCAGGAAAGATGATGCTCCTGCTGCTGTTCAAGCAGCCATTGCAAACGTAGCTTGATTTGGAGCATGTTCCGGTGGTGGTGGATTAATCCAGATCACCTCTGGTTGACGCCAGCAATGCGTGGATCGTGACCACCGGCGTGAGTTCCTCTGACGAGCCTGCTCGTGGACGACGGCCCGACGACGGCAGATCTCCAGTGCATCACCGTTGTGGCGCTGGTGGGGCCAGGGCCTATTAGAAGTGTGTCCGAGTAGCTCTGGCGTGCGGCAGTCAGCTCCGGTTTCGTGCGTAGGTCTCGCCCGAATCTCGTGGCCTCAACGGCCGAGAACCACGTCGCTGCAACGGGTCTGATCGGCTTCCTCAAGGCGCTTCCCGATTGCCGTCTGCGTCGTGGGATTCGCTACCCGCAGTGGTGGATGCTGCTGGTGGCAATCCTGGCCATTGTCAGCAACCAGGGTTCGCTGCTCTGGATGAGCGTTTTGCCAAACGCTACCGCAAGACCCTCAACGAGCTGCTCGGCACCCATGTGGCCAACCCGCCGTCGGGCTCGACCTTCCGTTTGCTGCTCTCTCAGCTCGATGTTGATGGCTTCGATACCCTGCTGCAGCAGTGGATGGAAGCCCAGCCTGGCGTCACCGAGTCTGTCGACACCCTGGTGTGTGACGGCAAGACCCTGCGGGGTTCGATCGATCAAACCGCCTCTGGCGCAGCGCGTTTATCGCCCAGGTGAGCCTGTTCTCCAACACCCTTGGGGTGGCGATTGCTCAATACACCTATGCCACCGATGCCGGCGGCGAGATCGCGGCTTTGCGCCAGCTACTGGATCGCGTTGATCTCAACGGCTTGCTGGTGCAGGCTGACGCGCTGCATGCAAACCGCCCTTTTTCCTCTACCTCGAGCAACGTGGTGCCGACTTCCTGATCGCTGTAAAGCAAGGTCGCCGCAAGGGCTTTCAGGTGATCAAGGACCGCCTGACCTATGGCCGCAATGCGCCGTGGCAGGCCAGCAACCGTGAACGCAAACGCGGTTGTGACCTCACCTGGACGCTGCGGGGCATGCCCGCCCCAGGGTGGGTGATGGAGAACTGGCCGGGTAGTGCCACGATCCTGGCGGTGCGCTGCAAGGGCACCCGTGATGGCAAGCCGGTCGATGAGATCCGTTACTACGTCACGAGTTTGCGCACCAGCGCAATGGCCCTGCTGCAGCACGTGCGCGACCGCTGGTCAATCGAGAACTCATGGCACTGGCCCCGCGACACCCAGCTGTGGGAAGACGCACACCGCTACCGCGAGACCAACGGCGTGCAGATCATGGCCACGCTCCGCAGCCTGGCCATGAACGCCCTGCGGCTCGATGGCTTCTGGTCGATCACTGAGGGCTTGGCCGCTCTCTCACACGACATCAAGAAACTTCTGTCACTGCTGGGCTGGCGAGAACCGCTTCAGGTACTGAATTCTTCCTGACTTCGAATGAGCCCTGCTCTAAGCCTGGGAATCGGCCAAGGGTTGGTGCAAACCCTACTCCAAGCTCTTGGCCACGAGGGCCCTGCCATAGTGGGCCTCAGAACCAGCATCCCCTGCTTCTACCCTTTCGGATTTCAGCCTTGAGGCCAGCTGGCTGATGGCTCCACCGCCATGCTGATGCTCTTGCCCGGCCCTGCTATTTCTGAACGCCTCGCCCTATGACGATCGACATCGCTGGACGTCTCATCGGTGCAGACCATCCCCCATTTGTGATTGCCGAGATGAGCGGTAACCACAACCAGAGCCTGGATCGGGCCCTGGCGATCGTTGAAGCCGCAGCTCTGGCCGGAGCCCACGCAATCAAGTTGCAGACCTATACCGCCGACACGATGACGCTCAACGTGCGGGGCCGGACCTTTGAGATCAGGGATCCAGATTCTCTCTGGGCTGGGAAAAACCTGCATGATCTTTACAAGCAGGCCTACACCCCCTGGGAGTGGCACCGCCCGATCATGGAGCATGCTCGCGAGCTTGGTCTGATCTGCTTCAGTTCACCATTCGATGAAACTGCAGTCGACTTCCTGGAAGAAATCGGTGCCCCCGCCTACAAGATCGCCAGCTTCGAAAACAACCACCTGCCGTTAATTGAAAAGGCTGCCTCCACTGGCAAGCCTCTGATCATCTCCACTGGCATGGCCAGCCCAGGCGAACTTGACGAGGCTGTAGGCACTGCCCGGGAAGCCGGATGTAGTCAGCTCATTCTACTGAAGTGCACCAGCACTTATCCGGCCACGCCGGTGAACACCAACATCCGCACGATTCCGCACCTGCGTGAGTTATTCGGCTGTGAGGTTGGGCTTTCGGATCACACCATGGGAGTGGGGGTTGCGGTGGCTTCTGTTGCTCTCGGTGCCACCGTGATTGAAAAGCACTTCACTCTATCCCGTGCGGAAGGGGGCGTAGATAGCGCCTTTTCCCTGGAGCCAGATGAGCTTGAATCTCTAGTCAAAGAAACCCTGAGAGCGAAGCAGGCATTGGGCAGGGTCTTCTATGGCGCTACCAAGGAAGAATCCAAGAGCCTGGTATTTCGCAGGTCAATCTTTGCATCGCGCGACATACAGGCCGGAGAAGCCTTTTCAACTGAAAACATTCAGATTGTGCGACCAGGATACGGCTTACATCCCAAATACTACAAGACTCTTATCGGAAAAACAGCAAGGAAATCGTTTAGGATGGGAGAACCCTTGGAAATTGATGTCCTGCCATAAGTCCTTTTGTACATTAAAAGTTTACAAAGGTTTTGATAGAGTGCACCAGATTTCCTAAGCCGTAGCGTCTTCCCAGTTTGACCACAAGTAAGTCGTCGCTAAATACACGAACAGACCTGAGTGGATCTCTCAGAAAGCTTGTTCCCACTTGATTTACCAGAGCGAGCACGGATAAAAGCAAAAACAGTAGGCCAGGAATAGATTTTGCATCATGATCAAGATGATGGCTATCATGAGCCCGGCGGTAATCTTGATGATTACGGATGTCTTGCTCATCAGCAAGCATTTTCAGGTTACGGCCATATGAATACAGCACTGGAAGCATTCGACACGCTCCTAGGAGATTTCTGGCCCAATACAGAAAATTGCTGTAAACATAGCTGATTTTATTAGAACCCAAGCAGCTTGAGAAATTATCTCTGAAATTAGAGTCAACAAAATCTAATTTATGATATTCCTTGAATACGTAAGTTTAGTAGCTCTAGAAATTAAGTTTTTTTTATGATCAACTCTCACAGACCATTGTGGCTTAGAAAGTTGGTTTGGTCGATAGTAGTCTACTCCATTAGATATGTTAAAGAGGTCATAGTCTTCAGTTTGCACGAGTCCATGACTAGTTGCGATTCGATGCGAGTGAAGCTGAACATCAATATATGGGGAAAAGTCCGTTGAAAACCTATGGCCCTTTAGCAATGCGCTGACAACACCATCTCCACACCCTAAATCTAGTGAGAAACTTGTATCTTTATCTGATATGTCTATAATAGACTCCTCAATGATTCTTACAAGCGCAGAAGTAGGCCTAAGCCAAAAAGCAGAGAGGATATTTCTAGGCGCTCGTTCCAATAAGGTACTTTTCATACGCAGACTAGACTGAATCATAGCATGGCAACGAGCAAAATTGTGATATACTGTAAACATCGAAAACAACAGTATGTTAGATATTTGATCAAGCAGCAGCAAATGATCACTTATATCAAAATTGGCAATATCCGAGAGGTGATATGATTTGGCGTATATAACTAGCTAGACTCTATTTGCTTGATGAAGTTTGAGTGTGTCTAAATTGCCGGTCCTCGTACTTTTTCATAATAAAGGTGGCTAGACTACGCACTCCAAAAGTTATTTGTAAATCAGATATCGAATAGTTGGAAGACTGTTCGTTTGGGCCAATACTATCACCAAATAGTACGTATCTGCCGGCAATCTTGTTGTATGTGAATCTTGAGTGTAGGTATTCATCGAAATATCTCCCCTTGATCATAAGATTATAGTCTCCATATATCAATGCTGGTACTTCGCAGCCTTGCCAATCGAAAAATGTACAGAAGTTCGCCCCACCTGCTCCTATAAATGCTGACGCTGCTCTTAGCGCGTATAATTTTTCATGCAAGTGAAGTCTTGGCAGGGACAAGAATGTAATACTTGATTGATACAAGTTCTTATGCGAAGAGATAATATCATCAACAAATTTATTATGATCTCGGGTATGGCTGTTGTTAGCGAACCAGAGTTTTTCGAGCAAAATTACTACTTTACGATCACAAGTGATGGCCTTTGCTGCAATATTATGTATGAAAGAAGTAATAAGAAGATCTTGGTTTATACAAACACCGCGCTTGTGATCGATACGAGGGCTTACATAAATGACTTCGTCATATTGCAACAGATTGCGTCTTAGGTATCTTGCACGTCGACCTATTTGGGAGTCGTGAGAACCTGAGAGCTTATAAGAAGCATAAATGCCTAAGCGTGGATTCGACCCGGTAGGTATCAGACAGTTTCGATAAATATAAATTCCACTAGAAGCTGCGTATATCTGATCTACCGCGTTTAGATGATCTATTCGCGTGTCAGAGTAGTCAATGAATTGTTTAAGATTGTATGGCCCTACTTTTCTGGCAACAAGACCGTATTTAATATTTAGTTTCTTATTGGCAAGCAGAAGTGGTCCTATTTCATTTTGCAAAGCATGTCCAATATTACTGTAGGTATCGATGCAGATATTTAACCTATACATCTTCTCCTTATTTTTCCGCAATGCATCCTTAAACTCATTTCGAAGGATTTGCCTGTTATCATCGAGCAGTTTTGCGAGGACTGCATGCCACGTAGATGAGCCAAGCAAATTATAGTTGCATGATGTATCTTCAAGGGACAGCTGTCCTGTTGCGATCAATTGATCGGTTGTTGCACCACGTATGATAAAGTCAACCAATATGTCATCTTGTGAGCTGAACAAAACCTGGTATGGCCTTTCAAGACCCTCTACTTCAATGCAGAAAAGGCCAATTCGCAGTCCACGGTAAGGAACGGGGGTTGAATCGTCAGACAATAGCTGACACGTAACAAAAAACCGTAATAAAGACATATCTATGGTTGACCGATTCACAAGAAACATATCTGCCTTAAGTCGTTCGCCTACCAGTGCAAAGCTGATCTCTCGAATCAGGTGAACGCACCTGCTTTTTGTGCTGCATTCTACAACTGATGGGTAAAGCCACAGTCGCATAATCTTGGACTGCATTTTTAGCGAAGCAGCCATCACTCGAGAATAAAAATAAAATTAAAGTTTAGACTATCGCGGCGTGGGGTCATAAGGGCCTCAATAATTAGAGCTGAAATAGCGTATATTAGCGCCAGCATAACATGGTCAGATTGATGAGAGTGCTATTGCAAGATTTATGAGTTGGCAGAAAAACCCTTTTCAATCTGCAGGAATATGGCTGGTGTCCGACGATAATCTGGTTGAGGATGCTTTGCAACAATCATTCACTACACGGTATGATTGACGCATGTTACATCGCCGGTTTGATTGCCGGCCGCTGCGACTTCAAAGTACTTTTGACTGGAGCAACTATAGGTGCAGCCGCGGAGTAGTGTGCGTTGTCTTCGACCTGTTAAGAGATCCAAGTATTATCGAAAGGCTAATTAGTGCAGGATTGCGAATAAGCCTATCTAGGTTTTTTGGTTGTCTCAACATATGGAAGAATAGTATCTAAATGCCGCAAGGTGAAAAACAACAGATGGGATCATGAAAACGAATGGCGATGCATTAACTGTATTCAGGAGGAAGCTTTCTAGAAATTGATGAAAATTTCATTTCTTGGATTATTCTTGGTTCCAACGTATCGACGGAGACACAACTGGAAGTCGAGAGGCTCTCGAAAGTATGACAAGCTAAAGCAATTAAGAGCCTGATGACATGTCAGGCCTTGCTAGATAACAAGGCAAGGACATCTCTCTGCACTAGATTGATTACAGAGACAACCGAAATTTCTGCGATGCGGGCTGGTGTATATACTTATTAACTATGAAACCCTCTTCAAATATCCATCCGGAGCCACGCTTATCAAAAGCTTGTTGTCAATGTCCTTGTCGATTTCAAAATTGGGGTGGCTCTTCAGCCATTCATGAACGGCCGTCTTGGGGTTATTGCCAACATCCCATGGGCGATCTGGGAAGGATCCGGTAGGTAGGTCTTCTACCACGGTGTCGAAGACAATGCAGTAGCTGCCGACGGAAACAAGATCGGCGTAAGTATTCAACTCGGCGAGCACGTGCTCATGGGTGTGGTTGGAGTCCAAGGACACAAGCACCCGATCGCTACCATTGGCATGGCTGCGCACCTGTTGGCCGATTTCGGGGTTAATCGAGGAGCCTTCAACCAGCTCCATCTTGAAGCGCAGGGGATGCTCGTCAAGCGCTTTACGGTTATGAGGACGGATATCAATGTCGACACCGACAACTTTGCGAGGAGACTGTCGAGGGTCAATCCCGTCCATCACATCGAGAAGGGACAACAGAGAAGCTGAGAGAACAAGGGATCCACCGTGTGCAATGCCGGTTTCTACTATGAGATCAGGTTTTACCTGTGAAACGACTTCCTGGAAAGCAAGGATGTCTTGTGGATATTGGATAATTGGCCTGGACATCCACGAGAAATTGTAGGAATACTGAAGCTGATGACTGCGAGCAAAAAACTGTTCTGCAGGCTGGGTAATGCTTCGATCAGATGACTGAACATTGGCGCGGTGAATCGCCTCTCGAAAGTGTGCCTGAATCGGATCGATACTCATGGGTGCGTCTGCGGGATGCTTTGAAGGGTCTGAAACTTATCCGTGTGAGCCCAGAAAGCCAGTGGCTCATCGCAGCGGTCTTGATAGACCCCTCTCTTGAGCTGAATATTACCTCCATGAGACGCTGCTGTCTCCTCGGCCATCTCAAGAACTGAGCGGGGCATGCCCGAGCCCACGTTATAAATGCCAGTCGCATCTTGATGCTTTGCCAGAGTCAGCAACTGGCGTGCCACCTCCTTCACGTCAATGAAGTCGCGAAGCTGTCGACCGGATCCCATGGGAAAAGACTCTTCTCCAGACTCCAAGGCCTTAAGAAGGGAGGGCAATAGCGAATTGGGATTCTGGCCTTGTCCAAATGGATAGAAAATACGAGCCCAGCACCATTGCAAGCCCTGTTGCCTATACCTACAAGTGATGACGCGACGCAAGCTGTCTTTCGCAATGGCATAGCAGTTCACAGGGTCCGTGCACTGGTCCTCTCTTAATGCGCCATTCTGCAATCCGTACTCGTAGCAGGTGCCAGCCACCACAAGGCGCTGGAGGCCTGCCGACACGAGCTGCTCAATCAACTCAATACAAGCCGACATATTGCGGGTGACATGGAACAGCTCTTGATAGTTCGGAAGCCCTGGCCAGCTCAACAAAATGGCATGGGTTGGCTGGGACTTGAGCAATGGCTGCCAACTAGAGGGATCTAGCAGGTCGAAACGGTGCTCAGGGTCTGAATGTCGGTGGCTCCAGCAATGCAGCTGTAGGTCACCAGCTTCGCACTGGAGTGCACGACCGAGGAAGCCTTCACTACCCAGAAGGTGAATCGTTGTCACAGCTATAGCAGCGTAATCGTAGGCTTGGTATAGGAAATCCTGTGGATCTTGCTGGTTGTCATCTCAATTCCCTCTCCAATGCCGTAGTTCCGGAATCGCCGTCACCAGCTCTGTTTCGGGCAGCTGCTGCAGCAGCTCCTCGATCAGGTTCCAAGGCAACACCAGCAGAGCATCGGCGGCTTCGGTGGTCAACTGCTCTGGGCTGATCACCGGGATGTGGCTGCCGGGTAGAAGCTTTCCCTGCTTGCTGAGGGAGCGGTCGGCTACGGCGGGTAGCAGGTCGGCCTGGATGCCAGCGTAATTGAGCAGGGTATTGCCCTTGGCGGCGGCGCCGTAGCCCAAGACGCGCCGCCCCTGGCGTTTGGCCTGCAGTAGAAACTCCAGAAGTCCGTGCTTAGCGGCCTCGGCCCCCTGCTGGAAGCCGGCGTAGGCAGCCAGCGTTTCCAGCCCAGCCGCCGCTTCGGCTGCCAGCACCGCCGCCACCGCCACCGTGGCCTCGGCGGCGCCCTGGTGGGCCAACCACACCCGCAGGCTGCCGCCGTGGGTGGGTAGCTCCTCCACATCCACCACTGCCAGCCCAACCTCCGCAGCAATGCGCGCCACTGCCCGCAGGCTCAGGTAGCTGTAGTGCTCGTGGTAGATCGTGTCGAACTGGTTGCTGGCCAGCAGCTGCAGCAAATGGGGGAACTCGATCGATGCGCGCCCGGTGGGTTTGAGCAGCCGAGCGATGCCGGCCACGAAATCGTTGATGTCGGGCACGTGGGCCAGCACGTTGTTGGCCACCACCAGATCGGCGAGCTCCAGCTCTATTGCCAGCGCCACACCAAAGAAGCGCTCGATCGTGGTGATGCCTTTGGCCCGTGCCGACTCGGCCGTGGCATGGGTGGGCTCGATGCCCAGGCAGGGGATGCCGCGCCGCTGCACGTACTGCAGCAGGTAGCCATCGTTTGAGGCCAGTTCCACCACCAGGCTCTGGGGCCCCAGAGCCAACCGTTCCACCACCGCCGCCACAAACCGCTCGGCATGGGCGCACCAGCTGCTGGAAGTGCTCGAGAAGTAGGCGTAATCGGGTGTGAACAGCACTTCGGCTGGCGCATGGGCCGGCAGCTGCACCAGCCAGCAGCTCGTGCACACGAACACCTGCAGCGGGTATGTGATCTCGGGCAGCGTCAGCTGCTCAGGCGGCAGGTAGGCGTTGCTGGGCGGCTGATGGCCCAGATCGATCACTGGATGCTGCAGGGGTGATCCGCAGTGGCGGCAGGGCTGCGGTCTCATGGCAGTGATTCAAGCAGGGGCAAGGCCAAATCCCGCTGACTCAGGCCCTGAGGCAGCAGCGGCCAGCGGATGGCCAGTTGGGGGTCGTCGAAACGCACCCCGGTTTCCGCCTCGGGAACCCAGGCACCGGAGTGGAGATAGAGGAGCTCGCTGCCCGGCTCCAGCACCTGGAAGCCATGGGCGCAGCCCTCGGGAATCAGAAGGGCATTGGCCGCGCCGGGCGAGAGCTCCACCGCATGCCACTGCCCAATGGTAGGCGAACCGGGCCGCAGGTCCACCGCCACATCCCACACACGACCGCGCAGGCCGCGTACCAGCTTGGCCTCGCTGTGGGGTGGAGCCTGCAGGTGCAGGCCGCGTACCGCGCCTACATTCTCGGTGCGGCTGAGGTTCATCTGGGCGATTGCACGATCGCCCCAGGCATGGGCAAAGGCCGGCTCTTGGGCGCGAAAGGCATTAAGGAAGGCGCCGCGGTGATCGCTGGAGGGTTGGCCCACCAGCTCCAGCACGCCGGCTATGGGGGTGGGGCGGGCTTCAGTGGGCAACGATTGCTCCCTCCCGATAGGCCTCCAGATCCGCAAGGCAGCAGGCCAGCGGGCTGGCACCCTCGTGCACGGCGCGGTACCAGGCAACAGTGCGGGACACGGTGGTGGCGAAATCCCAGCGGGGCTGCCAGCCGAGCTGGTGGTGAGCTTTATCGATCTGGAGGTGCAGGCGCCCGGCCTCGTGGGGTGCGTGGGGATCGGAGCCATCGCGACAGGAGCCTGGCCAGTGCTGGAGGGCCGCTTCCACGAGCTCGCGCACGCTGCGGTTGGCCTCTAAAGCTGGGCCAAAATTGAAGGTCGTGGCATAACGGGGATCGGCGAGAAGCCGCTCGGCCAGCAGCAGGTAGCCGCCCAAAGGTTCCAGCACGTGCTGCCAGGGACGGGTGGCGGTGGGGTTGCGAATGGCAATGGGCTCACCGGCAGCCAGGGCTCGCATGGCATCCGGCACGATCCTATTAGCGGCCCAGTCGGCACCGCCGATCACATTACCGGCGCGGGCGGTAGCGATGAGCAGGTGTGGGGTCTGGTGGACAGCGGATCCGCAGAAGCTGGCCCGCCAGCTAGCTATAGCGAGCTCCGCGGCTGCCTTGCTAGCGCTGTAAGGGTCGTAGCCGCCAAGACGATCAGTTTCGCGGTAGCCGTAGTCCCACTCCTGGTTCTCATACACTTTGTCGGTTGTGACCATCACCACCGCGCAGGGGTGCTGCAGAGGTTTCAGCGCCTCCAGCACGTGCAGGCTGCCCTGCACGTTGGTGGCCCAAGTGCCCAGTGGATCGTGGTAGCTGCGCCGTACCAGCGGCTGGGCCGCCAGGTGAAACACCACCTGCGGCTGGCAGGTCTGCACGATCTCAGCCAAAGGCTGGGGCTCGCGAATATCGGCAATGAAGTGCTGCTCTAGTCGACTCGCCAGCTCGAGCTGGCCAAACAGGTTGGGGGTGGTATCCGGCTCGAGGCCAACGCCCGTGATGCGTGCTCCCAGCTGACTGAGCCACAAGGCCAGCCAGCTGCCCTTGAAGCCGGTGTGCCCGGTGAGCAGTACCCGCCGGCCGGCCCAAAAGTCGTGGTTAGGCGCACGCATCAACTCCACACCTTCCAGGGTGCCTCACCCGAAGCCCAGAGCTCTTCGAGCCGCTGGCGGTCACGCAGGGTGTCCATCGGCTGCCAGAAACCCTTGTGGAAGTAAGCGCTCAGCTGGCCGCTGCAGGCCAGCGTGTTGAGCGGTTGAGCCTCCCAGGTGCAGTTGTTGCCATCGATAAGCTCCAGCACACTCGGCTCGAGCACGAAATAGCCGCCGTTGATCCAACCGCCATCACCATCGGGCTTTTCCTGAAAGCGGGTCACCTGGTGTCCGTCTAGGCCAATGGCCCCGTAGCGCCCAGGTGGCTGCACGGCAGTGAGGGTGGCTTGCCGCCCCTGCTGTTGGTGAAGTTGCACAAGGGCCTGAACGTTGATATCCGCTACACCGTCTCCGTAGGTGAAGCAGAACGTGTCGTCTAGATACTCGCGAACCCGCGCCAGGCGACTACCCGTGAGCGTGGACTCACCGGTATCCACCAAGGTCACCTTCCATGGCTCAGCATTCTGCTTATGGATCTCCATATGATTGAGATCCATGTGAAACGTCACATCACTAGTGTGCAAGAAGTAATTCGCAAAATACTCCTTGATCATGTAGCCCTTATAGCCGCAGCAGATGATGAATTCGTTGATGCCGTAGTGGCTATACGTTTTAAGGATGTGCCAAAGGATGGGTTTGCCGCCTACTTCCACCATGGGCTTGGGGCGGAGATGGGTTTCTTCGGCTAAGCGCGTTCCGAGGCCGCCGGCGAGGATGACGGCTTTCATGCAGACAGCTATCGGCAACGTGGCGCGATTGTAGAAGCGGGGTTTGCTGCGGGCTGGCGGGGCTACTGAGAAGTCGCCTCCAGCAGGTCCGTGATCTTGGGCAGAGTAACGTTCTGATCCCAGCTCAGCGCCGCTGTTCGGGCCGCGGCACTGAAGCGTTGCCGTAGCGAGGCATCCGCTAGCAGGGCCAGCACCCGCTGAGCCAAGCGACCGGGGGAGTTCATCGGCACCAGCAGGCCCTCCACGCCGTTGTGGATCACCTCGCCCACGGGTATCCCTTCGCTGCCCACAATGCCGCAGCCGCAGGCCATCGCCTCCAGCAGGCTCCAGCCCAGGATGAAGGGATAGCTCAGATACACATGCACCCAGCTGGCCTGCAGTAGTGCGATCAGATGCGGGTGGGGGATGCGGCCGAGGAAATGGATCCGCTCCAGATCCAGTTGCCCCTCCAGTTCTTCCAGCATCAGCTGTTTCAGCGGCCTGCCCGAGGGATGGCCGCCGCCATAGCCGCCCTCGTTGTCGCCCACGATCAGCACCCGCACCGTGGGATGGGCCCGCTGAATCGCCG
>Ga0194133_10003687_pt1 | contig 21467 bp, 11 predicted proteins | sample TA2KigOf40mmetaG_FD_155448 | JGI IMG/M metagenome (GOLD analysis project Ga0194133, IMG submission 155448) | Freshwater microbial communities from Lake Tanganyika, Tanzania - TA2015055 Kigoma Offshore 40m | ecosystem: Environmental > Aquatic > Freshwater > Lake | place: Tanzania: Lake...
ATGTAAACAGATAATAATGAAGTTGTTTTGTTTGATAGGCACTCTAATAGGCAAACTATTTTTTTGTCTTTTCATTCCTAATCGAGCTTATCGAAAAATGACTAATTATGAACGAGATCTATCCAAAACATTGAACACATGGAAGTCAGTGTAATCACAATTCTGGAAACAAATATTTTTTTCTGATTTTATTTTTCCTTTGTTTTATGACTGTCTAATAGTCTTGTTTTCCAATCATCTCTTTCTTGTTTTATAGTTTGAACTAAGTTTTCACAAAACAACCCTGCACTATTAATTTCCTGCAATTAGCCCATTCAATTCTGCGAACTTATGCAGATGATCGGAGAAGTTGGTCTTCTTCTTGTTTTATTTTTGTCAGAACTTTTTGATGCACTTTCGAAAAAATGATTTGCCAAAACTCTTTCACGACTGGTTGATGTGTAATAAATCTAAACAAATGAGGTTTTTTGCAAAAAAAAATTCTATCCAATAGCAACGTTAACGATCGGTCTTAAAAGAAAACAGATATTCGAGGAAACTGCAAAATATTCACAGACAGAGAATTTAGATTATAACTAGACGTAACTTTTTAGCGCTCCATTTACCGAGAAACAAACAAATTAGACATCCCATTTGCTTTGTCTCCATTTTCTTCTCAATTCGGGGGGAATTTTGTGGTTGGGTTATCCGACTATAGGACAAGTCACTTTTATAGAAAGGTAAATTGATAAGTGAGGCCAAAAATCCGGGGGTCTTGAAACTAGCTGCAAAGTGAATAAGTGAAGTGTCGTTATTGTATGTCTGATTCGAAAAGTTTGAGAGAAAAAAAAGTTGAAAGGAAAAAAAGATGCGCGTTTCTGCACGATGTGTGAGCGTGGATGGATGGAGTTGGCCTAGAGAAAGAGATTAAGCGCGTCTCGTTATTCCTAAACAACAATAATTCTTTGCTAAAGGAATGTAAAAATTTTACATCTTTTTGTGCAGATTTGTAGTCAAAAAAAACTGAGTGAGAGGACAAGTTATGTCAAGAATCCAAATGCTATCTGCTCATTCTATAATGTGCAAGTCAATACTTTTTAGTCATGAGGCAAGGGAAATGTGGGGAGGGGTGAGGTGGGCTGAGACTGCTTTGATTGTACAAACGGTGACTTAAAATCAGAAAAACTGGGTAATTGTTCCAAGAAAAGCAAAAACAGAATCTAAAACCTACATAAATCTATCTATTTAATCTGTGATATTTGAGTCAAGAATTTGCTTGGGAGCTACAGCACCGGGTGGCTACCTTGCAACAGAGAAAAAATCACACAATTTAGAAAAAAGGTGAAATTACCTTTGCTTAAACTTGAGCTGTAAACTTTTTCACTGAAGTTTTGCTGCCAAATGAATCAAAAGAAAAGTGAAACAAACCGATTTGTGATTACAGATCTTCATTAAAAATGTTATCTTAAAGGGTTCAAAGTACTCTGAAATTAATGACAGGAGATAAAACGTTTAAGTAAGGGTCATGAAACATCAGAAAATGGTTCTTTTCATTGACAACTTTACAACTTGACTTCAAATGGACGCAATATTCTCCGCAAAAGTCAACAGCGTTTTTTTGGAAATGGAGTCTGCGAAATGAGTCTTGCAGTTAATTTTTTTTGCAAAAAACGAGAAAATTATTGTGCTTTCAAATTGCTAAAATAAAATTTTATCTCTTTGTGACCAAAGAAACCTCATTCTAAAGTGCTAGAAAAACATCCTAAAATCTCAAAGCCATTACAATACGCACATTTAACAATTTTAATGAAACCTATTCGAGGCAGGTTTACTGTTTCTTTTATGTTCCTCCTTCTATTTCAGAAACAGTTTTCAATTAAAAATACTCTTCTAATTTCAACAAAGCAACAAGCAAAAATCACGTTTTGACTTTTCATATTTTAAAAAAGGTAGGAGTGAAAATCAGTTGTACTTTTCAGATGTGTTTGTGCATAAATTTCTGATGTAAATAAATGATTTTTGTTTCAAAATAGTTGCATCCTGATTTATTTTTATCGAATCCATTCAGATGCTTTTTCATTTTGATAAAAGGTCTCCTTCAAAGATATGGCAAATGATGCATGTTAGCCATTCAATTTGAGCATTGATGCAAACATTTAAGAATGCTGATTTTACATGTAGACACTTTTTGAAATATAATAGCGCTATGCTCATCTGGTTTGAGCTAAACAACTTTTAAACTCTATATGAACTCAATTTTTAAATATATAATTTTCATAAAATAGAAAATCAAAGGCAGCAGTTTCCCGAAAAAGTTTAGAAGCTTCAAATTGTGTGATGTTTTTTTGAACCAACCATTAAGTTCATCAATTCTTTGCAAAATAAATTTTCTTTTTCAGCATTCACACTGACTGAGCTTAATCTGTGAAAAACCTTTTCATATCACCATCAGAACCTTGCATTCAACAATGTACAAATCCAATCTGTTCATTTTTATATGATGAAAAACGAATGGAAAAGATTGGGGATAATTTTATCTGAAATTGGGGAGAATTTGAGCCTAAAAGAGATTGTGGGTATTCTCAGAATTAGACCAATCTCTGACCTACACTGCTTCCCATATCTTTAGTCCGCAGCTCTTCTCAATATTTATCATAAACTTTTACAAAAAATAGTTTTTTTTCAAAAATATTTGCCATTAATAATAAGTATGTGAAACCATTTTTACACCGGTTTCAGATCTGAATCAATTTTTCGAGCACAAAAAATTACATTGAGACTTTTTTGCTACTATTTAGCTTCGATTGTAGATCAAAACCTGCATACGATATTCTTTGTATTCTGTCTAAGCTTAAGCCAAAAATGATTGCCCACGATAGTTGAATTTGTTATTTTTCCTTTTATAATGTAAAGTGTACCCAACTAAGTTTCTACATAGGAAAACTTTAGAATGTGCTAATAATCCGTTAATTTTTATTATTAATTTTTCAAAGTGCCAAAGATCTCACGGACAAAATTTGATGTTTTTCAATCTACTGGTATGAGAAAAGTGAGGCAAACCACCGATAAATTTTCCGCTGATGGTTTTACACTTCTTTCTACTTTCTCTGATCAGGTGAATGAAATATTGTTCAACAATCAATAAGTTATGGCCAACCGTCAAAAGTGGAGAGCACTCTGCTGAATTAATAATATGAAAAAAGAGATAAGAGGATCTGGGATGACTTCTAATAGTATTTTGGGATAAAATTCTTTTCATTACTTTGTAGATTCCCACCGATTCTAATCATAAATGATATTGTAGAGTCGGTTTCCTTGTTTAAAGATCTGAAAACAGTTGCTGGAATGATTTCAAGGCACTATTCGCCCTTTTGCCCTTTTGGTATAATGGATGAGCAAATTATTTTTGTCTTCAAGTTTTTAGCTTTTAATTGTCACACGTGGGTGTGGACAACGTCGCAGGCTACAACGATTTTCTGACACAAAGCAGTTCAACTCGACAAGAAAATTTTTCAGAAATTTTGTAAAACTTCGAGTTTTTTTCAAAAAAGGTCTGAAAAATTTCACTTGAAGTCTTTAGGGGCAAGTGGCGAGTAAATGTTTATGTGAAAGAATCTAAAAAATAAAATGAGACAATGTCCGCAGAAAAATAATGAGAATTTCGAACAGATAGTTTTGCCACAGCAAATAATAGTCCAAGAGTTGTTGCACACATTTTCATTTTCAGATTTAGTGTATTTTTTTCCAAATTATGTCGTAGTCATAGTCGTTGGATTGCGAGCGAAGGGCGCATGTTGTCAGAGATATGAAGCTTGCAATAAAACAGGAATTGCACCCAAATGTATTATGAAACCTGCCTTTTCAGATTTCTACAAAATTGTAGATTTGTTCCTTTACTTCTGTTTGACGTTCCTACACATTATTCTTCATTTGCTTTCTAGCTGAAGGTACATATAACCAAAAAGCAATAAAAATTATTTTTTCCTATTCCTATAACTTTCTTTCCTTTCAAATATCTCTACATTTATTAGTTCCATCTAGCAATAATGTGATTTATTTGATAGAAATATCTTTTCTTGAGAAAAGAGCAAACGTTAAGAGTTTAGTTTAATGGGGCTAATCTATCATAATATCGGGAGTTTCTAAGCTTGAAAATGTAGGTAGAACAATGGGTAAGTATTTAAGGAATTATTCTCGTTGACAGATGACCTCGAAACAATCGCGACTCTAAATTTTTATGACTCTACCTTGGATAGACTTGACTGGAGTTTTCAAAACGGAGAGAAACTCGTACCTTTTTGTGTGAACGGATTTTAAACAATTAGGTTATGTAGGGTCAAGAGGACTTTGTCACCCTTTCGGCGTCAGCAACAGCATCGCAAATGCACTTTGGAAAGAATTGTTGAGATGCTCGGAATTTAGACACCTAAGTATGACAAAGTACAGGCACTGTTTTATTTTCTGAGAGAAGAAATCTTGCTTTTCAAATTTTTGAAGCAATTGTGCTTAATTGGACAAGCTGAATGTTCAAATCAAGACAAAAAGCATCACAATTACCTAAAAGTCTTGTATACCATTCGAGAGGAGAAGGATTTTTTTGTAGCATTATGCAGGCATGTCTATAAGTGGGAGTGTTGTTTTTAGGCATAGGTGTGCCACCTTTGCATGTCCATCGACAAAAAACTGTTTTAAAAAGGGGTGAGATGGCTATCAGAGTCTCATAACAGTAAATCTTCATTAGATTTGTGACCAAAATGTTTGTAGCTAAGGTTGTCGACAGCTATTGTTTCTCTCTCTCACACTCACTTTCAGTCAAAGCAGCTCTGGCTGGCATCATTGTCTGAGTAACAAGACTTGGAGTTTAAAAGCAATTGGGTCATTGCTGTGATAAGAAGGTCTATTTTTTTCTAAAAAGAATTCGAGACGTGGGATCAACATGTTCCAGACAGGATTAAGTTTGATTTTTTTCTAATCTAGAGAGCAACTTTTAGAATCGAGTTTGTCTTTATAACTTTTTTTCATCTTTTCCAGTTCATCATCATCATTTCGGAGCTGAATACTTTCATACAAAAACGGCACCCCCATTCAATAAACCTTCTTCCCTTTTGACGTTTTTTTGTGCTGGAAGTGGTTGTGGTGATGAAGGTGGTCATGTAACCTGAGTAGGGCTCCAACGACTTGGCCACGGATCAATTGACAAAAAGGTGATGAGATCGATTTGAGCCCGTCATCAAAAAAAACACGAAACGAAATTTGCCATCGAAATGAGACATTTAATAATATTTAAAGCAATATTTTTCCTAAAAATTTTGAGGAGTCATTTGTTTTCCATTTCTCAACTTTGTATGACTTTTTCGAAAAAAGACATTCTTTGAGTTTGTCGTCATAAATGATGGCGCCCACTCTCTCATTTTAGATAAATTTGTTGGTTTACATCAAGCACTGTTGAGTCTGTTTAAAAGCGGTTAGGCCATCAGCGATAAAATATTACCCTTGTAGCACGTCTTCAAGGCATATAGACTATGGTATATAAAGAGAGAACCCTTTGTCTAAGTCAACCTTCACTAGCGATAAATAAAATCAATCGAGATGAAAATAACGTCATGAAGTTTAACATGAGATTGAAAAAGCGACACTTTTTTTCTTAAATATCAACATGAAATCTGTGTATATATATTTGAAACTGAAAAAACTGAGCTAATTACTGGAATGAAAAACTTTTGCTTTGAATACATTCTAAATCAAAAGTTTTTTTTTGTAAAAGAAGTTAATTTATTGCTGTCATTTGTCAATCCGTCATGCTAAAACCTTTCTTTGCGACGAAAGACTAAAAATTATTTTCAATTTTCTCAGCTCGTAGATTTGTGCCAAGAGAGAAAGGGGCTTTGAGAAGAACCCCACAATTACAGTTTGATAAAATTGAGTTTACATTGACTGAAATCCTTTATGAATTATTTTGCATTCTTCAAAAAAAAGTTAGAAAATTTAGTCTGAGATTTCAATTATAGAATTCTGTGCAACCAGCCCCGAACCCTTTGCAAGGATTTGATTCCGCGGGGACTTTTACTTGGCATAAAAAACCTTCTTGAATGTGATGTCGACGACTAAAGAAAATTAACTGTGAACTCAAACACAACAACGCAATACATAATGCTGTCAAATGAAAACTGTAGTCACCCTCTCGACCAAAGTAAATCAAAATCATTTTATTGCATGACATTTCGCAAAATAAATCACTTGCCACATAAAGAAAATGAAATACTTTTCAAGCCAAAGCCTCTCTTCTAAGAAAATGAAAGAGGGGAATAGAAAGATGCAAAAGGCCAGACAAGCTTTTATAACTAATTTCAATTTGAGATTATCATAAATTACTCACTTCAACATATTTAACATTCATCTTAACAAAAGAGGGTAAGGTTTAACTTCAACATTTATCCACCCAAAGAGCCATTAAACAAAAATTACAAAATTGATTTTCTCATAAAAAGCTTGAAGAAGATTAGAAAGTCCAAAATTGGTTAAAAGAAAATATTCTTTTTAAAAGCCTTCATTTTGAAAAGAGGGAAAGGGGCGGACACTAACTCACGCAATATTTCAATTTAGGTTTGAGATCTTTTTCAGAAGAACGTGCCCATTAAAACTGAGCTATGAGCTACATAATAAATGGGTTTCTAACAACCAATATTGACATAATGAACATTAGTTAACTCCTACCTTTAGGGTATACTAATTGGATGAAAAATGTCTTCTAACACTTTTTCTATCTTTTTTATGACACGAAGGAACACATACCTGTAATTAAAATATAGAAGGATAAATTAAAGTGTGTAAAAAAGAGCTATATTGTAATTGAAAGGAAAGTTCCAGTAGCAAGTAAGGTGTTGACATTTTTGTGGTAAAGTCTACGTTATTCATCGAGCTCTACATGAGGTCAAACTATGAATTCGCAGCATGATTCCAAAGAAAAAAGAATCGTCAATAAAATATGTGTGGGATATTTTAGACCTGAATTCACAGGCATTAAAAAAGAAAAAGAGATGGGAGACAGAAAGATTTTTGGTAAAAGATCTTGAAATTTGCTGAAACAACTATTATAGATTTAAAAAATTATCTCCTCAAAATCAAATAAATGCACTTTTGCTTAAGCCCAGATGTTCAACAAGTGAAATGCTCGACGTAGAAAAATATATTTTTCTGGCTCACTTCTTCTCATCAACTGTCATGTGTCATTTCGTCAAAAACCCAAGAAAATGGAAACCAATATTCGAAGCATTTTATCATGGAAGCGCATCAGTAAAAGTGCCAGACATTTCAAACAACCGATCGGATTCCATCAGCATTTTCACAACAGAGAAACTCTTATCGATGACAAATTATGAGTGAGAAGACTTTCAGGTCATAAAATTCAATGCAAAGAAAATGTTTTCTCAAAGTCATAAAATTGTATTTTTCTGTGCACACCCAGAAAAATGGAAAAGTGAATGAGAATGTATGCACGTTTGTCAAATCAAATATTATTTCAAAATAATGCTGGACAACCAAACACAATCTATTTGTTTGCTGAAATAAATGAAAATGAAAAAAAAAGTTTGTAAATGGTTTTGTTTTGTTCACCGATGTGAGCATAATTCTCAGCTCCCTCTCGGGCAGAATCTGAAATTTTTATTGTCCATAACAATTGTAAAAATGCTAAGGCATTTTAAGAGTCGTTGAGAGTTAGATAAATTCGATAAGGATGTTTGAAAGATGACACGCAGAGAATAAAAGCTCTTTTCGTCAAACAAATAAGAAGAGGTTCGTTCAGTTCGGGAAAAGGTTGCAGCGTTGTGCAGTTGGCTTGGAATATTTATTAGTGCGTGCGCGAACTGCCTTTGTTGCTCAACAGGTAAATTGAAATTCGAGATAAATACTGTCAAAATATTCGAGCCAATATTTCTTTCTATATGGTCAGAGAAAACCAGTTTGGACAGAAAATGGAACTTAGCAACTTTTACAGATAAATGTTTTACTTCAATTTAACCTAGTTTTTATTAACTTTTTCATAATGATTAAACCATTATGATTCATTATTTTCGCTATTCACACAAGAGTACAATTTTAGCACTAAGATGATAAAACTAGGGAGACTTTTTCTTTCCGCTGGTACTTTTCTTTCTCTTATCTGGGTGGCCACTATGCTTTAGTAATAATTCTGGATTACTGACTGTCAAACGTTGTAAGTTTTCATATTTTTATTGCCCCTTCACAATGGACCATCCCAGTTAAGCCAGCTAATGACACATTACAGCAAAAATACCTTTCAAGGGTTAAATAAGGGAAGAAAAAGAAACGATTCATTTGAAACTCAAGTACTTTTTCTGGCCAATTAGCTGAAAATTTTCAAAGATATTTTTTGGAGGATTATTTTTTCAGTCGAATCAGCCCCTGCTTTGCTTGTAAATCATTCTTTTTTGTAAGCAAAGCAATAGAGAAGATTTAGCTCAAACATTTTTGCTAACAACAAAACCATTAAGATTAAGAAGAAGAATAAGGAGAAGGAAATGGAATTGAAAAGTACTCTAGCCGCTTATTCAAGTGCCCTTTAAACATTGGACTGTAACACAATCGTTTTATGAAAATATAACAAAAAAACATGACGTTAGTTAGGTTTAGAATGAGTTATCGGGAGGTTGTTTATTCGAGCATACCTTGCGCTGAAACCGGAAACTAATCTCATGATTGCATCAAAGTCATAACGAGAACAAATTATAATTTCTATACAGTCATTCTAGATTTGTTGGTAAATCCAAAAACATCAAAAGTAATAATTGAGGTGACAAATTATTTTTTGGCTAACCAGGATTTTACCGTCCAGAGGGTGCAACCAGATATCTATCTGTTTGTCTCTTATGTTCATAACGTGGAATGAAGTGTTATTGAAGCTGCTTGAAATTTGAGATCTGGAGACAGCTAAAACATCGACAAATAAATTCCAGACTGGTGCAAAAACAAAAAACGATGAGTTTTTCTCATCTTTTCTTTAGCCCTTTTTTATTATTTTTTTGATTGAACAGATTTTGTTTGCAAAAAACAATCAGACTTATTGAAATATTTACGGTCAGGTTATAAATTTATGTTTATGGATGAGACGGTTGACACACAAAGTAAAAGTCAGCAAACGAAATAGAATAGGGGAAACGATCTGTGTGTGCCTCGACGACTTCCAATTTAGATCCATTGATAAAAAACAACCAGAAGATTTATCATGAAGAAAAAAATCATTGTTGAATGGCATTTGGACAATCGAGAAAGTAAAAATCATCTGTAAATAGTATTTTTCAATTTATTCAAGAAGTAATCGTTTTTGTATTCAAATGAACTTGCAAGATCGGGGAAAATTTGATAAATTCCATAGAGGACCGGTTGCATTTCTAGTTGAGATTGATCTTTTTTTAAAATAATATTCCTTTTATGAACACGTGCAAGCTTCTCATCAAGTTTTTGTAATCGGTCCAAAGTTACACTCAACACATTCGCAATTAGACACGGAATAAGGGAGGACATCGAAGACTAAAGGCAGAGAACATGTCAGACAAAAACCTTCTTAATTGTCCAGATGAATCGTGAAAACTTTTGAGTAAGATTCTTTTTTCAATCCTTTATTAAAAAGACTTCTGAAAATAATTGATAAAAAAACGTGAGTGGTAAAAGAATTCTTCGGTCGATTTAATCTCTGCAAGTGTTCGACAAATTTCTGATATTTTTCAACCCCGCACCCACGCAACAATTGTGAAGTAGTCATTAATTTTACACACCCATAATTGTTCAGAGCTTATACAGTACCTAATGGACTACAGCAGACTCCCCCACCCCAATTGGACTCGAGTGTGATAATCAATGAGAATGAGAGTAGAACATTCCCTAAAAATTGCCAGTGAAAGCATGAACAATCGGACTAATCTAAATTCTCTCTCTGAAATTGGGTCCTTCGACGTTTCTTTCATTCTACAGACATCAAAATATCCATCAACTTTGGAACAAGTTTCAGTAAAGATCAACTTGAGGAAAATGAATGAATCAAATAAGGTGTTTCTATGACCTGATTAGGCAAGAATCTCTTTGAAAAAATCGAGTTTTTATTGGTAGTCAATAATTGACGAGATAGATTTGTTGATTCAACCAGTCAAGGACTTTTGCCCTTCTAGATCGAGAAGATTAATTTGATTTTGGTTGGTGCGTCAATATTGTCTTGACTATTTGGATTTCTGATATGTAATCAAAAGTCTCTACGAAAACAAAGACCTTCAACATTTCAAACATTCTGGATTACTTTTATTCTTTTCTCAAAATAAAAGACAATATTTTTTGCTTTGTTATACATCTTTTCTGAATATTTATTCTTTTTGGACACCAATCGAAATCTGATCTTAAAAACTTCGTCTCAAGTTGCATGCACAATAATCATGCATTAAATAAAGATGACAGATAAAACCATATTAACCATTAGGAAAATTGTAACAATCAAAAGCTCAATAAGAGCAAGTAACAAATATTTCTAACACGTTGGTTTGTTTATCTCATTTTTTATTGTTCAAGGGAGTTTCTTGGTTTGATATTGTGGTAACTCACGAAGAGATATAAATTCAAATCAGAAAAGACAGACGTGCAAAAAACTGTAACAACTTTGGTATGGGTTACTGTTTAACCAACAGAATTTCTAAAGGATTTCTTTTCATGCATTAGCAGACTGGTTGTGATTGTTTTTAATTTGTTTGTGACGAAAAGATAAAAAAAGATGTAAGTCTATTGATACGAAGTTTTCTTTCTCATTCTTCCTCTGTTTATAATTTATGTGTTTACCATACGAGACCTTTCCCATCTAATTAACTCTCTGATGGAACACAATTTGAAACGTTTGCATTATCCCACCTGCTTTCAGGAAAGATCTTTCATACGATATATCTTTTTATGACTTACTCAAATATTGACATGGAGCTTTCAATTGTTTTTTTATAATTAAAAGCTAGTTAGATTAAACCTCATCAATTTGTTTGTAATGAATCCCTTACATCTGCTGAACCATCTCATTGCTTGCTTGTACTATTTTTTCTCCCTTTCTCTTGTTCTCAAACTTATTTATCACGAAGGTTTGCGTGTGAGTGATCCATTGCCTATCTGTCGATTATTTTCAATATCTTCTGAACTCTTTTTTTGCTCTACGACAGCATGCCTCGTTTACTTTTCATGATGACTGAATGAACTGAAATGCCATAATCTATTTTTTGCTGCAATTTGCCGCATGCTACAAACCAACACTCAATTATGGTTAGAATCATCATAGCAATTTGTCAAACGCGCTGGTCTTCAAATTATGATTTAACAATTAAAAGGTTTTTTTCTTTTTACAAACTTGAGGTTTTTTTGGAAAAAATAGAGTAAACGCGACCTTGGTAATTATTGATCTTCTTTGTCATCTGACACTAATTTTTCAAAGTGTTTTGTTAATTAAGGCACACAGTTATTTTTTAAGTAGGTGTGACAAAAGCTTTTCAAAAATTATTGTACGTTATATTTTGAAATAGGAAAACTAATCGTTGGATTCTAAATGTAGGCGTATGCTTATAATAGAGTGTGAGCTCTAAAAACCCATGGCTAATAAATTACAAGCTAAAAAAGGTGAGTTTTTTGTTCCAAGTAATTTACGATAGGTTTGTCATACGTGACTTCTCTGGTTCTCAAATAAGAAAGAAACTATTCAACAAGAATTCTGATTTAAAGGATTTATGGCATCGATCAAAGATCCCAAACTAAGAGAGCTTTGATAGTCTTCTTCCACAAAAATACTTCAATCGACTTAACTGTGATGAACGAAAACTATGAAATTATATCCAGAGTTTTGCGAAATCTTCAACACTTTGGAATTCAACGAGTTTTGTTTCGAGAATCGTTTAAGCTAAAGCGTTTTTAACTTTGTACTATCTAGACTTTCCAGTTTGCAACATTTCAGTTCGAGTCTAGACATCCTCTAAGAACTTGACCTTTATACATAGTTGAAATAAATCTGCTAAAAAAATACAATCACATAAATTATTTTGATACTATTTGTAAAGTGTTTAGTTTATGTTTAGCCATGGCGCCATTCACGAACAATCCCAAGAACGTATGCAAATTTTGAATTTCGATTTAATCACTTGACATGCAGTTGAAATTGAGATTCGATTTATAACTATGAGATGAGCATTATTTACAAATAATGTTTATGGTCGCTTTTAAGCTCATGAATTATGCTCTCCTAGTTTTTGCTTAATCTAAAAATAAGTTTTTGTTTGGAGTAAATCTTAAGATTTATAAATGAAAAAATTGGTTAGATGACATTTTCAAAATAAATTTCCAAACACAGATGTTTGCTTCGACACTGTTGCTGAAAATTGTTCGTTTCCAACAATCTTCACTTCTTTTTCATTCAAACGTTTTTTCTTTGAAATTTTACGCGGTATAGGCGGTTTACTTTTTGCGGGTGTTTTCATACCTTCTAGTCTATAATTTTTTACATTACAATTCAGTCGAGTTCTCCCTTCGAAAAATCAAAGTATTTGGCTGACAAGCCTTAAAGCAACAATTGGGACGAGATATACAAGGAGGGGTGGAGACATCAAGTCCCGATGGAAACCTGGGTTTTCAGAAGGGAAATAAATGCTTCTCTCTCCTGCGGTCCGAATTCAAGTTCAAGATCTTCATATTCATGGCAAGCCACACTTAATCCCTGAAAATCTCGACTTTTTTTAGGAGACCGCCTGAGGGTGGGAGAAGATCGACTCAGTACGAGCAAAGCGAAATGTTGCAAAGGAACATCAAATCTTTGACTCTACCTGGATATTTGAGGTAAACGTATCTGATTGGTGAATAAAAATGATGGTTTTTCTGAAAAAAGGTTTAGGAAGATATTCATGAGATAGACCAACCAACTGAATTCTTCATAAAAAAACCAAAAGAAAATATACTTTATTTCCTATTCTTTTTCTTTTTACTAAAATATCTCAACTAAGACAATATAAGTTATATAACAATATTGAAAGAACTAAATATATAGAATGACACTTTATACTTTATATATATAATATTGGTAAGTTCTTTTACAGATAAAATTTGAGCATCTATTTTATGTTCTAAATGCAAAAATCGAGAGTAAATAAAAAAGAGCTGGAAATATTCCAGAAACAAGATCAAAAGAGTTTCAGCGAATTGTCACACAACAAAACGATTTTATTGACCATTCAAATTTGAAATCTTTTGTACTCACTCACATCAGCAAACAACATTTTCATCAACTCACTTTTTCTTTGCTCTTGTCTATTGCATATTTTGCATGGAAGATTTGAAAAGAAAGTCTTTTTTTCTCAATATTTTCTGACCGAATTTCTTTCTGTTTGATGTCTGATCATTCGTGAAAATCAAATAAATAAAAAATCTTCAGACATTTCTTCGAGGGGCCACACACGATGCCATTGGACATCAAAACAAAACAAACAGGACAGAGACTTTTTTACGAATATTTTAAACAGAAAAGAGATTACTTTTGAACAGTTAAACTCAAAGGGAATAAAAATTGTTTGAACTGTCACAGAATTTTAAGTGGATTCGAACTTTTTTATTTGTAAAACATCCATTTGAGCAGCAATCTGTAAATTTAATTAAGAAAACCTCAGCTATAAAAAGCGTTTTGAAGTCAAAAAGTTTAATCTTAAATCTCTAGCTTGCTTCGTCCATTTTCCCAATTCCACAAAAGAAGTTAAAAAATAATGGCTGCTGAGCAAAAACTAGTATTCCTAAAAATCTTGGCTCGTTTATGTTCTTCTTTTTGGACAAAAATGAGAATGGGAAATATTTTTGCCGTATCGTTTACAAGGATCTCGATTTTTTTAAAACGTCACACAAAAAAAACTTCAATGTGCGTGGGTCTTGCAGGTTACGTAGCAATACTTTGACAATTATGTTAAACAAAATCGTTCATGATCAAAAAAACTTCATACAATTCACAAGATTTCCCTAAAGTATTATTTTTTCGATTAGCATCACTTGGTTCCATGACCACTTGCCGAAGAGTGGATGATTTTTGTAAAGATAATTTTTAAGATGCATTTTTTCGTATTCCTCACACAAAGCACTTGAAAAGATATGGTTTGAAAAGGAAAGAACAAAGTTTAATTTAAAAGCTCTTTCCACGACAATATTCTATTCAATGGGATTTGTACTGAATCACTAGAGTTCAACGACTTTTCAGAAAACACCTTGTACTAAAAAATGTGATGTTGGAATATTTTGATTGGACGTCATTTTTCCAGCATGACTTTTGTTGTACACACCACACAGTTCGTGCATTTTTCATTACAAAACCATATTTTTATGACCCGCCCATGGCCTGAAAGTGAGCGAACGAACGACTTGGTTGGATTCAAAGCCAGGTTGGGTAGCAACTTGAGCAGCAGGCGTTCAACAAAATCGATTTTCCATGGTTTCTATTTGTACTTATAGCCAGAAAAGAGAAAAGGTAAGAGAAAACATCTAAATTAAAATAGAATTCTCTTTTATGAATTCAGGAGAAGAATTTCTGAAATGAATCTCAATGTGAGCATAATCTCGTCTCACCTGTCGTCCGTCGCATCACGAGAAAACTATCTTTCAGCAAATTTTACCGTTAATCTTTTTTTACTATCATCTTTTTCCATACGTAGGTTAAGTGCTTTTATTAGTCCTTTTTCATAACTGTCTAGATTTATGGCTTATTCAAAAATTATACCATGTTGCGAAGAGTCCAAAAATACGCCCAGAATCTTATCAAACCTGTTCATCTTTAAATCCTTCATATCTTCATATGGGCAATAAATCGCTCCGTCAGTACTTCCATTAAAATATGCCGATGGATGAAAACAAAATCTAGTTCACTATTTTTCGAGACAAAGTGATTAAAAAGTTTCCTCTTCAATTGGACACAAAAACAGTTGGCCGTTATTTCATCATGGGCTCATAAAAATGTCAAACCAAGCGACACATCTTGTTATCAAAATAGAGCAAAAATTTAATTTGATTAGAGGATGGAGGGCGGGAGAGAGAGGCAAAAAGTTGAAGATGAAAAGCTAAATTAAGAGAAGAAACAAAGGGCGTTGTGTAGAACTCTGTGCTTTGAGTTGCGCTTTATTATCGAATTGCCCTGCCATAAATTTTAGCTTCATGAGCGCCTCGTCATTCCATGACTGCTTATTATGGAACTATGATATGTTGGTTGTAAAAATTTACAATGCTAAAAACTTGATCCATTCCTATCAAAAAAAACCGGGCCAACAGCTTGTTTCGTTTTCTTATATAGCAAATCAAATGAAGCATGCAAGGACATCCATCAGCTGATCAAACATTGAGCAATGAATGTCATAAAATACACCGTTCCAAAGAATTTCCTTTTCTTTAAGTTGTCCTTAACAATAAGCAGCTACTTTGATAAGTTTTGCCTCTGGTTACGTTGCTTTAGGAAATTAATCTGACAAGTTTGGTAAAGAAAATCAGCCTTTGCTTGCAAAATGATACGAATCTCTGCCCTGGCTTTGCTTAGTGCCAATCCTGTTTGACGAGACAAGTGACAAGAGGGAAAAACGAGATGAAGATTTTTAATTGATACCACTTTGGAGGCTCCATGCAACGATCAAAGAAATCAAAAACATACCTGTAAAAAAATTTCAAAAATATGAAATATTAATTGATTCTCTAACCAGGTGGTCACTTAAAAAAGGCTCTTCGGGTGCCGAAGTTCTGACTGATCCAGTTCCACCTCTGACTAAAAGGGATTTGTCTCTTTTTCTATGATAAGGGTTAGGGCATTTTTTTCCATCGCACACCCAAATCTTTGATGTGAGTGTTCTAATAATGAAATTCCAAGGTAGGCGTTTCGTTGCATTAAGTGGTAGAGATTGAGCTAGCGTATTGTTGCCAGATGCTGGCAGTTGTTTTGCCTTTATGGGTGACGATTCGCGTTCATCACAGATTTTATGCCACATCATTTTACATCCACCTTTCATATGCAACACTGAAAAAAGAGCTTACAAATACGTCTCATCTTTATTCATTGTAGACCCTTGAACTACTTTGGCAGATACTGAAAGTCGGTATAGTAAACTATCAAATTTTCATGTTTTTCCTACATCTAACAATATGGTGAATTTAAGTTGAAAAAATTCACAGTGCATTACACTTTGCGGATTTCCATGCAGTAAATTATGGTGAAAATGATTCTCGATCCAATCTGTTTTACTTTTTTTAGAACCATATGGATGCCATTTAGCAAATGATATCCTATTTTGATGATGTGTGGAAAGACAGTCAGTCAGTGTGTGGATGGCAAATTAAAACTGGCCATTGCTATCGCCGTTTTTTGAAATTGATTTTTAGGAATAAAAGAAAGAATGATCAAATCGTGATAATCAGGAGAATAGCATATGAACTCGAAAAGAGGATTTTGGACATAAATTTTTTGATGTTAAGAGTTATAACCAAAGCGAACGAAACAGATTGTCTTTGATACCCAATACGACATCCAAGAGTTTCATTTAGTGTGTATCACACAATCCCTTGTCGAGTAGTGATCCGAAAATCCTTTGGATGCGATATTTATTTCCATTTTGAGTTGGAGTTTTTTGGAACTCCCCCTCATGGAGTGTTTAGTCATTGTCGGAGCATTGGTTTTCACTCAGGAGCATTAATATTTCACGATCAACATTACCCCTCTGCAAAGAAGGAAGAAGTTAGCAACACAAAGGTGTTGTTTGCAATCAAATGTGGTCTCCATCTTCATTTTGCTATAAGAAATCAACAAAAATATTGTTCTTCTAAAGTTCAAAGTTTTCATATTTTGTAAATTTAAAGTCAATATTTGGCAGGATGATAAAATTTAATTATCAAACTTAAATCTAACTTTTTGTATAGCTCTTGTGAAACCGGCATATCCCCTCCCAAAACTTGACCAAACTTTTGACATCCGTTTTGTTCAGGGAACAAACTATCTGAAAAGAGGATTTCTAACACGGAGCCTTTAGACAATAAGAATTTCGGGTAACTTTTTTTTATCTGCTTTACTCATTTGGTCTCTTTCTGTACATTACAGGCAGAAAACTTCTTTCAATAACAAATTTAAAGAAGTGAATTCTCAAATTTATGTATACATGCCAAAGTCGTAGAGTAGAAATAACAAATCAAACGAAACCTTTTCTTTGCTAGTGGAATTTTTATTAAGGATTCTAAGTCAGAAATGATAAGTGTGCATTAATATTTGATGCTCAGAGATCCTGCTCGAAAGAAAGAGAGAGAAATATCAACTTAATGTTCTCTCATTTCTCTTCTTGGCTGGAATTTCGAAAAAAAGTTAGTAGCAATATCTGTCTTTAGAGTTTCTAGGTACTTCCAAAGTCAGCAATTCCATTCAGAATTATACCTTTTTTCTTATTTCACATTAGAATAGATCGTTTAGAAAAAACATCTTCCTAAATTATAGATTTTCTCATTTCTAATATCCATATTTACTTTTAAACTATTTTAAAACAATTTTATTTTATTTAATGTCTCACGCTTCTAAATTTTTTAACAATCGTTTTTAAAGTCGATCCTTCCCATACAGAGTTTTTACATTTTTAACGCAAAAAAAATTTGACTTGCAGATGGAAGTGGATTGAGTTGAACAGTCGTCAGTCGTCACATTTCTACTTTCCATATTCACGTAACATTTATTTAATGGACCAGTCACATGATTATGCTCTAAAAAGGTCTCAATTATTCATGAAAACCTCGAATCTTCATTTCAACAGCATCATTTTTATTCACAGTATAACACATCTTTAGTATAATATCTTTTATGAAAATTGTTTCTCGTAAATTAACTTTCATCGACGACGAGTAGATTTTGAAGACGTTTTGTTTCTCTTTTGCAGGCTGCAATTAAACTGAATGACAAGTCAAAGTGGGAGTCACCTGGTCGGCTGACACGTATAAGGACCTCAACAAAGTAGACAAAGACCAGGACATTGTCGGAATGTATTTTCATGACAGGCTACTACAAGCGTCTTTAATTACAACAAAGTAAAGTAAACTGTCAAAATGTTGATAAGAAAAAACCATCCAGCGTCAAGTATCAGTCTAGAATGAAAAATCTCTTCCCTCTGCTTCTCAGATGGCCCCTCATCTCTTTTTTCATATAAAATATGTATCATATCGTGACATCTACCTTTCAATTTTAAGATTGTTATGAAAGGTTAGCATGTCATATTGTACTTTTACCTACTTGAATATTAGATAAACTTTAATAACCCTCTCGTTTTTGTATATTTACGTTAGTGGGTATAGAATAATCTTTATTTTTGAAATGAAATCTTCATGAAAAAGTGTTCCTAGGTAGTCAAAAACTAAGGTTCACTTTGATTGTCTTGGCTCCATAAGCAGGTATATCTTATTGATTTCTTCATCTGGTCTTGTCAATTTACCATCCAATATTTTGCAACGTTATCCAGACAGAACAAGGGAGTAGGCAAACGATGGGATGGGTGGAAATCCCTTACAAAAAAGGGAAAATCCTGCAAAATGGCAAAGAAAATAGATCCTCAAAATCCTATTGCGACCATTTGCGTGGCTCTCGAGGGAAATCTTAGGTCGATCGAGGCGTCATATCTGTCATCTATGGCCATTAGTCAGCTCAACATAACTAATGGCAAACCTTTTTTCCTCCTATTGTTAGTTATATGGGTCATATCTCTATTATTCTCGAGTATCGTAAATCTGGTCTGAGACACTTATTATTTTATACAGGTCCACCCGTCGATTCAAAAACTTCTTTGATTTTGACCCGAACCACTCGCAATGATCAATGGATTTGCTGTTAGACCTGCTTTTATTATTTTTTCTGAAGCTCTTTCTTCCTGACAAGGTGAAAAACGAAGGTTAAGAGTAATAGTTATGCTTTTCCCTATGATGAAAAATAGTCCTTTGGTAAGAGAGTTGACCATATGAATATGAATGGAGGAGCTTTTGAGCTGCAACTTAACATTGTTCACCCACACATCCAAGTGGAAAAAAGAAAAAAGCAGCTATTGATACTTTATGACCTGCTACAGTAAAAGTTACATTAAATAACGACTTTAGAGAGTGGATGAATAACCAGAGAAATCATTCGATGTAAAGTTCTGTGTTCTTAATATTTTTTCAAAGAAAAAGTGAAAGGATGATAAGCTACAAGGCGTTTCCACTCAGCGTTGAGAAAAGTGCATAAAATTAACATTTTGAAACATTTATAGGCAAATAAAAATGTGACAAAGAATCTCTTTCCGGCAGCAACTGTGATGTATGGCTCGTGTCAGTTTTGTATTCATACATTATAGATGACGAAAAATGTGTGGCGTGTGCAGATGCTTACAAAGGTCACTTGGTCAAAAAAAGATGTGAAAAGAAGAAAAACAAGCGAGAGCAAAAATCAGCTAGATTTTTGTGAAAAAAATAAAACAATTGATTTCCAAAAGGAACGTAGGGAAATGTGAGGAACTTTATTGACTGACGTGATTTGAATTGCAAAACCATATTGACATTGCTTCAAAAAAAAATCTGAAAACAGTATCTATTGGCATCCTCTCTGAGGCATTCAACAGTCAAGAAAATCCATAAACTTCTAGAATTTTAGTTCCCTTAAATGTCATTGCAAGGTTTTCTTCATCTTTCCAAAAACTTTGAATGCGCTTCATTTTTCTAAAAGAATTTCCATTGTTTGGATTTTTTTCTTTCGAACTTTGACCGAGTTAAAATTGGACACGTTAAGTTGCTAGCCCAAATATTCTCTCTTCTTTCAGCTGGTGAATCATATTTTATGATGAGTTGTCTTGTTTGACAGGCTTTAACTCCTCGCACAACTTAACACACATAACGTTAAATGTCAACCTTGACTAAAAAAAACTTCTATGGCCAAGTTTATTTTGATTGTCTCGACACAAGATTGGTTAATGATCAGGTAATGATTGAGACATGGAGTTTTTACTCTACCTTCTTTTCATTAATTTTTTAGTTTGCGAGAAACAGACTTTGTATAGATAAACAAGGGAAGATGAATCGCTTGTCTTTACTGTTTATGTGTCCGTCAGTGGCTCAACTCTATGACATCCGAGCTTCAGACTCGAAATAAACTAAAATGAAATTACCCTGTTATGCATATATTAAGTCTTAGCTTTAACTGGTCGAACACCGTTTGTCAAGGTAAATTTCCTTAAAGATAAAGAAGCATGCCACATTTCACGTTAAAATTTCATCGCTTTAATCTTTACCGCCCTAGGCAACTGCCTCCAAGATGGCAGTTGTCGTGTAAATTGAAGATCGTCATCGTCTCAAGAGGAAATAAGGATATAAACTGGTGAATCTGGGCACGTGTTCAAATGTCATTTTCAATCAAGTGAGATGTTAAAGCATAATTTTAACATCTGTTGGTTAACGCGAACGGACAAAAAAGTGATTTCAAGGACACGAAACTGACATTAAAATATAACCATAGTAAAAATAGGTTAAAAGAAATATGGGTCAAAGAATTGGGAGAAAATAACAACTTATGAAAAAATTGCTCGACTTGTAACAGTCAAGTTAGACCAGAAGGGGAATCACGAAAATGTTTAGAATTTCTAGACAGACTTTGTCGTTATGCAATCGTGGCATATGGTTTCATTGTCTGTGAAGATAAGTAGGAGTGACTGACTGGCTAAGAATGGTTTGACATTGGAAAAACCACTGACAAAAATACCAAAACAAAACCAGAAGAAAAGATTTGTCGCCATATTCATTCAGACCGAGAACAAATTCACTTTCCTCAAAGTTCTAGTTGGAAAGTTGTTGCGTACTAAAGTACACTGGAAGTTTGAACATGGTCCTCATATAGTAGAGGCTGACTGTAAAACTTTTTTCCTCATTCCTTTTTTAACCGGTTAACAGAAAAGTTTGCAAGAAAAGGAAAAAAGTGGAAGCTTGATGGATCGATGTAAAATGGATAGTATAGGGAAAAAGGATCATACTAATATGAATCCAAAGGATTGAATAATCCGTCAGAAAAACGTCAACGTTCTGTATGCGCACATAAGAGGTATGCGTAAACATTTCTCTATGAAATCTGACCAAGATTTCGCATCGATTACTTCACGTTGAAGGGTGGGCCGGCATCATAAATCATCGAAAAAATGGCTTTTCCATTACTCCAATGACACTATTTATGGTGACGAAAGTTTGGAATGCGGATCAAAAATTCTTCGTCATCTTGAGGTAAATGTGATATCATATGGATGGAAAATAAATAAACAAATGGATCATGTTCAACATCGGAGAGGTGAAAGAAACGAGTATTTTTCAACTTGAAGAATATCAAATCCAAATAACAAGAGTAAAAAAGCTGTTTATTGTCTGAAACCTTTTGATACTGACGTAAATCTCATTTTTCTGCTAAAAAAAATGTA
>Ga0194133_10003688_pt1 | contig 21465 bp, 11 predicted proteins | sample TA2KigOf40mmetaG_FD_155448 | JGI IMG/M metagenome (GOLD analysis project Ga0194133, IMG submission 155448) | Freshwater microbial communities from Lake Tanganyika, Tanzania - TA2015055 Kigoma Offshore 40m | ecosystem: Environmental > Aquatic > Freshwater > Lake | place: Tanzania: Lake...
ATTGATCCCAATTACAAAAGGTTAAGGGCATGGACAGCTCAAGAATTAAGCCTTAAGATTTTTAGTCTAACAAGTCATTTCAAAATCGAAACCAAACTTTTCCTTAATCACAAAAGTAAAGAAAGGATCTGGATTTTTTCAAAATAATGAAATGACTTGTATCTTTTTAAAAGTACTTTTTATGTAGTGATGGTTTTGGTAGGTTACTGTGAATTTTTTTAAAAGGTCCCATCGCCGAAAACACCGAGCAGCCCTTCGGGCTGCAGGCCTACCATGTGATAGCAACTCGGGTTCTTTTATGGAGAGGTCTACAATAGACTTCATTGTCCCTGGTAAGACAAGCATAAATAGTTTTCTTTCAATTAGTAAATGTTCAGAATCTGATTGAAGAAGAAATAATCTAATTAAGGTGAAATGGAGCTGACATCTGCTGTACGAAGCGTTTCTTGCAACAATTCCAACACAATGGCGACAAAATGCATCAATCCTAATCAATCAGGAAGTAATGGGATGCCTCACTCAGCTGGAAGTTTAGGCAGGCAGACCAATGCAAAGCATTCTACTGCCAAAGATGATGGCAGTGGACATGAAGGTGATGATGAAGATGAGTATGGAGGAGGCCATGGAATGACAAAAACAGCAACCACTTCACTTGCTAGGTTGGTCTTTAACCAATTTTAAGAAAGGTCAAAACAGGTCAAGATTACAAAAAGATGATTTCTATTCAAAATTTAAATATGCAAATTTCTATTCATTTTTTGAAATTTCTGACTCTTCGATCTGAACATTTTCTTTGAGAGCAAAAAAGTCTTTCTGGCGTCGCCTATTTGCAAAATTTACTTTTCTGTCGTAAAGCCAGTTTTTTCTGCTAGAAGTTGTTTTTTGCTATCTCGCCACTCAATTTTGAGGTTGAAAAAGTATGGTAAAATCAAAAGCATCCTCAAAAGTGTTTTTCCAATCCAAAAAATAACATATTCCCTAATGTAGTTTACTTCAAAACCTTATGGTTTTGACCGAAAGTTGATAGACAATTTCTCGTCAACCTTTCAACATTTTTGACTTTCATTAAGCTACAAAAAAATTCCAAATGAAGTGACATTTTAAAGACCAAAAGTAGTTGCAATAATATACTTTGACAAACTTATAAGAACATGGAAATTTTCGGAGTAAGAGTTTGATCCCATTCAGAAGCTCCATATCCTTTATGTGTGAATTTCATCAAGTGGAAAATTCAAATTTCTGCTCATGTTTCTCAAATTCCAAATATACAAATATTTTAACTTTTGTCAAATGTGGATTCATGAAGGAATGGTGGATAAATCAAAAACAAAGGTTGGAAAGCAATCGATGAGCACCTTAGACTTATTAACCAACTCTGGAACAATCCAATTTTGTCAAGTCATTCCCATAAGAATATTATCAATGGATACTTTTTTCTCTTATCATAAAAATCTATAACAATTTTATTGCAATACTTAATCCCTTTTATGTCTTATTATCTCACTGATACATTTAATGGAACTATTGTAAAGTCAGTATTGTTAACAATATTTGAATAGGCAGTTTCAAATAAAAGGTGACAATCAATCAATCAATCAAAATAGTTTTTATAACATTTTTTAAATATTTGAAATTTCTTTTAAAGTTCCAGTGCTGGAAGTCTTCATAAAACAAGTGGTTATCAGTTATCATCTATGCAATCAGCTCAAGGCCATTTAGAAGGGATGTACCCTAGGCAATACCCAATCATGAATGGATACATGGTTAGTATTTAGTAATGATTTTGATGATCCTATTGGACATTAAGGATGTTTTTGCTTAGCCTGGAGGTTGCAACTCTTGGCAGCCTCCTGGTTACAGACATCCACCACCACCACCTCCCATTCATGGTTACATCTACAATAAAACTTCTGTTTGTCACTGTTGTGGAGAATTTCAGATGCCCCCTGCTCAATATTATGGCCATCCGATGGTGCCTTTCCACCAACAACGACCTGTCTATCCTCCCAGTTTTATGGGTGGAGGATTTCATTTCAAAAACTGTCCAAGGGCAGGTAACATGACTTTGCCTCAACAAACTGGGGAAGGTGAGAGAGATCAATTCAGACTGACAGGAACAAATCAGGTAGGCAATCACAAAAAAAAGATTGAGCATTCAAAATTTGCAAATCTTTGATTGCAGGTGGATCATTACCTGGTTGGGAATTCAAGTGGTCACCAAGCTCCATATTCTATGATACAGAGACAGTTCCATGTCCATCCTCAATTTCAAAACTTTCCAGCCAAAACCGATTGGACGCCAGTGGGAATTCTAAGAAATGCAAACGGAAGGCCATTCGACCAAAATGTGGAAAGACAACACTTCAGAATACCTCAAACTCCATCCTCAGATCAGGTAAAACTTATTTCAGGGGATGAGTTATAAAAAGTAAAATTTTAGACCGTAAATTTCAAATTTAATGATTCTAAAGTTAAGTTATAGCCATCTGTAGAAACGATAATTTTCATTTAAAAAACATTTTCTTTTTATAAAATGTGTTATTTCTTACTCGAGGCAAAGTAATTATTCCTAGGTAAATTTTCAAGAATTTTGTCAGTTCAAGAAAAGCTTTTCATTTTGGGTTCAAACAACACATGCTTTTGTCAATTTATAAAGGATGAACGTCAACACTTACAATTTTTATTATTTTTCCTAGAAAGCAATTACCTATAGGGCAAAAAGTCACATTTGTAATTCAACAGCCACATGGGTTCCAAAAAAGAGTGCAGAAAAAATTACATAGGCACATAAAAGTCTGTTTTTCATCGTCAACAACATTTTTTCCATTTCACCATACTAATTTAATAGTTTCAAAAGGCTCTCCAGAAATATCAAAAAAGAGATTTTGCAAAAGGATGAGCAAGAGAGCAAAAAAGCCTTTTTTTAGTTTTGCTGTTTGGTGAACTATTTTTGAGCCTCTGAATTGACGATACCTTTTTTTCCCCACTGTGTTTTTCAATCCTTTTGATTTGGCTGACAAAAAAAGGTCTTTCAAAATCAATCATATCTTAATCCATCCACATTTTCATTTCTCGCAAAACCTTCTACCACATAAATTTATCAAAATAAACAAATGTAAATTTGAGAAAAGAAACCATAACCTAAAAATCTATGTATAGCTTGAGAAAAGTCTTTTTTTTCATTAAAAGGCCACCAAATAATGAATGATGGACTGCAATATAAAGAATTTTCTTGCGTGAAAGTTTTTCATTGTAAAAAGAAACAAGCTGTAATTTTGGAGATTTTGAAACGTAGGACTTGTCTTTTGGCAAGGGTTTCATACTCATACAATTTTTCCTTAACCCCTTAGCATCAGCCAAAAAAATATTTCTTAAGATAACTACAAAAGAATTTGAGGCTAATTTTATAATCAAAGCATAAGAAAAATCAAACTTATTAACAGTTGGATCCTTTTTATGATTGAAGCATTCAAAATTTTCCAGCAAGATAAGGTGAGCAGAACAGAAAGTTCTGGACCGATGCTGTTAAAAAGTATTTCTCACACCTTAATCCTATGAGGAGTTAGCAAAAAAAACTTATGTCTCTAATTATCTGATAAATTTTGAACCAAAAGTGTACAAAAATTGAAAGATAGAGTTTATTTCTTTAGAAATGAAAGCAAAAGTAGCTCATGTTCACTTTTAGTCACCAAAACCTTGAACCTCGAACAGCCAATGAGTATAAGCCAGGGTTTTTTTGAAAATAAAAGTGGTTTAAAATTCATTTATAGATATAGACAGATTGGAAACTCACAATGCAAATAATTGGAAAACTAGTCCTTTTCCATGGATTAAAAAGAGATAGTATCAGAATGATGTGATGTCATGCCATGGCAATAATTAAATCTCCAAAATTTCTTGGCTTTCTTCTACATATTATATCAGTTCTGGTTTGTTGCCAAGCTTTGATGGTAACAGAGATCGTTAAACTTGGCCACCATTCCTCAGAATAACGATCTGTGCTGTCGCAGTAATAAAGCCTCAGTTTGGAGGTTTGATAAATCACTCAGGCATTTAAAGACAGAAACAGTGAGAATTTCTTATTTCATAATTACTTTGGAATTGGGTACCTTTCAGGGAGTAAATCAGCCACTTTTTATTGCAATCCTTATTTTGTTTGTCATCCTGAAGACTTGATTTCCATAAGTTTTAATCATGAAATTCAATATAGCATTCAGCATTTGTTGGAAATGTTTGGGGGAAAACATTGAGATTTGAGCAAAATCTCTTTCATTCCTCAGCATAGTTTATTCCATATCTCTTCTACCTTTTTTCTGAATCTAAGATTTTGTTACTTGATGCGTGAAGGTCAATCTCAAAAAAAGACAGAAAAAGCATCTTTATGAGAATTTCGAAATGGAGTAAGAAAATAGCAGACTCAAAGGATTATTTCAAATTGTTTAAAGTAAATTTGATTTGAAACGGAAAAAACAAGTTTGTCTTTCTCTCCGGTTTTCATTTTAAATTCTACTTTCTGGTTCAGAGAAAATGGATTTTTTTCGTAAAACACTCACTGGATTCCAAACTATTTTATGTAGAGAGGAAAATAAATCCCTTAAAATGAATGTTTTTTTCTTTCAATCTAATTTGACCTCGAAAAGGTAAGTTCAAAATGATGTTTTTATTCCAAGGATGATTTCCGTTACGGGGCCTACAGCGATGGGGAAGCTGAACGTGTCGCCAAGAAGACGACTAACGGGGCTTACGGTGGACCCCGTTCTGGCAGAAACAAAACCCGTCGTCAGTCAACTTCCAGCTATTGTGGTTCAATGAGTGTCGATTTACCACCTCATTATGTTACAATGTCAAGGACTATGAGCAAATTTGGGTATCAACACGGTGAACAGCATCATTTTCAGGTCCGGATTATTTCACTTTAATCTTATGCAATTGAAAAAATTTGCCACTTTGCACACTGCATGAAATAAAAACTTAAGGATTTGAGGAAATGCGGCATGTTTGCAAAGTTAGAATGCAAACTGACTTTATTATCAATGATCTACAAAGCAGTAGCTTAGAGCCAACATTTTTGTAAAATTAGATAGACAGACTTTTTCCAAAAACTTCATTGGGAACCTTCCAAACTGCATATGATAGAAAGCAGACCTTTTTAAAAAGAATGTAAAGTTTCTATCCTCAACTTTTTCCCTTGAGGTTATTTTAGAAAAATGCGAGGAAAATATCTATGAGATAGACAAAAATAATGAAGAAAGCTTTTCTATTTAACTTGAAAAACAAATTTGTAAGGATATCCTTTAAGAAAAAAACAGATCACAGAGAAGGACCTTTTTTGATGGGAAGTCAGGCCTTATTACATCTAAAACCCCAAAGCTATATAGGCAATAATCTCAGAGAGGAAGATTCTCAATCAAATATTCCTTGCAGCCTGATTTGAATAAAATTTTGCACAAACATCAACTACCATCCGAGTAAGATTCCCATCAAAAAGGCCACTGAAGGCCTAAAAACTGAAAGAAAATAGTTTGTGCCTTTGGCCAGCCCCCTCCCCCTTCCCCCTAATGCCCTGCCAATTGTGTACACACTAGAGAGATGATAAATATAAAGTGGTCACCTCCCTGCAAGCTGGGCAGACAAAATTCATGGTCCCTGTACAGGCAAAAATTCAGGTGTCCGTGGTTTTTGCTCATGGCATAAGATTATATTTATTTTAAAATTATGGGTGTCCAATGGCCCTTTAAAGCAAACAAAAAAAATTAAGTGAATTTGTACTGAAACAGGGACAACCAGAAGTACCTCTATAGGCACACTCTTTATTTATCATCTCTCTGATACTGTACACACAATATTTAACAGAGACAGGCAGACAATTCTTATATATAGATGATACTAATCTGTGAATTTGGCAGTTTGGAAATTCTGTCAGTCAGTGTTGGCAGTCAAGCTTGAATTAAGATTTACCATTAGATTTGAAAGAATGTGGCTAGTTTTCAAAGAGAATGGAAGGCGGGTTGATTTAAGGATAAGACCAGATTAGAGTTGTAGATCAGCAAAAGGGTGTGGTGATCAAAGGGCCTTTAAAAAGGCCATTGAGCCTATCGAATAAATATTTCAAAGGAAATCATAACTTTAATTTTAAATATAGGAAAATTGGACAAAGTCATTTTACTTATAGTAAAACTAATATGAGTTTTTATCTTTTGCACCAGTTTTTGTCAAAGTAAATATAAAAAAACAGAAGTAAAGTTTAAATTCTGTATGAATTTTGAATTGATTAACTTTGAAGTTATTCATTTATAAACTTTCAAGGCAGAAAAAAATTATCACAAGATAAATAGCTGACTCATTAATAGAAGTCTACCAACTCTGAACTGTGGGAAATAAAGTGAAAAAGTTTTACATTCCTCAAAAGGGAATTCAGAATTGTTTTCAGGGAATTAATGGGCCGTTGATTTTAATTGACCCACTTTGTCACAACAAAATGCATAGGAAAGTTTCATGCCCAGAACCTGCAACCAAAAAATAGCATCTTTTTTGCTGCACAGTTTGAATATTTACTTTAAGAAAGTTAGTAGAGAGACTTGAAGGATAGTTGAAAATCTGTTTCTCTGTGTTTGCTCATCTTCCACACTCCAAAAACAAAGTTACATTTGGCCTCTTTCTTTCATCTCAAACTTGTTAATCGAATTAACTGTTTTCCCTTTAAAGGTTGTCGACACGTCAAGGGGTTTTGTATTAAGAACCTTAGATATTCCCGTTCAAGCGGTTTTCTGATAAAATATAATTTCCTAATAATCCAATGTATTGCCTGAAAAGATTTATTTCTTCGCTTTCCAATAATCTTATAACCTTTATATACAGACTGAAGCTTGCTCTAGCCATTTATCTGGTCACTTGCAGCCGGACACTCACCACTTACTTCATGCCTCAAAAGAAAGTCTTACCAAGGCTATCAAATTCAATGTTCAAAAACCAATGCCTGCATACCAGCAGCCAGTGTCCCAACAGGTAAGCCAAACCTATTTCTAAAATTCCAGAGAGCTTTATTTATAGTTGATGTTCACTTTAGCCCAATCGCATTGCGGACGACGAGTACCTATTTCCTGATCTTCCACCTCCTCCAGATGCTCTGTTGGAACCTCCTCCCTCTGAGCAAGCCTTCTTTCAAATAGCCAATGGCCAGCCAGTGTCAGGCTTTCAAAACTCAAGGTAGGACAAAGCAGGGACAACACCAAACTTACTTTTAGGGGGTTAAAAATAGCCAAAAGTTTGCTCTGTCAGAACCAACTATTACAGACCTTTAAATCACTTTGAGTTATTGGAAACTGATAAAGTATTTTGACAACTTAGAACCATCTTAATACTACAATATTTTTTTCTGATGATAATATTTGAGGCAGCTTTGATCAGGTGATAAATCACTTTCGATTCTCAGTCTGGGCAGATCTTTGACCCTTGGATTTACCATAATAATCATCTAACAAGATGTTTACTTCAGTCAGGATTGAAGAATATGAACATAAAACCGCAACAAAAATTCAATTGTTATAATACAAAAAAATAATTAAATCAGAATAAACCCAAAGACCATTCCTAAAATTAAAAATGGATAATTTAGGAGACTGTAAGACACAAAAAAATGGGTTAAGGAATTATTGTAAAGTCTAACACTACAGTATTAGAATAATCAGATCCTTAATGCCAATCAATCAATGGCAAGGAATGGCATTCCAACACAAAAATTTTCATTAAGAACCTCTCTCTAATCTTGTTATCTCACTAAGAATACCTTTGATAATTTTCTTACAGGTTGTAAAAATTTTTTTGACCTAGAATTAAGTAGATGGGCATTTTTTGGGCAGGGAAAAATGCCAAACACTCCCGAGCTCGCAAAACCCCTCAAATTAATTAATACAGATAGCCCCATAACCTCCAATCCTCCCCAATCCAATCAATCCCAAGATAAAAATACTTTGTTGTGCCAAAAAGTAAAAAAACAAAATTTTTCTTTTTTGATCATAACTTTTTATGTACTTTGAGCCGAGGATTGGGAGTTAAATAGAAAAATTATATGATACATTGAATAGGATTCCCATGTCAATTTTTAAGCATCTCTGGGTCTATGAAATTTTGGAGACATAATTGGCCAATTTAAATTATCGAAAGCAAACCACTTGGGAATGACTTATAATATTTTTTTAACCATTTTTGTTTAAATGATTTTTATATCTATATTGTAATCTGATGCTATTGCATTTTTAACATTGTCCCTCCTGAAGCAAAGAAAAGGGGGAGTTTAGAAATTTTGTACAGGGATCGGGCTTGACATCACATGTGCATTCGTCACCTCATTTTCCTCCCAAACCAGTGATGCTAGAGGGCTGAAATTTGGTATGCATAATCCCGACATGAATGGCTCTACAGTTACCGATCAGATTTTTGATATTTTGCCTAGAAGCTAGATATTTAAGTTTAAAGTTATATAGTAAACTAGGTGTGCTGGGCCCTTAAAAAAATGTTGTTAATCAGGATAAGGGGGAGAGAAGGGTTTAGCATTTTTTCCCTACACAAAAAATGCCTGTCTACTTAATTTTTAGATTGATTTAATTATGATCAAATGCATATAGTGTTACTAAAATATCTCCAATAAGCTTGAACCCCAACAAAGTTCCATGACCATTAGACCAATAACCTTTATCTTAAATTTTAATATAAGAATGGGTGATGATCATATAAGCTTTAATAATGAATGAGGAAACATAAAAGCATCACTTAGGGTAAAAGAACCTTCATAAGTTATTCAATTTATTCATTTCCAAATTTTCAGATCATCTAGCTTAGACGATCTACAATGGGTCACTTCTGCTGCTGACATGACAAGGTTAGACTTATATTTCTTACATTGTTTCTTAATATCATATATCTTTTCGGTCCAAAAATTGCATTTTTAAAATGACTTTTTTGGATCCTTAGCTAGACTTGACATTTGTCGCATTTTATTGACTTAAGGCCAAACAAAAGAAACACTTATTTGTTTAGTGGTTTGTCACTCTAAGTCCCTGCTGACCCCATTTATTGTCTTGTTCGTTCAGTTGGCCTTTATCTGACTCTGACATGATCTTTTGTCCAATTCAAATTGAGATGGAAAAAAAGACTCTTTGTTCTGATTAAAAATGCCAAACCAAACATTTTACATTTTCTCTCTTGCTACAGAATTGACACCAACGATGCATACAATCACAAAAGTAATACTCTGCCATCTGAGGGTCGAGATGGACAGGGTCGGTCACCGATCATTAAGCAATCAGCAAGCAGTTTCAAGATAAAAAATTGCAGCAATTCAGGTGCTGTGAGAGTTGACCTATCTGCAGGTAAATGCAATAAAAAGTGATCCGTCCTTACAAATAAGTTTTTGAATGATGCTCTTTCTAATCAAGAAAAGAATCAGAATTGAGTAAAAGGTTGGATTCAACATGCCCTACTATTAATTATTGTAGTGGAAGTGATTCATAAAAGCTGGTAATAATCGAACATGGGCTTTTTGGTTCAAAAGGGATCGGTGTGGCTGAGAGGTCAGAGGCACCTGACTGAGAACTAAGATCTAAGATTGTGGTTCAATCCCAGGCCGCCCAGGCCAGCAATTTTTCAACCCCGGATTGCAAAAAAAATCAACAAGGCACTCTCAGTCAGGGTAATAGTAATCTGCAGTGACCATGAAACCTCTATGGCAGGACTCTTATAAAGGTCCACATCAACATCGCCTGAGTTTATACTGCACAAAATTATTATTATTATAACTAGTTATTTTGGTTAAAAATGCCAGGCTGTGTCACAAAAATATGAACCAAACAACTTTGTCACGTTTCCCGAATAAAATCCCTCTGAATTTGGCACCAAATTCAAGGCAACGAATCAGTTGACCAGCGTAACTTGTTCTGTTTGCCAAATATATTTGAGGTAACTTTTTTTCTCCTTTGTTGTTGGTGATTGTGATGGTGTTATTCACACACAATGTTGTGAAAAATGCACAAAGACAAATAAAGGCATTTTAATTCTGAAATGAAATCTCTTTACCTATAGCTGATAAATCCATTCGACGACCTGGAAGTGCTCCTGAATTAGCTCTGAAAAGGCCTGGATCTCCTGTTCGTTCAGCCCTAAGGTAATTTGAATTGACAAATCAAGTGATTGTTTTTCTATTCAAAACCTTGATAAAAAAACAGAAGACAGCAACAGAATGGTGTTTCTCCACGACATCCAGAAGTACAAGAACCTACGAAAAATGGTTTTAATATTCCACTTCAGCACATGAGTACAAGGGTGAGTGGCCTCAGTGAGACATCCTCGAGCAAAAGGGTCATGTTTAAGGGTGTCAGCGATGGAGATAGTCCGTCAGAGTCGCAAGATGACGTCTGGATTCTCAGAGAAGATCAGAATCCAGATGGTAGTAATCAACCTATAGAAGACCCAGTACCTGTCACAGGAGTTGTGGTGGCAAGACCACAACTTGCCTGCAGAGCCATGCAGCCTCAACAGTATGTTTTGCCAAGGTAGTTTGTGCTTTAAGTCCTACTTTTTTATGATGATTGTCAACTCTACTTTGTTGTATATTTAAGGGTTGACTCTTTGCCCAATTCACACCCTTTGGGATCACCCAATCTCTCATCTTCGACAAGTCCCAGACGTGCCTTATGCCAATCCGGACCACCTGTGCTCTTTCCACGAGCAGGAACATTACCCCAGCCTCGTCCCCCTCCACCCCCTCCACCTCCAAGAACAACCCCAACATCTCGACCTGTCAATCCAGCACTCCAACGTCCGTCTTTGCAGCCTCGGAGTAATTTTCACGAGAGCCCAGATGAAGGTTACCACGAAGATGATGCTGGAAGCGAGGTGCTCTGACGCAGACGTTGATCAATATTAGTCATCAGGAATGCTTAAAAATTTGTGAAGTTTAATTTATCTGAAATCTGTGTTTTTTCGAAATTCTCAGAGAGGCATTTTGTTAGAAAATAATTTTGAATTTCTTTCACTAGCTATATATTGAGCATTTAAAATATTTTTCAGTTTCAATTCAAATACTGAGCAATGAAAAGCAAGTTTTTTCAAAAAAAATCAAACATCTAAGAAATTTCTGTGATTATTCAAACAGACTAAAACTAAAAAATGCCATTTTTAAAGAGTAACTATTTATTCAACATCCTAATAAAGTTGAAATCGAGCTTTGTGAGCTTTGAAGAATTTTGTTGAATTTTTTTCGTATCCAAAACCGGTGTGAAAAAATAAAAGCCATTATTAAAAACATGCATTAAAATATTATTTATCAAACAAAGTTGGAAAATGTGATACTTTATTGCTGGGTCTTGAATAGGTATTTTGAGCCAAAAAGCAGCTTTCAAAATCAGCAGAAGAAGTCGATTTTCTCCAACTTTAAATTGCTTAATGAATTGTTTCATCTTATCTATGTTTTTAAAATGAAAATCCCAAAATCCTTCTCTGGATTATTTTAAATCCAAAAGCAACTTTCTTGTGGCTAAAAGTGATCGAAAGTTGTTGTTGTGTAGTATGAAAAAATAGGGAAAAAGATGGATTTTATGATATTGGAAACTTCCAAAAACAAAAGGCTTTTTTTAACTTATGATAAACTATTGTGAGAAGATGTATTTTCAAAATAAAACCTACATGATGAATGTTTTGGGTCTTAAATTTTTCGGTAAAATTAAGGCATAATCCAAAAGCTCAACTTTTTCCAACATGTTTGCTCTACTCGATGTTAATTTTGATAGAAAATATTTTCTTCCTCACATGAGCCTTAATCAAATTTTTCTTTTCTTTGAGATTAGATGGCCTCTTTTAGAGGAACATATACATTTTTTTAACGTTGTACCCTGAATGTTTATGATTGTAGATTTAATGAAACACTTTGAGGAAAAACGATTCTAATGAGCTTGTCATTGGGCAGAATGATTTTAATTAAAAGTACTTCAGATCTGGGGTCATGATAACAGGACTTTATTGATCCAAGAGATTTTTTCTACTCCTACTTTGCAAATAAGCTTTCTTTCAATGAAAATAAGAGTTTTCTCTTCTTAAACTTGATAAAATTCGATAAAAAATTGGGTAAACATTCAAATTCAAGAGATGAAAAAAGATGGAAAGATAACTTTATCCAATATAAATTTTATAAAAATGGAATTCAATTTTTTTGATGAATTTAATGGTTTAATTCAACAGAAGTATTTTTATTATTGTTGAAATAATAATAATTTATTATTTAACAAAATTATGTTTAACAATAAAACACTTTTGACAGTTATTTCTGAAGAAAAAAAACTTTTTAACGTCAATAAAAAGTTGTTGAGAAATGATGGTTTCATCTAATACTTTGAGAGTGTTTCTCGTTTAATATCTTCCTGACAAAAAAACTTTTTCTCAATGGATTTGGTAGAATATATATAGTGTGAGTCGTCGCGAATGATGGAAGTGCTTTTTGTGAGATGGATTTTTTTACATGTCTAAAAATGTCGGACCTGTTAAACGTCAGAAATCCGACCTGATGTTACATTTTATTTTCTTGCTCATTCAGATGGTCAAATATTTCATGAAATTCTTTCACTTTGGCGAAAAAAATTCATCAAGGGGTGTCCCCACAGTAAATTCTACAAGAAATTCAAGATTTCTCAGACTAAAAATGAATAAACCGGTAATGTCTGGGCAAATCAGGAGGTGGACCTTAAAACTTCATTGAATGCCCTTCCAATCAAGAAAAGAGTACAAAGCTTTTTTTGACTTGTTTCAATATGAAGGTGAAAGATCAAGGCCACAAAAGGTTAGAAAATGAGAATTAATGGTTGAAACAATCTTGAGAAAACAGCAAGATGAGAATGAAAAACTTGAACATCAAATTGTAGATGAGTTGGAAAGATAAGCTTTTTTGTAACCAGATGAAGTCCACTTAGTTACAAAGTATTTTGCCTAACTAAGATTACTAAAGTCAAAACTAGCCTCAATCAATTGATTCAATGTTTGAAAACAAAAAGCAGCTATCTTTAATCAATAAAATTTAAAGTAAATTTTAACAAAATAAATTGTACAAATTTTTGGTACTACTTTTACAGGCACCTTGGAAAAAAAATTCAGGTTTAGGACTTCCATTTATTTTTGCTGAAAGCCATGAAATGATTATGTTAAAAGCATTAGTTTCTAATAAAAGGTATCTATCTAGCTGCAGATTTGGGTATTTTCTAAAGAGGTTGGGTTGATCAAACGTTAAGTTGTTCCGAATGCTTAAAGTAAAGTCCTGCTGTATGTTCTATGCTGAAAAACCAAAAATTAATGATGAACAAAAATAGAATCATTGACATTTTTTGTATTTGTAATCTGAAGGCAATAATGCTATCAAAACATAAATAAATAAAATTGAAAGTATGGACCTTTGGCTGTGGCAATATCAGAGATAACTGATTTGACCCTGGATCTCCCCTCTTATACCCTATTCCCCAAGGGTAACTTCCTCAATGTGAACAGACCAAGTGTAAAAAAACCTTGAAAGTGTATGTAGTATGAGACCCAGGCGGTCAAGGGAAGTCTGGGATGAAAGATTGTCACGGGATCTTATCTTGTGTCTTTCTTCTAATCCAGTTATCTCAACTTTAATTTTTTTTGCTTTGAAATATACCTAGTACGTTAACATTTTCTATTCAGATTTCAGCTCATACATAGATAGATAAAATTTTACTCCCTATTCAAAAAATTTTCTGCTTTCGTCTTTAGAAGAATCAGAAATTTTTAGACTTAGGTCGGAAAACTTTTTTTCAATGTGATTCTCCAGTGACTAAGCCTCATCATTACTCCAAAAAAAGAACTTATTTTGTAGACAACTTTATTTCGCTCCATTATACCTTCACATCCAAGAACTCTAAGTTTTAAACGAATAGCAACAAATAAGAGAACAATTTTTAAGATATATCTACATATGTAAAAACACACAATTGAAACAAAAAAAAGTTTGGACCTTGAAACGATTTTGGCAACTAATGATTAATCTGAAAATTATTACTGAACCACAAACGCACTTTTTAATAACTTTTTTTCAACACTATTCAATCTCACTTTAATTTGACAATTGCTGCTTCTAAATCAACTTTTTTGATGAGGAGAAACTCTTAAGGCAGTGAATAAACTGAAAAAGTTGCCCATTGACAAAAACATTTTTTAAAAGTCAATTCGATATATGCTTAAGTTGAGAAATGAGGGAAAAGAGGTTTTCATAAAGTTATTCTAATTAACTCGATGGATTGAGTAAAAACATTTGAGACTGAAATTCTACACATGAAAGCAAATTGTTTTTGTTTTTTTTTAAACCAAGAAAGCAGACAAAGAGGGTTGAAACTTTAACATTTTGAATTAGTTAAGTTCGATTTCTATATTACAATTAAAATAATATTTTAGTCTTTATAATTAATGAATATTTTTTCTCAATCAATATTGAATAAGTATTAGTAAATAATGAAAGTCTCGTTCTGATACTGTTAGAGTTTTCAACTCATTCAAATGGAAGGTTGAATCTCTCACAGATAGATGGTTTGAACAGTTTATTTTATTGCTTATTGTTAAAACTTTCAAAGCTGGACTATTATGCCTCTTGAAAACTGATGAAAATCCAGAGCTTTAGTCTCCGAATCAGTTCTTTTGAAGCAACATTTCTTCTAACTGTGCCATTTCATTGGGAGATGTCCGAATCGGTTTTTTTGTACCTTAGTTTTAAAGTTTCATCTGTTAATTTTTGTCAAAGTTTGTGCAATTTTCGCCTCTGATTCTACTTCCTGTCCTCGTCATCGATCTCAGTCATGGGAACGGCCTCAAATCCTTCTAAAAAAACAAAAATTGAGGGGGGTAATGTTTCTTATTTGTCTTACAGATGGGGATAGAACTACCTGGAGCTCCAGGGGCTCTATTAAAGTCATCCAGCTCCTTCTTGCTAAGATGATAAACAAGTCCAGCGCCAATCGAATCTCCAAGTACATTAATAGCCGTACGGAATCTAATTGTCCAATGATGTTAAAAAAGACATTGATGAAAATATTGAAATGAAAAATACCTGTCTAAAAGCCAGTCGACAGCCAAGATGATGGTCACATCCTCAGCCGGTAATCCAACAGTATCCAAAACCATGACCATCGTGACCAAGCCTTTATATAATTTAATGAAAATGTAAAAATGTAAATTCCAACATTACAGAATTTTAAACGGTTATAATCTGATTATGCAAAAGCTTTGATGTTAAGCAGGGAAACCTTTGTAATTAAATTCCTAAGCAGCTTTAATAAGGCACGAATTAATCCTTAGAATCTGTGAAAGCAGTAATTAGAGGTGTTGTATGATCGAGAATGGTTTCTGATGCCTAGCATTCCCTTTGAACATAATAGGAAAGAACAGATTTCAGGAAAATAAGAAACCAAATTATCGCATAATACTTGATGTTCTTCAGATATTTTCATACCTCTCATTTCATTCAATTTTTAATATACAAATATTCACTTATTAACTTTTTCCTTAAGAGGTTTCAAGCTTTTCTGCCAAGCTATCTTTCATTCTCATACTGCAATAATTTACTGCCTTCAATAATAATAATAATAATCTTGTGCAGTATAGACTCAGGCGATGTTGATGCGCAACCAACACCTTTATAAGAGTTCCGCCATAGAAGTTTAGGGCCACTGCAGATTACTATTACCCTGACTGAGAGAGCCTCGTTGATTTTTTTTGCAATCCGGGGTTGAACAATTGCTGGCATGGGCAGCCGGGGATTGAACCCACAACCACAACCTTAGATCTTAGTTCTCAGTCAGGTGCCTATGACCTCTCAGCCATGGCGACCCCAATATATAGATGTGTTCCCCAAGACTGTAACCAAAGCATCTCTTGATTATGCAACTGCTTAAGAGAAACTTGTATGATAAATAAGGAGGAAGAAGAGAGAGAGAGAGAGAGAGCTTGTGTTAAGAACTGATTATTCTAACACATCAATGAGAGTAGTGTTAACTTTACAACAGTTCATTTTTGACTGAAAGTTGTGTCAAAGTCACTTGATTTTCAGTTGATAATGTGAATAAATGCTTATTAGAGATCTTTTAAATCAAGTTTCTGCGCAACAATCAATCCTGCCTGAGATAATCTTCTCTTGGAAATGATTACTTAAGGCAAATCCAGGTGTCAAAGATTTTTGCCCAGACCGGGGATTGAGCCCCAGTCTACCAGTTCTCAGTCAAATGCTATAACCATTAGGCCACAGCAAAAGATATGAGTTAGTGGTCCTTTTTCTCCTAGTTCTAGACCTGCAGTTTATGCAGTAATCAACCTTTACAAAGAGCTACTCTTTGTTTTGGGTCTAAGGCCCCTTGTACTCAAAAAATATTTATCAGATAATACCCCAGGGCAGTACTGACCCATACCTTGTTTATTCATTTCAAAAACTCATTGCAATAAATTAACTTTTTTTTGTAACCTACGGTGACAGGAAGGTTGTTAGTATGATTAGGGATTGAACCTTTGGCTGATCCCTGAGCTACTAAATTAAGTCTTGGAAACCATTGATATAAAAATGCTCCTTTGATTGCATTATTTTCCAAATTAGTTTTTTTCCTAATTTCTGATTGGGGGAAATCTCATGTTTTTTGCCTTGAATTCCCATGGGAGTTTACCTGCTTGTGGGATTCCAGCAGCTCCAATGCTTGCCATAGTAGCAGTGATTGAGATGGCAATGATCTGGCCAATAGACAAAGTCATATTCCGTACCTATGGCAACAAAAATTCTCTATGAAATCTTATAATCTGAGTATTTGAATTTCGAACCTGTGAGATGAAGATTGCAGCAACAGCCTCATACAAAGCTGTGCCGTCCATGTTAATTGTGGCGCCGATAGGAAGGACGAAGCTGTAATCATAAATCTCAATTGACAAAATATCGGAGAGGAATGATTTTTTAACTGTTATATTGGGTCATAGAGAAGAAGAATCTGAAAAGTCCATTAGATTGTTAATGGCATGGAAAATCATTTTGAAGTGGAGGGGACTCGATGTTCTGTACTATGATGTTTTTTAAATCATTACCTTTAAAAAATAAAATCTAAGATAAATACCGAGCAATTCTTGGATCAACATTGTTTTTCTCTTCCAGCAAATTGATTGTTACGGGTAGAGTTGCTGACGATGAAGCTGTTCCAAATGCAGTGGTAAAAGCATTCGTCATATTGGCAATAAATCTAGAAAAAAGATAAAGTTCAATTTTATGTACAGTTGTTTGAATGAATATAATAAAGATACAATTGTGATTTTTTTAAATTTTTTAAATAATTCAGTGTTAAATATTGAATCCTAATATCTTAGATAATGTGTCAATATATGATGTTAAGATGAAGCCATGCATGCAAATATACAAGCTACAAATTTTAGATCTTAGTTTTTTCCCAATGACAATTGATGATGGTGATGGGTCTTGCATTAAATCACATCTTTAACAGAGCCATGGCTACACTTTTATTGAAAATAAGAGGCTTTTTTATAACTCTGGATGCTTGTTTGATCCCAAGATTTTAAATTATTCATTCATTCAGTTACCTGAAAGGGAGTTGGCGAGTAAAGATACTGAAGATGATTGGGAGAACAACGAATCCATGAATGCCAAGACCAATGAGGACAGTGGCAAAATAAAGACCCAACTAGAAAAACAAGAAATAAAATTGAAAAATGACAAGAAACATGATGTTATATTGTTTGGAATCACCTGTCCAGCAACAACACCAAAGTCATCCATTTCGAGAATTTGCCCACCAATAAGGAAGAAAACACCCACTGGGGCAAGGTAAATCACCCAAGTCGTTATTTTCATCATCGTTTCCGACAAACATGTGAAGAATTCCAACAAAGGTTTCCCCTTTTCACCCATTGTCGCCAAAGTTATCCCAAGAACAACTACAATATTTTGTTCAATGTATTTCACTATAAAAACTATTGTTTGATAATTTATTTTTTTACCAGCAAAGAAAACTAATCCAAGAATGTTTGATCCGTCAGTGTATTCCCCTCCAATCTTCCAACTGTATAAATTATTGGGATCTCTTAAACCACGGCTGTCATTATAAGCCTTGTTCCCAGGATAAGTGAGCACTGTTCGATATTGCTGCAAGGTAGCCTGAAAGCAGATATAACTACAGTGTTGCCCTTTGGCTCACTTACACAAAAAATAATGGCTAAATTAGAGCAGGAATATCCTTTTCTGTACCTGAATCAAGTTTGGTGGAAATAGATTCCGGACAAGATCCAAAAGTGTGTCAGCAGCTGTTACATTTCGAGATTCACCAACCTAAGAGAATTCACAGATAAAAGTTTTGCTATGTGCTCTTTGATAAAAAAAGATATTCACCTTTGTTATCTCATCGTCTGAGCTTCCTGGTCGTCCAGGGTGTATGGCCGATACAAGAATGATTCCAAGGATGACAGCAAGAATGGTTGTGGCCATGTAATACGTTATAGCACGACCTCCAACCTAGTTTTTAATTTAAACAATTCATTGTAAAAAAGGGGTTTTTTTATGAAAAATCTTCATCTTTTTGAACAAGGCATTCATCGGAAAGGGGGAAAAAATGTTGCCTCGATCTTCAAATAAGTGACAAGAATCTACTTGACCTCATCAATTGTGTTTATCTTATAATGTTATCTTTGAGACCAAGACCAAAAGAAGCAAGATAAAAGACAGAGAGACCGTCTCATCAGCTCTTTTTCTCCATCTCAGTGTTCAAAAGATGTTTTTGATAGTTTGATTACCTTTCCTGAGAGGCTCATGTCTAGGGATCCGACAGCTGCGACAAGACTTGGCACAATTAGAGGTAGAATGAGGGCTTTCAGCATCCTCAGGAAAAGCTTCCCAACATAAGAAACGTACATAACTTCGCGTTCGTTCCATTTTTCTGTATAAAAAAGTTCAATATTTGCATTTTTTGGTCAAAAGAGACTTTTTTTTGAAAGTGAAAAAGAATAATCTTGCTGGGAATCATACCAAAACAGTTTTAGAAATTCTTTTGCATACTTTCATTATTTATTGAATGAAGCAAGCAATCATTTTCAAACTGTTGTTGCACAGTTGAGAAATAAACTGAACTTTTTAATAAAAGCAATTTAATATCTAAAATTTTTGTCAATTAAGAAGTTATTTGAATTATCAGAGCCCTCTTCAAGCCAAATCATCTCATATCAATAAACTCTTGTGAGAACAGAACTTCAACAGGTTATATGAGCTCTGCTTGACATTTTAAATTGACTTTAAATCTTCTCTTCAAAGAGGAATTGGAATAGAAATTGTTCTTTTATCTACTTTTGAGCATCCAACATTAACAGACAGTCACTTTTTTGAAAGGGTAGAATCTGTTGACTCAATTATTCAACCTAGTTGAAAGATGGCCACACTTTCTAGCCTCCAGTTCTTTTGGCAACATTAAAAGTCCTTGACAATTTAAAATCTGTTTGCTGGGTATATACAAACAAAAACAATAGAATTTGTGGGTGAATACAAAAAAGAGCTGTGAGTAGTTAAATTGTTGGGCTACGACAAAAAAAAGTCTCACTTCAAGCTGTTTTTTCCTCTGGCTAATTTATACTGGGAGGAAGTGTGATCTAATTTTCACTTGTCAAGCACATCAGTGTCACCAACCCACCCACCCAGCAACCCGCCTTTCTCATCCTCCAACAAAGCCATAGCCCTCCCTTGAAGAACAATTCTAATTCGATTAGAGATAGAACAACAGTCAATGAAACAACATAGGTTAATCTAAATCAAATTACTGATGATTCAGACTAGAATCAGGAAAAGCAGGGAGATACAATCGTAAATCAAATCTCAATAAGATCCCAAAAGGCCACCAATACTTTGAATCTCAAGCTCAAACAGTTCACGGCCAATTACTTCGACAGAGGAAATTTCGAATCAAAACTGAAATTCAGCAAATTTCACATTTTCCAATTCTTCTTGTTAAAATGTCCAATATATAGTTTTCCTAGAAAACACCGACTCAATCGAAAGTGAAATCATTTAGATAGGAAAAATTCTCAAGGAAGCAATTTTTCAATAGCATCAATTCAACTGTAAAATGCCTATGCAACAAAAAACCCCAATTTTTGTGTTCTGGAATGAAGAGTTTGAAAACTTATAAATGCAAAAACAAATTTTTTCCACAGAAAAAATGTTTATCGTGCACCTTGTGCATATTTCAATTAAATGTTTTTGCACGAGAATATGAGGCTTTTTTTTCTTCACAATCTTTGCTTTTGAATACATTAAATAGAACGAAAATGTCAGAATAGATGAGACCTTTTGGTTTGAAAAAGACCCAATGGCTATCAAGATTCTCTTTCTCCACAAATGTGGTGACAAAGTCAAAGGCCCTTGAGAATGAATAAATTTTTTTCAGTATTGCTCTTGAAAATCTGCATTAGACCTACAAAGTATCACTATCATGATTTTCATTTCAACACCAGTTTGCTTAAAATGAAATTTGATTTTGATTTGCATTTCTAATACCTATCAGAATCTAAAACAGTAAATGGTAGAATGGACATTTTTCAAACTTAGAAAAAGTACTGATTTATACCTTGAAATAAACATATTTGAAAAGATAATAGGAACAAAGGGCAAAAGAAAGCTTGGCCTCTCTTGGTTATAGCTAAACTTCCAGGACAAAGAGGGTTATCACAAGAGGGCAATCAAGAATGAATGAATAATCATCCAGATAAATACTGGGCAAAAAGTGTCGACCTATTGCACCATATTTTGAATGTAAATGGGGTTTGTAATAATTTATAAAAAGGAAAAATCAGATGAATAATAAAAGTGAAAAAAGACCACTTTTAAATGAGGGTAAAAATTGTTTCTTCATATTAAATCCACTTAAATAATTAATTTCATACTTTTTATTTCATCAAAAGCAGCACTAATGTTTAGAAAATTGAAGTAAAACTTTCTCTAACTTTTAACATATTGGTATTGTTGGCAAATAATAAACTTTATCCACACGAGGATTAACTTCTAAAAATTCAATTTTTCATTTACCAGTGAGTATTGATATTCATCTAGGAGAGAAGGGAAAAAGTTTTTTAATTAACAGTCTTCTTTCTGCATCCTATTTTAAAACCCATTCCCAAAACTGATCTGCTACTTCTTTTAATGTGAAATCCCATTCGAGTGGATTGGTTGGGATTGTCAAGATTAGCAAGACAAAATCAATGTCAATGTAAGTCCACTCACAGTTAATTGAAAAATGTACTCTATTGAGTGGGTGATGAAGTTAAATTTTTCCCCAATCTGGGCACTATTTTGTAAAAAATGGCTCTTCAAAATGGATTTTTTATTGAGTAACTTTTAGGTCTAACTTCTGGCAAAATACAATCTTACAAACTCTGACAAAAATGTAGTGC
>Ga0194133_10003691_pt1 | contig 21436 bp, 22 predicted proteins | sample TA2KigOf40mmetaG_FD_155448 | JGI IMG/M metagenome (GOLD analysis project Ga0194133, IMG submission 155448) | Freshwater microbial communities from Lake Tanganyika, Tanzania - TA2015055 Kigoma Offshore 40m | ecosystem: Environmental > Aquatic > Freshwater > Lake | place: Tanzania: Lake...
TCCGCCCGCCGTCAGAAAAATCAACAAGGCAAGCAAATTGAGGAACTGGGAAAGAATAGGCGTCGAGCCAATCGTCGGATCAAAAGACTGGGCGAAACTGATACCGACGGCCATCGAAATCTGCTCGCCAGCGGTCACCACCGCCGCCGCAACAAACTGCAACGCAAGACCCATCGAGACCCCGATCAAGGCTTCGCTGAGCAGCAGCAACAGCGTAGGTTCGCCAAAAGGCCGTCCAGGATCGGACAACGACGTCGGAAAAGCAGGCATCACCACGATGCAGAGGACCGCCGCATAAATCACCCGAATTCGTCCGGTACCTGCGGACTGACTGAAGAGCGGCGCCGCCAGAAAGAACGCCGTCAACCGCGTCAGCGGCAACAGCATCGATTCGAGCCAGTTCAGGGTCAGTACGCCAAGATCGAGCATGGCATCAGAGCCCGACGTCCGGAATACGCTCGAAGATCCCTCGTGCGAAATCCATCAACAACTGTAACTGCCAACCGCCGATCAACAAGGTCAGCAACATCACTGCGATGAGTTTCGGCAAGAAGCTGAGGGTCATTTCGTTGATCGATGTTGCGGCCTGAAAGATGCCGATGATCACGCCGACGAGCAGCACGATGACGAGGATCGGTCCGGCGACGAGACCACCCACCCACAGCGCTTCGCGCACGAGGTCGATGACACCCGTCTCGTTCATGGCAGGGGTGCCGCAAAACTGGCCGCGAGCGAACCCAAGATCAGCGCCCAACCGTCGACCAGCACGAAGAGCAAAAACTTGAACGGCAAGCCGATCATCACGGGAGAAACCATCATCATGCCCATCGACATCAAGACGCTGGCGACGACGAGATCGATGACGAGGAAAGGGATGTAGATCAGAAACCCGATGGTGAACGCTGTTCGCAATTCACTCGTGAGAAACGCCGGCAGCAACACGGCAAGCGGCGTCTCCATCGGCGCAGTCACAGCCGGTGTCTTGGCTAGATCCATGAAAAGCTTGATATCCGACTCGCGAGTCTGAGCGAGCATGAACTTCTTCATCGGATCGACCGCACGTTCTAAAGCAGTTTCGAATGGAATTTTTGATTCGACATAAGGCTGCAGCGCGACGCGCTGTACCTCCTCGAGCGTCGGTGCCATCACGAAAAACGTCAGAAACAAGGCGAGTCCGACGATGACCTGGTTAGGCGGTGTCTGCGCCGTACCGATTGCCTGCCGGAGCAATCCGAGCACGATGACGATCCGCGTGAACGCGGTCATCGACAGCACGATCGCCGGCAACAATGTAAGCAGCGTCATCAAGCCGAGCGCTTGGAGGGTCAGACTGTAGGCCTGACCGCCGCCTGCGACCGGCGTGGTTCTCAAAAGCTCAATGGCGGTCGCGTCCTGTCCGAAGGCTGTCGGTAAAACGACGAAGCCGATGGCAAAGACCATCGGCCAAAAATACCGATCGAAGAAACTTGCTCTGCGCAGACTCATGGGTTGTCTCTGGACTTATCTCTGGGTTCGAGCATTTTTGTCTTCACGCCGACTGCGCTCTCCCCGGCAGCCCGCTTGCTCGCGATGCGCGAGATGGAGCCCGGCGTCACGCCCAGCAAAATATCCCGCCCACCGAAACGCACGACCACGAGTTTTTCGCGGGCACCGAGCGAGGCATGCGAAGTAATGCGGATTGCAGATTGCGCGCCACCTTCACCACCCAGACGAAAGCGCTTCAACATCCAGACAGCGACGGCCAGCAAACCGCCGACCAGCAGCAGTGCAACGATGTAGCGAATCGGATCCATGCGTCGAACGTCAAAGATGCTTAACGCGGTCTTCCGGATCGACCACTTGCGTCAAGCGTATGCCGTAACGCTCGTTGACCAGCACAACTTCGCCACGAGCGATGACGGTGTTGTTGACACAAACATCAAGTGGCTCGCCAGCGACCCGGTCCAACTCCACGACACTGCCCTGGCCGAGTCGCAGGAGATCACGAATACGCAGCGAGGATCTGCCCACCTCCACCGACACGCTGACCGTCACGTTCTGGATCAAATCGAGCTGCACGACGGGGTCTGCGCCGATCTCACCCTTGGAAATTCCGCTCATTACTGACTCGTTCATGCTGCAGATGCTCCTGCGTTTTTACTGGCTTCTTTCATAGCCTGTTTGCGTCGCTTGGCGGCGATGGCCGCCGAGTAGGCCGCCTCCTCCGCCTGTTCGGGTGTGAGCGCATCGACTGAATCCGACGGATCCTTGTTGTCGACGGGAGGTTCGATCACGCGCTCGATGCGCACAGCGACGTTGCCATCGGTCGTGCCGTATTCGGCATCAAAAAGATGCGTCGATTGGATGAGCACCTTGACGCTGGCGGGTAGTTTGAACCATAGGGTATCGCCCGGTTGTATCGATGCGAGGTCAAGTGCCGACACCCGCAGTGTCGCCAGTTGCGCCACAACCTCGAGCTCTGAGTCACCGACAGCATCGCGCAACTGATCGGACCAGCGTGCCGCAAGTTTTTCGTCGCGCTCGCCGGTTTGCATCCGACCGCGCAGCAGCAATCGGATCGGCTTCAGCGCCGAGAACGGGTACATCACGGTCAGCTGTCCGCGCACATCGGGACCGAGCTCAAGCTCAAAGCGGCACACGGCGACCGTTTCCTTGTCCTCGCCGATCTGGGCGAAAGCGGGATTGATTTCCCGGCTGACAAATTCGGGACTGATCGTATAGACCGGCGCCCAGGCTTCGCGAAGATTGTCAAAAATTGAGTCAAGTAGAAGTTGAATGATACGCTCTTCGGTCGCCGTAAAGCCGCGCAGCGGTGATAACTCGAGCGCACCACCACCACGACCGCCAAAGAAGCTGTCCACGGCACCGTAGACGATCGACGGGTCCATGGTGACGAGACCATAGCCGCGAAGCGGTGCAAAGCGCACGATGTTGACGTTACACGGCGATGGCAGCGTCTGCATAAAGGCGCTGAAAGTCATGACATCGAAAGGCGTCACCGTCACCTTCACCGCCTGACGCAGCAGCGTCAGCAGGCTACCGCGCAGTTGTCGGGAGAGACGATCATTGATCATTTCGAGTGCCGACAACTGACCCCGCGATATGGTGTCGTTGGCGACCAGGCTGTATGCCTGCACCGAAGCGGCGGAGGACACTGCGGCAGAAACATCCAAATCGCCACTCTGCATCGCCTCGACGAGCGCACTCACTTCTTCGCGGGTCAGCACCTGGCCAGACGTGGACATGTCCGAACTCTTGGATAATCTGCGGACGGTTATTGGAAGACGAAGTGCGTGAACATCACTTCATCGATGCCGCCGAAATCTTCGTTGCGGATCAGCACATCGTTCATGGCATCGCGCAGGGATGCCGCGACGCGCGCCCGGCCATCGACGGACGTCAACTCTTCCTCACCGAATTGGCCAGCAGTCGCAATTATCGCCGCCTCGATGGCAATCTCGTGCTTGGTCACTCGTTCGACGATCGTGTTGCCATAGTAAGTTTTGTATGCAACCTTGAACTGCACGAACCTGCGAGAGTTCGGCACGTTCAACGTGAAGTCGCGCTCGGTACCACCTGCCGTAGTCACAGGCTTGTAAGTCGCCGCGAAGCGCTCTGCTGCCGGGACTTCAGCTGCGACTTTCTCCGGTCCGCCACCAGGAATCGGCTTGTCACCTCCTGGCTCACCGGCCGCCTCACCGCTGCCATCGCCTTCACCCGCGTCTTTTTCGCCAGCCTTGGCTTCCGCCGCGGGCGGCGGGTCAAAAAAACCAGTCAGATAGAGCGTAGCGCCAGCGGTGATCCCGACGAGCGCCAAAGCGCCCGCGGCCACCATCACGAAGAACAGCAGCTTCGATTTCTTGCTCGGAGCGCCCTCCTCACCCGCTGGTGCTGCCTCCGGAGCCTTCTTCTTGTCGTCTTTCTTGTCTGCCATTGCTGTAATCCGTCAGTAATGAATAGGAGTGATCAAACAAACAAATCGACTGCGCTGCGTGATCCCTCGTTATGCCGCATCGTGGCGAGACGAGTGGCATCGGCGCTGGAGTCGGCGTCATCCGTAGTACCGCGAAGCGGCTGCCACGCGAAGGGCGTAGGCATCGACTCGCCGAAACCACGGGAACCGGACTGTCCGAAAGACCAGTTCGCCAACTGCAGTCCCGAAGCCTCGAGCGACTCTTTCAGTCGCGGCAATCCCGCCTCGAGCAGGGCGCGCACTTCCGCGTTGGCCACACCAAGATTTGCCGTCACCGCATTACCACGCAGGGTGAGATCGATCTCCATCGCACCCAAGTTGGCCGGATCGAGCTGCAAGCTTACGCTCCAGTTTTCGTTGCGGATCTGACCAAGCACGCGTTGCGCCACAGCATCGGCGAATGCCTGTGCACGCTCACCGAATGTCAATTTCGGATCGGGCGCACTCAATACCTGCGAGGTCTCCGAGCCGCCTGTGAGTAATCCTTGACCCGCAGAGGCCTGACCTTGTCCAGCTCCCTCGGCAGAGACCGCCACCGCGGCGATCACCGTCGTCGCAGCGAGATCCGGTGCTGCGCTCGGAACGGTAGTCGGCGCCGTCGCGCTCACCGAAGAGCTGGCGATATTCGCCATCGCTTGAGCAAGATTCGTATCGATCTCGCTCGGCGGCAAAGATTTCGCCTGTTGAGCCGACACTGTCGCATCGACATCCATTGACGCACGCCGCAATACCAGCTCGTGAATCGAGCGGATTTTATTGTCGGGGTTGGTCGCGATTGCCGATTGCCTCGTGGCGATGTTCATCGACTGCTCCGCAGACGGCGGAAGCATCGAGGATGGCGCTGTTTTGGCTATCGGCAGCTGAGCGTCTTGGGGCATACCGTCCAGCGTTGCCGCAATTGCCGATTGCCTCGTGGCGATTCGCGTATCGCCGCCACCGGCGGTAACCACCAGTTCATCAGCGATCAAGGAGTTGTCTGTTGCAACCGGAATACCTTCGAGCCCCGTTACGGCCATCGAGCGCGGGGCGAGGTCGATACCACCTCCGAAACTCGATGAACGCCGCAGCAGCACTTCGTTCATCGACTGCTCCGCAGACGGCGGAAGCATCGAGGATGGCGCTGTTTTGGCTATCGGCAGCTGAGCGTCTTGGGGCGTTTCCTCGGGCAAAGTGACCAGCCCGTGTGCGCGACCGACACTTGCCCGCCAGAGCAAGAGATCCTCATCCGCGAGCGGCTGAACGGTATTCTCGAGCTTGAGCTGGGAAGGAATCGTCGCACCAGCTTGGACGTCGACCTCTGACCTCACGGTCACAGCGGGATCAACCCGCACAGCGGGAGACGGCACGATGAACCAAGGCTGCGGCGTGGGCGTATCTTCCGCCTTATTCTCACCCTTCACGATCTCCGACGCCGTGAGTTTCAGCGAAGGCTCCGTTACCGCGGGTGGCTCGCTCGGCAATCCGACCGAAGCCGTCGCCACTTCGTCATTGGCGGTGCCCTTCAGCAAAAGCCGCGCGAGACTTCGATCGATACCCATCTCGACTGCGAACTCTTCGAGCGTGGCATCCGACGCGGGCTGCCGATTCGAGCCGAAAAAGCGCGCCGGCATCTCCGGCAACTCCGGCAAATCGTTGCCGGGGAGCTGCTCATCGCCGCCCTGCGTAGCGCTCTTGCCGCGCTCGGGTGGCAGCGCGGCGTCGCGCATGACGCTTGCGAAGCCGGAGCCGTCGGCGCCTGCAAAAGGCGCTGCCTCCAGCTTTTCCAACGGGTTTTTGCCTGCGGAAGCCGGTGCTCTGATCGCATTTAAAAGTGTGTCGGGTACAGCCATGATCGCGGAAGCTTCTTGCCGGTTAGTGGGTATCGATCATGGGTTTTGCAACTTGGATGCCAAGTTGCCGCCCCGCATACGCTGGGCAAGTTCGTCCATCGTTTTCTGTTGCTCGGCTTCACGCTCTCGCCGCGCCACGGCGTTGGCACGATCGGCGGCATGGTCCAGCGCATCCGCGAAGCCGCGTTTCTCGCGAACCTCTTCGAGTGCAGCCTCGAGCAGGAACTCGGCTTGTGCAACCTCGTTCGTCTGGTTTTGTGAAAGATCCGCGAGCCATCCGGAAAAATTGCGATAGAGACGAAGACTCGCGACGCCCGATCCTGCGCTCTCACGCTGCTGCACCAGCGCCCCATAGTCGCCGAGATAACGCTGTACCGTTTCGAGTCGCTCCTGCTCCGCAGACAGTGCACGTCGGCGCTCCGCCGCAGCACTCTCGGCAACCGACGCCAAGGTGTCGCCAATCCGTGCGATACGCTGCAAGCGTTGGGCGCGCTGGCCACTGCGCGTACTCATGACAGGATTCCGCCCAACTGCCGAAAGCCACCGTCGAAATCGACACGCTCGTCGATGTCCTGTTCGAGGAAGGCTCGGAGCGCAGCACGACGCTGCAATGCCTCATCGAGTTCGGGGTTGGTACCCGCGCGATACGCGCCCACCGAGACGAGATCACGATTCTCTTCCCAGGTCGCCATCAGCCGCCGAAACTTCCGCACCAGCGTGCGTTGCTCCGCGTTGACTAGTCGATTGGCGAGACGCGACACCGAAACGTTGATGTCGATCGCCGGATATTGACCAAGCGCCGCCAGTTCGCGCGACAACAAGACGTGACCATCCAGAATCGCGCGTGCCGCATCGACGATCGGATCGTTGGCATCATCACCCTCTGCGAGGATCGTGTAGATGCCGGTGATACTGCCGCCCGCTGCAACGCAACCGGCGCGCTCGACGAGCTCGTTGATCAGCGAGAACACCGACGGCGTATAACCTTTGGTAGTCGGCGGTTCGCCGACCGCCAGACCCACCTCGCGCTGCGCATGCGCCACGCGCGTCAGTGAATCCATCAGCAGCAACACATTTTTTCCTTGATCGCGGAAGTATTCCGCGACGGCACAAGTGAAATGCGTTGCACGAAGACGAATGACTGGAGAGCAGTCTCCTGGAGCGGCGATCACCACGGCGCGCTGACGACCCTCTTCTCCAAGCGTTTCGGTGACGAAATCGAGCACTTCTCGGCCACGCTCGCCAATCATGCCAATGACGATCACATCGGCCGAAGTGAAGCGGGTCATCATGCCGAGCAGCATGCTCTTGCCGACGCCACTGCCCGCAATCAAGCCGATTCTTTGGCCTTGACCGATGGTAAGGAAAGAATTGATGGCGCGTACGCCGACATCGAGCACGGCGTCGATCGGTGCGCGCTCGAGCGGATTCTTGCGCTCGGCACGCAGCGGCACGTAAAGATCGGGTTCAATCGGCAAGCCCCCGTCGAGCGGCACACCGAGTCCGTCGACGACGCGTCCAAGCAGCGACTTCCCGACACCAACTCGGGCAGTCAGCGTCATGACTCGTACGCCAGTCCCGGGCAATAGACCCTGCACAGCCGCGAGCGGCATCAGCATCACTTCATCGCCGTCGAAGCCTACGACCTCGCAAGTGATCCCCTGACCCTGCTCGGCCATGACCTCGCAGTAGGCACCCAGCGGCGCACGCACGCCACGCGCCCCGAGCAACATGCCGGTGACCCGCGTCAAAATGCCGCAAACCCCCGGCGGTGCGAGCGTGACCGCCGAGAGTCGTTCGCCGAGATTTTCGATCCGTACGGCGCTCATGCAGGCGCCTCGCGCAAGAGATCTGCCGCAGCGGAAAGCACTGCCTCGCGCATCTCTCGAAGCCGATTCTCAAGGCGATCATCGACCACTTTGTCGCCACCAGTAGCGATCACTCCGGCACGTGGCACGAGCGGATCGGCGACGAGACGCAGCGATGAGGGTCGTATCGAGGCGAGCTCCAGGACCGCGAGATCTTCGGGATTGAGCCGGACCTCGAGTGCGGCGATGCCATTCGTCGAAGCGGGCTCAGTACCCTGTGGGTTCACCGCAGCACTCACAGCAGCCAGATATCTTTGCAAGCCCTCGCCGTCCGCGAGGACTTGACGCGCAAGTTCGCTACCGATGTTGAAACTGGCTTGGGCAAGCGGCACCACTAGCCGCCGCTCCAGATCGGCATTTGTTTCGGCGATCGCGCGACCGGCGGCATCGAGCGCAGCCATCGCCTGATCAAGCGCTGCCGCCAACTCGGCCTGTGCCAACTCTCGACCCCGTTGTTCGGCCTCGGCGATGCGCTGCTCGATCTCCTCGGTCGACGGACCGGCAGAGTTATCCTCGATAGCCACAATCTCGATCGGTTCATCGCCGATTGGCCCGAACTCGAACGACTCATCGCCAAAGGCATTACCCGGCGTGATCACGGCGAGTTCCGGCAAAGCCTCGCCAGGATTGTCTCGTTGACGCGCGTATTCGCGTAGCAGGAAGCCTGCACGCTTGGCCGCAAAGTGTCTTGCTGCGAAAGTCGCCGCCGCCGGTGCATCGTGACGGCGCACCGAACTCGCCGGCACAAAAGCCCCGCGCTGACGCAATACCGAAGCGCTGTGATCGATCACCGAGTCGGGCTCCTATCAAACATAGTCCGCTCCGCGACCCGAGAGCATCATCTCGCCGGCATCCGAAAGTTTGCGAGCCGTGCGCAGGATCTGCTTGCGAGCCTCTTCGACTTCCGAGAGACGCATCGGACCCTTGCCTTCCATTTCGTCGACGAACATCTCGCGAGCACGCTGCGACATGTTGAGCAGGAACTTGTCCTTGAGGATATCGTCGGCGCCCTTGAGCGCCACCATAAGCAAATCCGATGGCACGGCGCGCATCAGGGTCTGGATGCTGCGGTTATCGCAGCCCGAGAGATTCTCGAACGCGATCATGTTGTCCTGGATGCGCTGCGCCAAATCGGCGTCACGAGTCGTCAAGCGACTCATCAGGCCTTGCTCGACCTCCGACTTGACGTAATTCATGATCTTCGCCGCTGCCTTGACCCCGCCGACGCTCGAGGACTTGAGCGAAGAGTTGGAGGAGAACTGCTTGCGCATGATCGTCTCGAGTTCCTGCATCGCCGTCGGCTGGATCGTCTCGAGCGAGGCGACACGGGCAATCGCCTCTGCACGTAGATTCTCAGGCAAGAATCGCAGTACGTCGGCTGCGACGTCGTAATCGAGAAACGACAGGACGATCGCGATGATCTGCGGATGCTCGTTGGCGATCATTTCCGAAATCGAGCGCGCATCCATCCACTGCAATACTTCGAGGCCACGATTGGCTGAGGCCGGCATGATACGGCTGAGTACGCTACTCGCCTTGTCCTCACCGATTGCATTGCGCAAAACGTTTTCGAGATAGTCGATACCGCCGCCGATGTTGGTTTGTTTCTTGATGGTGCCGATGAAGCCGTCGAGTACCACACTCACCGCTTCCTGCGACAGATCCGCGACAGAAATCATGGCGGCGCTCAGGTGCTGCACTTCTTTTGGCGCGAGGTGACGGATCACACTCGCCGCCTCCTCCTCACCCAGCAACATGAGCATTACCGCAGCGCGCTGTGTATTGGATAACGCCGTCACCTCGGCGGCGATATGCTCCGGATCGGGGCCCCCGGTATCCGCGGGAAGCGCGGACTGTGCTGCTTCGGCCATCACTGAACTCCGTCAGGAAATATCGCGGGTGATCAAATTCTTGAGAACGAGCGCGACACGCCGTGAATCCTGCGATACCAACATGCGCACGACCGTCACCTTGTCGTCGTAGCTATTGGCCGTATCGAGCAGTTCAGCCGAGATCGCCGAAGACTTTTTCTTTGGCTTGAGCCGCGCCTTGAGTTCCTCAAGCGTCTCGCCATCGCGCAACTCAATCTCGCCGTCACGCAAGGCAACACCACCCATGCCCATCGCCTCGGCTCCACCGTCTGCCATCGATGCCATCGCGCCGTCTGCACCCAGGGTGAGGAGGGCACTACCGCCGCCCATCGAGGAACCGCCTCTCAAAGCGGCCACGTTCACACCGCTCGCAGCAAGCGCGGCGAGCAGTTTTTCCTTAGTCATCTCGGACGGCGGCGGGATTTGGGTCATCCTACGAATCACCGGGCGAACGATGAAGAACGCAAGCAGCGCGATCGCCAGCGACACGCTCAAATATTTGACCAGATCGAGAAACTGTGGCTGCATCCAGAACGGCAGGGGCGTCTCGTTTACGGGAGTTTCGAAGTTGGTGCTGATGATGTTGACAACATCGCCGCGCGTGGCACTAAAGCCGACGGCGCCTTGCACAAGGTTGGTCAGACGAGTGATTTCGGCTGCGGGTAGAGGACGACGCGCCGGCGGCGTGGTCGCACCGGGCACGGGGATCGCATCGTTGATGGCGACGCCAACGGTCAAACGACGCATGCGGGGCGCCGGATCGACGACATAGCGGACACTACGATCCATTTCGAAGTTGCGGCTCTCGCTCCGCTCTTGGCCACGGATCACGGGCTCGGTCGCTGCCGTACCGTTCGCCGCGGGGTTGACCGCAGGATCGGCGGGCGCATTGGCCGCAGCCGTGGGCACCGCAGCCGCCGGCGGTTCATTGGAAAGCGATCCGGGCACACCCGCCGAACTCGGCTCGGTGGTGCTGCTCTCTTTGAGCTGCTCCGAGCGGATCCGGGTGCCAGAGTTCTCGGGGTCAAAATTTTCGACGGTCTGCTCGATCACCGAAAAGTCCAGGTCGGCGTTCACCTGGGCGCGAACGTTGGCCGTCCCGAAGATCGGCGCGAGAATCTGATTGATCCGATCGACGTAATCGGCCTCGAGTTTCTGCCGCAACTCAAGCTGCTTAGCATTGAGATCTTTTGATCCGGGTGCTTCGGTCAGCAGCCGCCCGAACTGATCGACCACCGAGACGTGCGAGGGCGTCATGTACGGAATGCTGGAGGAGACGAGATGAACGATCGCCTGCACTTGTCCATCACTCACCGCACGTCCGGCGAAGGGTGTCACGATCACCGAGGCTTTCGGGTCGACGCGGTCACGAACGAACGCGCTTTGTCTTGGCAAGGCAAGATGGACGCGGGCGTCTTTGATGGTGTTGATGCGACGAATACTCGCCGCGAGTTCTTCTTCGATGGAGGCGTTGTACCGCGCCTGTTCCATGAACTGGCTGGTCCCTAGGGGCATCGTCTCGTTGAGGAGAGAGCCGCCGCCGGCGGATTCTTTGGGTAAACCCGCAGCGGCCAACATGATGCGCGCCTCATGAAACTCGTCAGCGGGAACCGTCAGCGAACCGCTGATCGGATCCAGCCGTACGCTGACGCCGTTTTTCTGCAACAGCTGCTGCGCGGCTTCCTTGTCCGTATCCGCCATTTCGGGGTACAACGCGCGCGGCGGCGGAGTTGCGAGTGAAATGTAGGCGACCACGGCAAGCAACAACACGAGCGCAATGCCGACGTACGGCAGCACGGTGCGGACCATCGGTTGCTTGAAGAAATTGGCTACAGGGCCCGTGGGACCCGCTTCTGCACCCATCAGATCGGTCGAGCGTGCGGCATCCCGCGAGGTAGCCACCACCACGCCGGCACCATCGCCCTCGCCGTCGAGTCGCGCCTTCAGGACATCCGCTTCGACCGCTGCCATGGGGTTATACCGTCATGCTCATGATTTCTTTGTAGGCTTCGATGACCTTGTTGCGAACCTGCACGGTCGCCTCGAAAGCCACGGAGGACTTCTGCATCGCAATCGCCACGTCGGTGAGCGAGACGTCCTCGCCCCGCACATAGGCGGTCTGTAATTCTCGCGATAAACGTTGCTGGGCGTTCACCGAGTCAACCGCGGAACGCATCGTGTCCATGAAGGACGGCGTATCCGCGGCGGGCGGCGTCATCGGAATCGCCATGCCGCGCGGCGGTTCGACACCCGCGCCGATCGGCCGCACGGCCTCGCGCATCGCCCGCAGTTGCTCGAGCGCCTGCTGCATGGCTACTGAAGGAACGCTCATGTGCCCGCCGCCATCAAGCCGTGCTCACGCAGTCGGGCGAGTTTGTAGCGCAGCGTGCGCTCGGAGATACCGAGACGCGCTGCCGCCAAAGTTTTGGTGGGCGCCGCCTTGAGCGTCGCCATGATCAGTTCGGCTTCCTGCATCGCGCGTCGATCCGCGAGTGAAGGCTCAGCCTGCGACAAAGACTCGGTCAGTGTTGAGGTCGGCGCGTCCGATGAACCAGCGACGGGCGCCACGGTGTCGACGCGCTCCACGCGCGCGATCTGCTCAACGCGATCAACGGACGGCGTCTCAGCGGCACGCGCCCAAGAAATCGCCGAAAAGTGATTATCCTGCGGCAGCAGTGTGTCGAGTCCGAGGTGATCGGCCGTCAGTACGGGTCCGTCCGCGACCACCAGCGCGCGCTGAATCACGTTCTCGAGTTCGCGCACGTTGCCCGGCCAGTCATAACCGTGCAACGCTTCGACCGCGCTCGCATCGAGCTGGATATCGCCGCAGATATAGCGGTGCCGACGGACCAAGGCTCGCGCGAGCGGCAGGATGTCACCCGGACGCTGCCTCAGCGGCTTCAGTTGCAGCGGGAAAATATTGAGACGGTAGTAAAGATCTTCGCGGAAGCGGCCCGCCTGTACATCAGCCTTGAGATTGCGGTTGGTCGCTGCGAGCAAACGAAAACGTGTCTTCTGTGGACGCGTCGAGCCGAGCGGCGTGAACTCGCGCTCCTGCAGCACGCGCAACAGCTTCGCCTGCACCGCGAGCGGCAACTCGCCGACTTCATCGAGAAACAGCGTGCCGCCATCGGCCTGCTCGAAGAAACCCTCGAAGCGCGCGACCGCACCCGTGAAGGCGCCCTTCTCGTGCCCGAACAGCAAGTCTTCAACCATCGACTCGGGCAAGCAGGCGCAGTTGAAAGCAATGAAGCGACCGCTCTGGCGCAGCGAGTGATCGTGAATGAAGCGCGCCAAGACTTCTTTGCCGGTGCCCGACGGGCCACCAATCAGCACGGTGACTTCCGTGCGCGCGACGCGCGAGGCGAGTGCCAGCAGTTGCTCCATGAACGGATCGCCAAAGACCACCCCATGGCCCGACGACGCCTCGGCGGACGGCGGACTGAAAGCGGTATTGATGTCTTCTGCGATGGCGGACACTGCGGCACCCGTGGTTGGACCCGACACCTCCAAGCAAATCGCATGCCAATGCGAAAACCCTCAAGCCAAACAGTCAGTTACAAGCGTCGCTGACCGATTTCCGGCTTACTGTCGAGAAGCCGATGGCTCGTATTTGCGCAATCGTTCGATGAACGTGGTGCGCGGCAGCCCGAGCAGATCCGCGGCATGGGTGATGTTGCCGACCGTCACCCGCATCGCCTCGCGGATCCACGCGGCTTCGTACTCGGCCAGCAACTGCTTCAGATCCACGGCGGTCATCTTCGAGCCGACGACCGGCGGCTTGGGTGCCGTGATCGTGGTCGTCCAGTCGCCACCACCACTGCTACGCGGCGCATCGTCGGCAATCGCGGCCGCTGCCGCGGCGCAAGCGGCGCCCGTCGGATCAACCTCGTCGGCCTCCCACTGCCACATCTCGAGCACAGCCCGCTGCTCCTCGTTCGAGGGTGCGGGCGAACCGCGTCGTCGCGGCAGCATCACCGAGGGAATCTTGCCTAGCGACAGCTCCTCACCCGGCCAGAGCACGGAAAGTCGTTCCACGAGGTTCAAAAGTTCGCGGCAATTGCCCGGCCAGTCGTACTGCACGAGCCAATCACAAAGATCAGCCGACGGCTGAATCGGCGCACGACCCGGCTCGGCGCAGCGGCGCGCAAAATGTTCGAACAACAGCAGCACATCCCGATCGCGCTCGCGCAGCGGCGGCACATAGAGCGGAATGACATTCAGTCGATAATAGAGGTCGGCGCGAAATTCGCCGGCGCCGATCGCCTCTTCAAGATGCCGATGCGTTGCCGCAATCACGCGTACATCGACCGGCATCGAGCGCTCGTCACCGACGCGATCGATGATGCGCTCCTGCAGCACGCGCAGCAGTTTCACCTGCATTTCGAGCCGCATGTCGCCGATCTCATCGAGAAACAGCGTGCCGGAATTCGCCATCTCGAAGCGGCCACGTCGATCGACCAGTGCGCCAGTGAAAGCGCCCTTGGTATGACCGAAGAGTTCGCTCTCGAGCAACTCATGCGGGATCGCCCCGCAGTTCACTGGAACGAAGGAATGTCGCGAACGAACCGAGAGTCGATGGATGGATTGGGCGACGAGCTCTTTGCCGGTGCCGGATTCACCGAGTACAAGCACCGTGCTGTCGCTGCTGGCAACGCGCCGCACGAGCGCACGCAGTGAGCGCATCACGGCCGAATCGCCGGCCAGCGCCTCGAGCGGATCGGCGCCCGCCAAGGCCGAGGCGACGGACGCCCTAGCGACCACGACGCCCCGCGCAGCAGTGTATTTCGCAGGCCCCCCGACGGGCCGCGCAGCTCGACATCTCATCCTCCCGGAATCGTTCCGGAAGAATCCGGAACTAGTTCGTATTGGAGTTGTTAGATGCCGAGTCTAGCAAACGTTTATGAGTGAACGACGAGAATTCGACAGTTGACCTCACCCACGGTTTGCGGCGTAAGACCCCCTCCCCCGACGCCTGGGGAGGGGGTGGCTGTACCCGGTCGGAGTGAGGTCCTCTCGGGTTCGTTTTTTCAAAACGCCCTAATCCTCCGCCTCCGCCTCGACCGCCTCCGATCGATCTGTCGGCACACGCGATTTCAGCGGCCGCATCTCAACCGAATCCACTCGACGGGACTGCTCTTCTCTCAATCGCCACGCCGCCAAATCGAACTCGCGATGTAGCGCGGCCGCCTGCCGGGAGAACTTCTCGGGATCCTCCGGAAACCCGAGCGCCGCGGTGACAACAGCGTCGCGCTCCGCCAGGTATTTCTGACGGGTCTCCTCGTCAAGTGCGGCGATTCGATGAGAGAGCATTCGACCCCCAAACCGCTGCCACTTGTCTTCCTCCGATGCAAAAAGAAAGAAGTTGCGCTGCAGCTCGATCACCGCCACCTCGGCCCGCTCAAAACGCGCAAGCTTCCAACGCGCCGTACCCATCCGATCTACGTAGATCATTTCGGTTACCGTAGCCGGGTTATAGATCGCGACCAACGATTCCATCAGCGCGTGGAAGTCTGCGGGATTCTCCTCAGGGAGAAACCGACGCTTGGAAAAGATGCCGAGTTTCAGCGCGTTTTGACTGGACGCCGCAAGGCCCTCTGGAGTCACGGGCCCCGTACTCTTGGATCCATTAATGCGACTGGCTTCTGAACGGGAAATAGCCATAACACACTCCTCCTGTGAAGGATCGATGTCCCCGGTAACGCGCCTCATTTGGGGACGGGAATGTGTTCATGCGAAAGCGCCGAGGGAGAAGGCTAGGCGCGCTTCAAAACAAATGCAACTGTGGTCTTATCGGGCGCACTAGAAGCCCTTTTGATTCGCGGACACGCCCTGATGAGGTCCCGCAATATCGGCCGCACGAGGTGCAGACAATCATGAAAGCGGAACAGATCTATCGCGCGGCAGCTCAGCCGGGGTGGGCCCCCGCTTTTGAAGGTGACTAATCAAACCGACTTTGGCGACGCCTCAGTAAAGCTGGCCAAAGAGGATTCGGAGTGTTTACGAGTGGAGCACGAACATCCGGCGATTGACTTCGCCGGTCGTCTGCGGACCGATGGCGGCCCAGGCCTCGCGGACCTGACTCAACAGGTCCTCGCACTCAGTCAGATCGTCGGTCGAGCCCGCGCCTCCGGCGCGGACCAATCGACGCATCAAAAACTGATAAAAGTCGTTCAGATGAACGGCAACGGAACCCCCATTGCCAAGGTCGAGTGTCTCCCGAAGGCCCGAGAGGATCGTGAGTGCCCGGGTAGTCGACGCGCTGACCGCACGTTTTTCCTGACGAATCGCATGCTCCCGCGCCAGACGAATCGCTGCGATGGCAGCGTCGTACATCATGAGCACATGATCGCACTTGCTCGAACTTTCTGAGCGGAAGTTCAAATCAGCTGTCGTATAAGCTCTGCGGGCTGCGGCCATCATATCGGGTGCTCCTTTGGGATCTCTTCCGAACACCTCTTCAGTCGGCACCAAGACACACGGGTTGAGAGGGTAAGAATGTTGTTTTTACGCAACAACAAGGTCTCTCGACTCTACCTTGTCGCTAATGCAGTTAAGCAGTCGGTGGGTGATTTCGATCCTAGAGCGCCGCTCGAGCCGTGAGCGCGGCCAGACCCTTCAGGGTTGCTTGATCCCAGCTGAACCGCTGCCGAATGACCTCGCCCGCTCGTTGAGATTTTCCAACCCAAGGCTCGAAGGCATTCACCACGTCGATGAGGCCATGACTTAAAGATTCGCGATCAGGCTCCGCCCAAAGCGCACCGTGCTCATCGACGCCGGCCCAATACTTCAAAAAGTCAGGATCCTGAATCGGAACAAGCGAATGCGCGATCGAAAAATACTTGCCGCAAATCGCTGATAAATACTCCGTCTGCCCACTGTAGTCAGTCGTAATCACTGGAAGGTCACACGCTAAAGCCTCAATGATGGGCAAACCCCACCCTTCAGCCCGGGTCGGCAACACAAACGCGTCCGCCTCGGAATGCAAGGCACGATATTCGAGATCACTCCAATCGCCCCAGGCCCCGAGCACATTGCTCAAGCCGCGACGCCGTACCTCCGCTTCGAACTGGCCTCGCCGTGTTGAATGATCGAGAAAATGATCGCTTTTGACGAGTAATTCGACATCTGTGCGCCTACCGAAGCTCTCTGCGAAACTATCGAGTAGGAACCGATATCCTTTCCGCTCTTCATATTTTCCGACAGCTAAAAATCGGAAGGGACGATCGATTGGAAAACGCTTTTTTTCTCTCGGAGCAAACACCGAAGGATTCACACCCTCGGGCACCACATCAACACTCTCGGGCGCTATATCGCACGCGATTAAGACCGATTTCCCCCATTCGCTGGGAGTCCATATGACATCAAATTCGCGAAGTGACTCGAGGTACTGAGCCGGCAGTCGATCACTCTCGAAAACCGCCCAAACCACTTTTTTTCCAAGAACTAACTTCGCTGACGGATGCGGCCAGAACCAAATATTGAGATCGTCCGCTTTTGATGCCGTCACCGCTATTTTCATTGACTCGTAATCGCCGGGATCTACGGCCATAAGACGACCGTCCTTTGACTTCGATCGCCACGATAGAATGGCCGACTCCACGAAGGACTTAAAAAATACCCCTCCGCCTTGTGAGTTAACTCTCCCGAAAAAACGGATGTAACGACTCATAAGTACTTAATCAGAATTCACAAAGTAGTCTCTGCCTACGAATCGCATCCGCGCAAGATTCCCAGTCTCCCGGGCTTTTTTGCCTGACTAAGCCCATCGATGCATACCACGGAGAGTCCTGCCTGTTCTCCATCCACACCCAAGCGCCGGCGTAAGGAAGAAGCACGACAACACGCTTTCCAAGAGCACCGGCAAGATGCGCGATACTTGTATCGCAGGTTACAACGAGATCTAAATTCTCGATGACTGCTGCCGTCTCACAAAAATCACTCATCAAATCACTTAAATCAATGATCTCGCGGGATTGCAGCCAGAACCTCTCCTCGTGGGTCACTTCTTTTCTCAGCGAAAATATAATCGCCCCTTCCGGAAGGATTTTGTCGAATATCTCGAAGGGAATAGATCTATTTCTCAGCTTTGGATTGTCGCTACCACGCCATTGGATTCCGATAGCTAAGCCTCTTCGCTCAACTTGGAGGGCTTTTCTTAATTCTTCTACCCGGAGGGGATCTGCACGTAGATAAGGTACCGAGTGAATATCGCGTTCGGAATCCAACTCAAGAAAGGCGGGGATACTCAATAGCGACAAAGTCTGATCAAACTTCTCAGAATTTATGTCTTTCTGATCACTAACCCGGCACGATGGAAAACTGAACTCCGTTAATCGACGCAACGGTTCCTGCACGCAAATCGTGACGCTTTTATCCTTAAAATAGACATCATTTACGAAACGCAGGAACTGAATTGTGTCACCCAGGCCTTGCTCAAATCCCAAAAGAATTGTTTTTGACTGTTTCATCGAGTGATGGACGTTCGTTGCTAAAGAAGACTGAGATGCTCGCACGACCTCTGCGGTCATCTGCGGCCGATGCTCATGGAGCCGCCAACCCTCACGCCAATCACCTACGCGCAGACGCAACAACGACAAATTAAAGAGGATATGGTGGTTATCAGGCTCGCGCGCGGAGGCCTCCACTAAAGACTTTTCTGCCAACTCAAAGTGTTTTTGCTCAGTCAACACGTTCGCTTTGTTAACGAGGAATTCAACGCCATCGGTTTTCGTGAGCGCAAGTCCTCGCGAGTAGCACTCGAGAGACTCTTGAAAACGACCGCAAGCTCGCAGTGCATTACCGCGTAGTAGTAACCATTCAGGCGAATACCGCATATCGTCAGCAGCACGGTCGAGGACGTCTAGCGTCTGCTCATGTCGGCCGAGTTCGTTGAGAGAGCGCGCCAAATTCAATTGCGAGAAAGCCTGACGCGGATTTAAGTCGAGCGCTTTTTGGAATAGCTCCGCAGCCAACGCGTAAGCGTGGCGCCGCAGGCACACCCTTCCCAGACCATCCAGTGCTATCGAGTCCAACGGATCGCGGCGGGCCGCCTGAGCAAAGTTGCGCTCTGCATCCTCTAGATCCCCTGACTCTAACGCCCTCTCACCGAGCACATTGAGTGTCATCTCCATACTCGAATGACATTCAATCAGAATTACGGCCGGGGGGGCAAATGCTCCCCCGGCCGCTCTCCTTACGAGATGGAGTCGAACCCGCCTCTAGCAGGCAGCGGCGACCGCGGCACCACTGCGTGCCGCTGCCAACCGACTCGGTTCCGACTCCTCGCTCGTGTGAGACGTACTATGCGACGGGTTCTGAGCGAGCTCTGCCCAGGCCCCCCGTACAGACTTAACCCACTCCACGCAGTTATCCAGCAGTTCTACATCACGCTTGGTCTGCGCATGAATAATCTGACTGGTCAGTGCATTATAAAATCGAAGCAAGTCTGTGGCGACAGGTTGACCTTGCTCGAAATTTAATGTTTCGCGGAGCCCCGAGATGATCGTCAACGCTCTCGCGAACTGTCGACCTAAATCTCGATACTCCTTTCTTTGGAGATGCCCCTTCCCTGCAACCAGAGATTCGAGAATCCCATCATAAAGAAGGACGACTAACTCCGCGCCTTTTCCGCCGTGTGCAGTCGCTTCCGACTCAACAGCTTTATAGGCTTTTAAACCCTGTTGAACTAATGGTGCCATTATTTACTCCACGCTTTTATCAAGCATTACTCCGGTCAAACGATCTAAATGTTTCGCAATTCGCAGTGCCTCCTCGCTTGGGATCTGGCGAATGACATCTCCGGTCCGACTGTCTTTTACGACATACACCAGGTGCCCATCGACGGTTTGAAAGTTCACAGATACCGATAGCCCTGCCTCGGCGTATCGTGTTGATAGGGCAGCGGTTTGCTCAACTATTGAGAGTGGCTTTTCAGATTTTTCCGACGAGTTGCTCTCTTGCTCGAGTTGTCTCATGACCGCCAACGAGACGGTAGCGGGCTTAGCCGCTCCCGGCTCGCGCTTCGACAGCTCTTCGACGACTTTATTGATGCTGACTGACATATTTTTCTCCTAATGACTGTTATCGGAGAAGCATCAAAACGTACTGTGGAGACTGGTTCGCTTGCGCAAGCATCGCGGTGCCGGCCTGCTGTAAGACCATGCCTTTCGCAAGGGTTGCCGACTCCGCCGCATAGTCTGCGTCGACGATTTGCGATCGCGCCTCCTGTAAGCGTTGATTGATATTCATTAGATTCGAAACCGTATGCTCAAGTCGGTTAATCAGAGCGCCGGCCTGCGAACGCTTGATATTTAATTTAGTAATGGCCTCATCAACCGCCGCTACAGCACTCGTTGCGAGTGTGGTGGTCGTGATGGTTTTCAACGCAGATGAGGTACTTAAGCTAGTAATCGGGTCTGTATCGGAACCGGCGACTCCGGAGACGTTCAGATCCAGCGTGTGGGCTGAGAACGTGACTGTGTTGCCAGTTTTAGAGACATCGGCCCCCAAGAACATGGCGAACTCGTTATCGCCCGCCGTCGAGGCGATCACCTGTCGGTTGAACGCCGTTACCGAATTGATGCGCTGAATTTCAGTCCGCAGCGCCTCATACTCGTAATTGGCGTTAGTCCGATCGGCATCCTCATATGTTCCGTTCTTGACTTGAACCGCAAGCTCGCGCATGCGAATGAGGATGGTCTCGATTTCGGTCGCCGCACCGTCATAGGTGCTGACCATCGAGATCGCATCGTTGGTATTTCGGATCGCTTGACTCAAGCTGCGGATGTCCGCTCCCATCTTCGCTGCGACCGCCATACCCGCCGCATCGTCTTTAGCTGAGTTGATGCGCTTGCCCGAGGCCAAGCGTTCCATCGCCTGTTCAAGACCCGCCCGGTTCTCAGCGAGAATCCGTCCCGCCGTGATCGACGAAATATTACTGTTAATGACTATGCCCACGTTGCACTCCTAATATAATTTCCAGGTGTCATGCTGATTTTTGGTGCCTGGTTAAAGTAGTTTGTGCCTAGTTGGTGCTCAGTGGTGCCTAGTTGGTGCCAGGTATCGACTACATGCTGCTGTTAGCCGTCACGGCTATCCCGAATCGATTGAATTACGACTCACCGGCTCTAGCTCCTCAGCAGAGCCAAGATAAATTGGGGTGCCTGGTTTGCCTGCGCGAGCATCGCGGTGCCCGCCTGTGCCAGCACCATGCCTCGCGCAAGTGCAGCAGACTCGGCGGCATAATCGGCATCCTCAATCCCCGAGGCCGCCTCTTGCAGTCGCTGGCTCACGTTCATCAGGTTCGAGACCGTGTGCTCAAGACGATTCACCAAGGCGCCGGCTTCCGCTCGGTTAGCAGCCAGCTTATAAATAGCCTCATCAAGGTGGCCAATCGCACTTGCGGCGTTCGTAGTGGTATCAATTGAATCCAGAGTTGACGATGTAATCGTTTTATTCAAATCCAGTGCGCGAGCTGAGAACGTCACCGTGTTACCGCTCTTAGCGACATCAGAGCCGACATAGAACGAAAAGGTCGTATCCCCGCTTAACGTCGCTCCCGTAGCAAGTCCCCCCGAGCCCTGGCCCAAAGTCGTTCTATTGAACGCAGTAACCCCGGCAATTCTCGCAATCTCATTCTTCAACGCCGTGTATTCGTAGTTAGCGTTGGTGCGATCAGCCTGCTCGTAGGTACCATTATTAGTCTGCACCGCGAGCTCACGCATGCGGATCAGAATGCTCTCGATCTCCGCAGCCCCACCGTCGTAGGTATTCACCAGCGAGATCGCGTCATTCGTATTGCGAACCGCCTGATTGAGGCTACGGATATCGGCGCGCATCTTGGCGGCAACCGCCATGCCCGCGGCATCATCCTTGGCGCTATTGATACGCTTG
>Ga0194133_10003693_pt1 | contig 21431 bp, 22 predicted proteins | sample TA2KigOf40mmetaG_FD_155448 | JGI IMG/M metagenome (GOLD analysis project Ga0194133, IMG submission 155448) | Freshwater microbial communities from Lake Tanganyika, Tanzania - TA2015055 Kigoma Offshore 40m | ecosystem: Environmental > Aquatic > Freshwater > Lake | place: Tanzania: Lake...
CCCTCCGGGCTCCTTCCGCAGCCCCGGAATCGTGTTTGTTTTCTCTCGACATCGAACATCTCCTTTCGAACATTTTCTCTATGAAATGTCCCAGGGAGCTGTCCATCAAAATCGCGGAGCGGGAGATTCCTTGTTTCAGAGCGAGTGGCTGGTCGTGCGCTTCACGGCAAGATTGATCGGGCTCACCTTTGGGTGGCTCGACCTATTGGCCTACTTCATGGGTATTGGGTTCGTTTACTGGCTGGACGAAGGAACGAAACGGTAAATTAGCGCTTAATTCTCTTCTTCTTCGACATCTTCTTCGAGGTCGACCGCCTCAAGCAGCGCACGAGCCGTTTCCTCGTAGGATTTTGGGACCTTCAAGGGAACTCCGCCAATTGCCGTAGCCAGCAGCCAGTCGTTCGTGATCAGATTCACGTTTTCCAGAAACACAGGAATATCGTATGCCTCCAGATGCGCCTGGGCAATCCGCGCCTCATGGGGGAAGAGGTAGTTGGCGATGGTGACGAGTTCCGAGTCGGGCAAAGTAGAGCTCATTGCTATTGAATCACTGTTCGGCGGCTTGGAGTGAGTTCAAAACTCGATCCATCGGGCCGATAAGCCTATCGTGAACACCAGAAAGACCGCAGAAGCGCACTTGGGGACGCGCCGACAATAGATGACTGCCATCTCGGGAGGCGCAATCGCTCTGCCCTGCCTCGCAGCAGCGGATGAAAAGGCGACCGAAGGTTCAAGCGCTGTCGATAAGCTGCTCGACCGCATCATCGCATCAGAAGATGATGAAGACTCTGGCCGCCCACAGCCCCATCGTCGAAACCTACATCCAGGAAGAAGCTTTGGCGGAGCGCAATGGCGGTCAAGGCCGCGACCACTACTTCCTCGGACGACTGAAACTTGTTGAAACTGTCAATTATGCCTCCTTCGTCAAGCGCAGCGTGGATGTGATCGTCTCCGAAGTGAGGCCCGAGAAAAAGGCAAAAATGCCCTTCTTTCGAAAACCGCCCGTTGCAACGGAAGCAACCGGGCCGGTCGGCTTCTTCCCGGTCGGCTTCGCCCAAATGGCGCTGATCGACGCCAAATCCTTCGACCGCAAAACCTATCGGTTCGATTTCGTAAGGCGCGAGTTTCTGGGAGAGGTACGCTGCCTCGTTTTCGATCTGGCTCCACTCGACCCGAGCCAGGCCGGAAAGTTTATTGGCAGAATCTGGGTCGAAGATCAGGACGCCTCTGTAGTCCGAGTCAACGGGACCTACACCCTGCGCAGCGCGGATGGAGTGTACTACCACTTTGATAGCTGGCGTACCCAAACGGCTCAGGGTATCTGAGTGCCGGCGATGGTCTACATCGAGGACTCGATCTCCGACAAATCCGGGACACGCACCGGAGCTCCCTTTAAGGGGCTGACCCGGATCTGGAGCTATGACTCCCAGAGCCGCAAGAAACTGGATGAATTGAATTCGATGCTGGTTGAAAGTGAGACGAAGATCGATGATGCGGCGGCGCGCACGGAAGTCTCTCCGCTCGAGGGACAACAGCGATGGGAGCGTGAGGCAGAATTCAACGTCATCGAGCGACTGGAGAAGATCGGCCTGGTCGCGCCCATTGGTGAGGTGGATAAGGTCCTCAATACGGTGGCCAACAATTTGATCGCCACCAATCAACTGGATATCGAGGCGCAGTGCCGTCTGATGCTGACTACGCCGCTTGAGTCATTCACGATCGGCAATACGGTCGTCATCAGCCGAGGATTGGTGGATACGCTGCCGGATGAGGCGAGCCTCGCACTGGTGGTTGCCATGGAGCTGGCGCATATCGCCCTGGCGCACCGCACCAAAACGGAATATGCCTTCAATGACCGGACGATGGTTGAGGACGAGGCAGTCCTAGACCGGTTCCGCTTCTCCCGCACCCCCGATGAAGTGGCGGCTGCCATGAAAAAGGCCAGCTCCATTCTGGCCAATTCTCCCTACAAGGACAAACTCGCTGGCGCAGGCCTGTTTCTGAAAGCGTTGCAGGGAAAGTCGCCAGCACTGCCGCGTTTGATTCAATCCACCCTCGGCAATGAACTTTCCTCATACCTGCGCACTCCCGAATTCATAGAGTTGCTTGAGAAAGCACCGCCGATCGAGGACGCCAAGCTGGAACAAATCGCGGCATTACCTCTTGGGTCGAGGGTTCGGCTCGAACCGTGGTCGAACGAGAGTTTCCTCATGCGCACGCGGGCCGTCAATCTCCTCTCAGCTCGAGAGAAGATGCCGTTTGAGGTCGCCCCAGTCAATCTGCGGCTCACGCGAGCAACCAAAGCGGAATCGAAATGACCGATGTCACCGCACCCCAGTTTCAAAGCCTGGAGACGATTCCGGCCGGGCGAACGGCCCAGCGATCCCTTTACGGAATGTTGGCCAATCTTCTCTTGGTTGGCATGATTGTGTGGCTGGGGTCGGCATCACTCGAAAACGTCCCGAAACAGCAGCGCCGGTTGGTGAGCCTGGTTCTGCCTTCCTCTGCCCCAGAGCTTGCACCTCTTTCACCGAAACCGCTGCCCCGCCCTCCGGTGAAGCGTGCGGTGATTCCTGCACCAAGCCCAGCGAAATCCTCAATTCCATTTGAGCTGCCTCCAGCGCCTGAAATAGTCACTCCCCCGATCGCAACCCCACCAACTCCGGCCATCCCAACTTTACCCAAGCGAAAGGTAGAAGTCGTAGTTGGTTCGCTTTCCACTCCCCAACCGATTGCCGTTCGAGAGCAACCCGTAGTTCGAAACACTAGCTTTGAAGGGTCAACTCCCCCTGTTGCGCCGATGAGACCCCGAACTATGGTCGAATCGACACAGTTTGGAGGGATGGATGTAGCGGCAAAGCCTAAAATGGCTAGGGCCGTTGCATCAGCCGGATTTGGCATGGGAGAGTCGATCGGCCCCACGCGTCGGGATTTGCGAGTAGAGGCCGTGGGCGGATTCGACACGACATTGCCGCCAACGGGCCCCCAAAAAGCAGCTGCTCCTGAGGGCACGCTGAAGCCAGTCGAGATTTTGCGAAAGCCGAAGCCTGCCTATACTGAGGCAGCCCGGCAATTGGGCATTGAAGGTGAGGTTGCCTTGCGGATCCAGTTCGGCGCCGACGGAAGGCTGAAGGTCCTGTCTGTGGTCAGCGGCTTGGGACATGGCCTGGACGAAAATGCAGCCATTGCAGCGACCCAGATTCAGTTCCGGCCAGCTACCCGGGAAGGCCAACCGGTCGATCAGATCGCCGTATTGCGGGTGCAATTTCAACTCGTGCGCTAGAAACCCAATTCTTTGAGAAGCTCGGTCGCTGAGTAAACCTTAACAAGAGCTTCCCGTACACCTTGGCTCGCAACATGAACACTGCGTGCCCGCTCATCGGTGAACAGATAGCGGTTCGGCAGACCCTCCAAATTTCCATCAAAGAGGATTCCAACGATCTCGCCTTTCGTATTGACGGTCGGGCTGCCGGAATTTCCACCGTGGGTATCGGCCGTGGTGACGTAGTTAAAGGGAACAGTGAGATTGAGCTTCTTTCGCGCATCGAGCCACCGCTTCGGAAGGGCAAGAGGATCCACCCCCGTCGCGTGAGCGTACATTCCCTTGAAATCCGTCATCCAGGGTATCGCCTTGCCAGCCTTGTCTTTGTAACCAATTGCGGGACCAAAGCTCACACGAAACGTAAAAGTTGCGTCTGGATAAATGGTTCCGCCGAGAGCATACTGAGCCTGCGCCAGTCTGGCTGTCTCAATCGACTGCCGGGATTGCACCTGGTCCTCGGACTGCTTCCGAACGCGGCGTGCTTCGACGTCCAGTTGCGAAACAAGTCGAAGGAGCGGATCCTTTAGCCGTTCTTCGAGCGAAGCTGCCGCCAATCGCTTTCTCTCTGCCACAGTGAACAGCTTGGTTCCTGAAATCACCGCCTCGGCCACCAGCGAAGGGGCTCGACCCTCAAGAACTTCAAGAACTACTGGATTTTTATCCTCTAACGATTTGACCAGAAACAATAAATACTGCTCCAAAATGACCTTCTCTAATCCTTTGTCCAGTGGAGCGTCGCTGTAAATGCCCGCTTCAAGGCTGGATAGGCCGGCGGAAGCAAATTCACGAAGTCGGGAGGCATCAGGCTTCGCAGTCTCGTCGGCAAGACGGTAGATGATGCGAGCGATCGGCAGAATGCTGCCATATTGATTCGGGGCACCCTCAAGCGCTGCCAGCCGCGTGTAGAGTTCCCGGTTCGCCTTCGCGATCGCCTCAATCTCCGCCCACACTGTGCCATACTTCGCCTTTAGGTCTGGATTTGAGTTGATGGCGGCCTGCAACTTGGATTCGGCAGCCTTCTTTCGTGCCATGAATTCGGGATCTTGGAGTCCAGAATAAAAACCAGAAGCTGCTTTATAAGAGTTCTCGTTACCGAAGATTTCTTCAAGTGCTACTCGAGCTTGTTCTGGGCCGAGCTTCGAGTACTCCTTGAGTGCAGCGATCAGGCTCTTCAACCTGCCAAGAGTGGTTGGGAGTTGCACATCCCGCTGCATTTCGAGTTCAGCAAACGTAAGTAATCGACCCGTGGACCCGGGATTACCAGAGACGAACGTCAGCTCGCCTTTGCGGATGCCGTTCTTCGACCAGGGAAAGTAGTGAAGTGGGGTCACGGCTTTGCCATCACGATAGGCCCGGAAGAACGCCACATCCAGATTCCACCGCGGATACACAAAGTTGTCCGGGTCCCCACCGAAGAAGGCAATGTCCTTTTCCGGAGCAAAGACCAAACGGATATCTGTATATTTTTCATATTCATACAGATGATATTGACCCCCACTAAAGAGAGTCACGACGTCACAACGATTCCTTGTGCGGTCCGCGCATGTCTTTTCGATGGCGCTCATAGAAGCACGCCGCAATTGAGCCGCTCGTGCAGGCGTCGCGTCGGCAGGTGTCGAAGATTTCACCTGTTCTGTGACATTTTCAATCTTAAGTAAAACATTCAACTCAAGATCTGGACAACGCTTCTCCGCCTCCCTCGTACGCGCATGGAACCCATCGCGCATCAAATCCTGGCTGGCTGTCGAGAGTTTCTGAATACAGTCCGAAGCGACGTGGTGGTTTGTGAAAACGAGGCCGTCCTGGGAAACAAAGCTACCCGAGCCCCCGTTGTTAAAACGCACACTGCCGAGTTGCAAATTGCGCAGGAATGAATCCGAGACTTCAAATCCGTACTTCGACTTAACGATCGAGCGAGGAAATTCGTTCACCAGCCAGATGCCATCGTCAGCCAGGGCGGCGCCAGTGAACGCCGCAAAAACGATCAAAAAATATGTCTGTTTCACCGAAGATATCTACTACTTTCCCTAAGGGTTTGGCAAGTCCTATCCTATCAATAGCTTACCCGCGCAAAATCGGCGCAGAAACTTTGCATAGCGGCTTGCGTATGCCATACTGATAGCAAAGTTTAACCGATGGCGCAAAAGCTTGTGGACGATGCAATCGTTCGCTACCACAAAATTCTCGAAAGCCAACCCCACGCAAACCTGGAATGGACGGATGCTATCACTGAGCGCATGCGGGCTCATGGGATGGTTGTTGGCACTCGTCTGGCCAGCCCTTTTTTGCGGCCACATTTCATTTCGAGAAAGCAGTTTGACACGCTTGTAAAGGCTGGCCAGACCCTGCAATCCGCCATCGAACGGTTGGAGACCCTGGCCTTGGCGACACCTGCACTATTGCAGCGAATGGAATTACTGCCCGCCGAGCGCATGTTGGCGTCGATCAACCCGGGATATAACTTCCTCCACGTTACCTCGCTGTGGAACAGCGTCCTGCAAAACGGCAGCCTCCAGTTTCAGAATTACCAGGCCTCTTCGGCCATGGGTTTGGCCTACGGCGAATTGCTTGCCGAGATGTTTTACGAGGCGGCCCCGGTTAAGGAATTTCGCAAGAAGTATACACTGACAAAATTTGGCGGAACCAAAAATCTTCTCTCGGCGATTCTCAAGGCGTACAAATCTTATGGAGGCAAGAACAAGCCGAATATTGCGGTGCTCGAATTCAAGCAGCCATTTCAAACCGTGGATGGAGCTGAGTACATGGTTTTGGTGGAGTTGCTGCGCAAGCATGGCTATTCCGCCGAGTTGGTCAACCCTGAGCAGCTCGATTATCGCAATGGGGCTCTGTCCAAGGGCGACTACACAATCGACCTCCTTTACCGGGCATCCTCACTTCAAGAATTTCTGTTGCGCTTCGATCTGAATCATCCTTTGGTCAAAGCCTACCGGGATGGCAAGGTCTGCATCGTAAACTCGTTCCGCGCCGAATTGGCACAGAAGCGTGCCATGTTCAGTTTGCTGACCGATAACCAGGTCACCGGCAAGTTCCCGGCCGCCGAACGTAAAGCAATTCAAAGCTACATTCCCTGGACCCGAATCGTAAGCCAGTCCAAGACCACAAAAGACGGCGAGACGATTGACCTGCCAGCTTTCATTTCGGCCAACAAAGACCAACTGTTGCTCATTCCGAACGACGCCACCGGATCCTTGCCGGTTTTCGATGGCTCGCTCACCGAACAGGGTGCCTGGGACCGCGCACTGAAGCAAGCGCTCCGAGAGCGGTATGTCGTACAGGATCGCATCGAGTCAGCAACGGCGAAGTTTCCTGTGCTGTTCTACGGATCAATGGAGATGCGTGAAATGAAGATTAACGTTCACCCGCATCTGTTCCTTGGAGAGGTCAAATCTTGCACGGCGCATCTTACAGCAGCCAACGCCGGATTCTCGACCATGGAAGGCGTCGCAGCTACGTTCTTGCTGGATGGAAAGTAATACGCAATTCTCTGCGGTTCGGAACTAAGCGATAAAGGCTTCGAGTTTCGGCTTGAGCCTGCTGAACTTGCTGCTGAGTTCCGGCAAGATTCGTCTGGCTTCGCTCAGTTCTCCTGCCTTCAATCCTGACTCAATACTGCGCGCCATCTCGATCAGCGCTTCGCCCCCAGCGTTTGAGGCTGCACCTCGCAATGAATGAGCAATACGAGATCCAGTCACGGTGTCTTCTTTTTCAAGAGCCTCTGATAAAGCGAGCAGCTGAGCTGGCGCATCGGCAAGAAAGGTAAACCAAAGCCGAAACGCGGTCCGGTCTGCTGCGCTCATCGCTGCCTGGGTCACGATGGCGCTCAGCCCCGACCCCAGAAACACCCGCCGACCTTGGCGGAAACTTATCGATTCGCTCCCGCATGCTAAACTCAACCCAAGGCTCTCATTCATTTATGCACTTTTTCCTCATCATTCTTGCAGCTGCGAGTCTAGCGGCCCAATCCGTTCCTGCCTGGATTCCGACTGTCCCACCCAACCCCAAACAATACAGCAGTCTCACCGCCTCGGGCGCAACACGCCTCCCAGCAGGCTTCAACACGCTCGCCCCCTGGGGCAACACACGCCGCCTTGCCACTCTCCCTTCGAGACAACGTCCCTCGCTACCCAAGATCGGCCTTGAGCCCGTTGGCGAAGCCCGGGTACTTGGCGGAGACTTGAGCGGCTGGCAACCGCGATCGATGCCCGATGGCTCTACCCGCTGGCGCATGTTGATCCAATCCCCTGGTGCAACCGCACTCCGGCTGCACTTCGCGAACTTCAGCCTCCCCTCCGGCTCTCTCTGGATTTACCCATCCGGCGTCAACCATTCAATCCCTGCTATCCTTGGCCCCTACGAAAATCAAGGCCCCAACGGCGATGGCGATTTCTACTCGGGCACGATCTTTGCCGATACCGCCATCCTTGAAGTAGCCTCACCCAACGAACCCTCCCTGAACCTCGACCGTCTCATCCACATCTATTCCGAAGCAACCGCAGAATCGACCCCGCGCGCCATCTCCCCGGCCCTCCGTCGCAATGCCCCACAGGTCGGAACAGCCGCCGCAACCGTCATCTCCGCCGCACCTTGTGAAGTCGACGCCACCTGCTACCCGCAGTACAACAACCTCGCAGCAGCCACACTGCTCTACACGTTCCAAAGTGACGACGGCTTCTCCTACGTCTGCAACGGCGCAATGATCAACACCCGCAGCCAGAGCCTCCGCCCCTACGTCGCCACTGCCAATCACTGCATCAGCTCTGATTCTGAAGCCCGCACCGTCGAAGCCTACTTCAATTACGCATCTCGCACGTGCAACCAAACTCCTGTCATGCGCGAAGATGCCTTCCGCGTCAGCGGTGCCCGCTTTATGGCCGGTGGCGGCTGGAATGCCGGCGACTTCGCGCTCTTACTGCTCAATGGCAACCCTCCGCAGGGCACTCCCTTCCTTGGATGGAATGCCTCCGACATGCCCTTCAATACCAACTTCATAGGCCTGCACTACCCTCGCGGCTCGTGGCGTCGCATCGCCATCGGCAGTCGCACGCAGGACCAGAATCAGCGCATCGAAGGCGAACTCGCACCATCAGGCTTCTACTACCAACTCGCCTACTCACTCGGCCTCACAGAAGTTGGCTCCTCGGGATCGCCCATCCTCAATGAGTCTGGCCAAATCTTCGGCACCCTCAGCTACGGCCCCAAGCCTCCTGTCGGCCGCTCGATCTGCGACTTCCGCGTCCAGGCCTCGGGCTATGGCCGCTTCTCTTCCGCCTTCAATTCCTACCGCCCATTTCTCGACGACGAGACCGCCCCATCACTCACGCTGTCCAATTCTTCCTTCACCTTCAATGTCGAAAGCGGCGCCGTTGTCGGATCACCCACCGCCACCACTACGCTGCGCTCCGTCTCTGCCACGCCGGCAACAGTTACACTGGCCTCCTCGGCTCCATGGCTCCGCGCCCGGGCTAGTGCCGCTCAAGTTTCCAGCGTTGCCCCTGTCACGATTACCCTTGAGGTGGTCCCGCTTACACTCACCGTGCCAGGCACGCAAACCACTTCCGTCACGGTCTCTTCTGGAACCAGTATTCCCCTCACCATCAACGCCTCGGTCACCGTCGTCAATCGAAACAGCTCGGTCACGCTCACGGTCTCGCCCAACCCCGTCCTGCAATCCGATCCAGACCCCGACGGCTTAAATTTCTTCTACACGGTCACCGCCGCTGAAACCGCCGGCATCGCCACGCAACTCACCAGCTTCTCGATCGGAGGTACAGATTACTCCGCGCGGATCCCAGAGTGGTTCGGCTCAACTCAGCTCGGTGCAAACTCAACACTCCAGGTCGCCTTGCGTGCCCGCAACATCAATGTACCTAGCCAGGTGGTTTTCAACCTTGGCGGCACTGACGTCACCTCACGCCGCACCTGGACACGAACCCTCAGCGTCCCTTTCCAACCCAAAGCCTCGCGTGGCCAACTCACTCTGTCGAGCCGCCCAGGCCAGGTAAATCAGGAGACAATGAACAACAACTGCCCCTGGCTACAATACCTCGTTGTCAATGAGACTAACGGCTTCAAGGTCCGCCTCACCTCCTTGATCGCCGACGGCGAGAATCTCAGCTCAGACATCGCCGAGTTTTTCGACTCGCTCGACATCCCCGCTCAGGGCTCCACAGTCGGCGGCATCTGCTGGTCTGGCATTCGCCCGCCCGACGTGATCGAAGTCACCGTCGCCGGTATCGACTCCCTCGGCAATCGCACAGAGTCTCGCGTTTCCACTCGCTTCGTCGGCCCTGTCGCCAATCCAGCCACGCTCAGCCCCAACACTGCGGCAATCCAGTTCTCAGCGCTCACAAACCGCACCGCACCGCTCGCGCCCATTCAACTCCCGCTCAGAATCTCTCGCGATACCGCCCCTTGGACGGCTCGCCTTGCATTCACTCGTAAAGAATCGAGCTGGCTCTCCATCGGTCCACTTTCCGGTACTGGTAATGCCACAATCACGCTCACTCCATCCGTCGCGGGTCTCGCCGAAGGCACCTACTCCGCCAATCTATTCATTGAGTCCGCGCAGACTCAACCGCAAGTTCTGCTGATCCCAATCACCTTCACCGTCCTCGCGCCGCGCCCTGCCCCCACTCTTGCCTCCGGCGGGGTCGTACCCAATTCCACCTATCGCGGCCCGCTTACCCCTGGCGCACTGGCCAGCGCCTTCGGCACGAATCTCGGCAATGGCAACTACATCGCATCACGCCTTCCGCTCCCCCAAACCCTCGGCATCACTCGGGCCCGCGTCAACGGCCGCGTCGCGCCCCTGCTCTTTGCCGGCGCTGGTCAAATCAACTTCCAGGTTCCCTGGGAAACACCAATTGGCACCGCCACCCTTGAAGTGGAAGTGGCTGGCCAAATCGCCACCACTACCTTTCCAGTTACCAACATCAACCCCGGCATCTACACGAGCGACGGCCGCCAGCTTGTACCCAACTCAAGCGCCTCTCGCGGCAATATCCTCCTCGCCTTCGTCACCGGTATTGGCTTGGTCACTCCACCCGTGCCCACTGGAGATGCCCCAACCACGGTCACTCCACCCGTGCCCACTGGAGATGCCCCAACCACAGCTTCTTCGCTCCTGGAGCTCCCCAGACCCTCCGGCCCCGTTACTGCCACCATCGGCGGCGTCACCGCGCGAGTCCTCTTCGCCGCCATTCCCTATGGCCTCGTGGGCCTAATGCAGGTCAATCTCGAAGTAGCACCCAACACCCCAACAGGCGATCAACCCCTCGTCATCTCCGTCGCCGGCGTCGCAAGCCCGCCAGTCAACGTGCAAATCCGTAACTGATCGCGAACTGGTTCTGATCCCTGCCCTTTTTTATACAATTGAGGGGTCCACATGAAACCTCTCGAAAACAAAGTCGCCGTCATCACTGGCGCTTCCCGTGGCCTCGGCAAAGCCATGGCCCTCGCACTCGCCGCCCAAGGCGCACAGATCGCCCTCGTCGCTCGTGACGAAGCCGCTCTCCAGGAGGTCGCCTCTGAAATTCGTGCCCTCGGTGCCATCGCCGAAACCTACACAGCCGACATCACCAGCGAAGATAGCGTCGCCGCCCTCGAAAAAGCCATCATCGCCCGCTTCGGCAAAGTTCAAATTCTCATCAACAATGCCGGCATGAACCTCCGCAAGAAGATCCACGAGTTCACCCTCCAAGAATGGATGCGCGTCACCAACACCAACCTCACCAGCGTCTTCCTCATGTGCCGCGCCTTCGTCCCGCACATGAAGGGCCAAGGCTACGGCCGCATCTTCAACATGACCTCGATCATGGCCCATGTCTCTCTTCCTGAACGCACTGCCTACTCGAGCACCAAAGCCGCCCTCCTCGGCCTCACCAAATCCCTCGCCATGGAACTCGCCCCCGACCACATCACCGTCGTCGGCATCTCTCCCGGCCCTTTCCTAACCGAGATGAATCTGCCCATCACCCAGGACGCCGAAAAGAACGCCATGTTCCTTTCGAAGATCCCCGTCGGCCGCTGGGGTCAGGTGGAGGAAATCGGCTCCCTCGCCGCCTACCTCTGCTCCAATGCCGCCGGCTTCATCACCGGCACCGACATTCTCATCGACGGAGGCTGGTGTGCATCGTAACGCCGCCCTCCTCCTGCTGCTCGCCCTGGTCAGCTGCAACCAGCAGAAGCGCCGTAGGATCGGCGTCGTCCCCAAGGCCACCAGCCATGTCTTCTGGGTCGCTGTCGAGAAAGGCGCCAAGGCCGCTGGCAAAGATCTCAACGTCGACATCGAGTGGAGCGGCGCGCCCAGCGAAACCGATTACGGCCGCCAGATTCAAATCGTCGACTCGATGATCAATCGCCGTGTCGACGGCCTTGCCATCGCTGCCAGCGAACGCAAAGCCCTCGTCGCCACCGTCGACCGCGCCATGAAACAAGGCATCCCGGTCACCATCTTCGATAGCGGCATCGAAGGCGAAAACTATTCGAGCTACGTCGCCACCAACAACTTCGAAGGCGGCCAACTCGCCGGACGCGCGCTCGCGAAACTCATCGGCAGCAAAGGCAACGTCGGCCTCATCATGCACGCCCCCGGCAGCGCCTCCACCATGGATCGCGAACGCGGGTTCACTGATGTCATCGAGCGCGAATTCCCCAACATCAAAATCGTCGCTTCGCAATACGGCTTATCCGATCGCTCCAAAGCCCGCGCCGCAGCCGAGAACATGCTCACCGCGCATCCCGACTTGAGCGGCTTCTTCGGCCCCTCCGAACCCTCCACCACTGGCGCATCCCTCGCCGTCAAAGCGCGCGGCGTCTCGGGCAAAGTTAAGATCGTCGCCTTCGACGCCTCCGACAACCTGGTCGAAGACATGAAGGCCGGTGCCATCCAGGCCATGGTCGTCCAGGACCCCTTCCAGATGGGCTACGACGCCGTCCGCACCATCGTCGACAAGCTCAACGGCAAGACCCCCGCCAAGCTCATCAACCTCCCAGCCAAAGTCATCTTCGCTGAAGAGGCAAACAAGCCGGAATTCCAGCGCCTCCTTTCGCCGGAGCTCAAGTAGCCGTGCCCACGATCGACGCCGCAGGCCTTCAGCACCTCTGCTCAAGGTTGCTCGAATGCCTCGGCGTCAACGCGAGCGAAGCTAGTTTCACGGCCACCGCGCTGGTCGCTTCCAATCTTCGCGGCGTCGATTCCCACGGCGTCGCCCTCCTCCGCTACTACCTCGAACAACTCGAGCATGGCGACATGGAACCGAACGGCGAACCCGAATTACTTCACAACTCCGGCTGCACCGCTCTCATCGATGGCCACAACTCCCTCGGCCAAATTGTCGCCCGCTTCGCCACCGATCAAGCAATCTCGCTCACCATGGATCACGGCTGCGGCATCGTCTCCACACGCCGCTCCAACCACTTCGGCGCAGCCGCCTTCTGGGTCCAGCGCATCAACGCGGCCGGCCTCATCGGCATCGCCCTCTGCAACGCCTCACCCGTCGTCGCCCCCTGGCAAGGCAAGCAAGGCCGCCTCGGCACCAACCCCATCTGCTTCGGCGTCCCCGGCCAATCCCCCTTCCTGCTTGACATGGCAACCACCACCGTCGCCGCCAACAAGATCTTCAACGTTCATTCCGCCGGCCAATCAACCATCCCCCAGGGCTGGGCCCTCGATAAAGAAGGCGTCCCCACGACACAAACCATCGACGCGTACACCGGCTTGCTCAATCCCCTCGGCGGCTACAAAGGCTCAGGCCTCGCCGTCATGGTCGAAATGCTCTGCGGTGTCTTGAGCGGCGGCGCGATGGCCAACGAACTCGGTGGCATCCGCTTCCGCGGCAAGCCCGTCGACGTCAGCCAGTTCTTCATGGCCCTCGACCCCAAATGCTTCCTCGACCCCGGCGAATACGAACAGCGAGCCCAAAGTCTCTCCCAAGTCCTCAAAGCCACCGCTCCCGCCACGGGCTACGACGAAGTCCTCCTCGCCGGCGAACCCGAACTCCGCACCGAAGCCCACCGCCGCAAACACGGCATCCCCCTCGCCGACGGCACTTGGCAAAGTCTTACAGATTGGGCCACCCGCTTCCATCTCGCGCTCCCAGGGGTCTGGGCATCCTGACACCTCGCAGCTGAAAACCTTACCCCTGCGCCGCCGCCGGATTCTTAAACTGAATCCCCATATACTTCGTCAACCGCGGAAACACATCCGTGTTCCGCACTAACCCTTCGAACGGCAAGCTCCCCGGCCCCGTCGAAGTAATAAACGTGTATTCCGAAGTATGTGTCGTCCCCGTATAACCGACACCGTAATAGTTACTCAACACCTGCCCTAGCACGCCAAACATCACATCCTGCAACCGGTTGATCGAGATCCCTTTCTTACCGCCCGCCGCTGCCGCCACCCACTCCGCCTCAGTCGGCGTAATCACCACCCCATTCTGCGCCTCGATCACCTCTCGCACGCGTGCCGCCGTCGGCTTCGACCCAAACATCTTCGGCAATTGATCGAACGATCCCTTCGCCTTCAGGATTGCCTCAAAACACTTCCCCGAATTCACATACTCAGCCCCCATCCCATTCAACCCCGGGCTCGAATTCCCATGGTCACTCGTCGTGATCACCAGCGTATCGCCGCGCTTGGCGGCATAGTCCAGACAAACCCCCAACGCATCGTCAAACGCCAACTGATCCCACAACTGCGCCGCAATGTCATTGTTATGCGCCGCATGATCCACCCGCGCCCCTTCCACCTGCATGATGAACCCCTTCGACGCCCCCGCCATCCCATCCAGCGCAAACTGCGTCATCTCGGCCAGCGTCGGCACGTCCGCCTTCTCGATCGTATAAGGCATGTGCCCATCGCTAAACAACCCCAACACCTTCCCCGCCTGCTTGATCTCGGCCTTGGTCCGCATCACGCGATACCCAGCCTGCGCAAACTTCCCCACCGCATCCACCTTGTCCTTGCGCTTCCCCGCCTCGAAGAACTTCACCCCGCCACCCATCACCACATTCACCCGGTCCTGATACTGCAACCCGATCAGATGCTCGTCATCCCGTCGCGGCTGCGAAGCGGCAAACCCCGCCGGCGTCGCATGCGTCACCGTCGCCGTCGTCACCAGCGCCGTCCGCTTCCCGGCCTGCTTCGCCAACTGCATGATCGGCGTCAGCGGCGTCCCATCCGGCAAAACATTCACCTGCGCATTGTTGATCCGCGACCCCGATCCCCAAGCCGACGAACTCGACGACGAATCCGTGACCGGCGAATTCAGCGCCGCCACATCCTGCACCCCACGCGACGCCGTCATATCGTTCATCAGCGCCGCCCAACGCGTCCCCTTCCCGCGCGCAATCTTCGAAAAATACTCCGCCATCATCAACACACCCGGGCTCATCCCGTCCGACACGCAGAAGATAATATTCTTCGGCCTTCCCGCCTTAGCCTTCACCTGAGCCGGGCTCAACACCGCGGCGGCACCCAATCCAAGAGGAACAGACAAAAGAGAGCGACGATTCATAGTCCCTCTATCTTACTTCTCCTCCGTTGGAGCCTCCTTCCACCTCCCCGCCTCCTTCAGCCCCCGCTTCAACAAATACTCAATCTGCCCATTCAAGCTGCGTAAATCGTCGTCCGCCCACCGCTTGATCAACTCAAGCATGTGGGCGTCGACGCGCAACAGAAAGGACTTCTTCTCAGCCATAACTCTTTAGTGGTAAAGCGTCCCGGTATTCACCACTGCCTGGGCCCCGCGCTCACCGCACAGCACCACCAGCAGATTCGAAACCATCGCCGCCTTGCGCTCCGAGTCGAACTCAACAATTCCTTTCTTGCTCAGTTGCTCCAGCGCCATCTCCACCATACCGACGGCACCTTCCACAATCTTCGTCCGCGCCGCGATAATCGCCGACGCCTGCTGCCTCTGCAACATCACCGTCGCAATCTCGGGCGAATAGGCCAGGTGCGAAATCCGGCTCTCGATCACATCGATCCCCGCCTTCATCACCCGCTCCTCGATCTCCAGCTTCAACTGCGCCGCCACTTCCACTGCGTTCGCCCGCAGCGACTTCTGGTTCTCCTGATGCGCATCATACGGGAACGCCGTCGCCAGGTTCCGCAGCGCACTCTCGCACTGCACCTTCACATAGTCCTCATAGTGATCCACCTCAAACAGGGCCTCAGCCGCATCGACCACCTTCCAAACCACCACGGCCGCGATCTCGATCGGGTTGCCGTCATGGTCATTCACCTTCAGCTTCGTCGTCTCAAAGTTGCGCACCCGCAGGCTCACCTTTTCCTTACCCATAAACGGGTTCGCATAGTGCAGCCCCGGTGTCCTCACCGTGCCTTTGTACTGGCCAAACAACGTCATCACACCCGAAGTATTCGGGGCGATCATAAACAGCCCCGTCATCAGCAGCAAAGCCACCACCAATACCCCCAGGCCGGCCCCGATCATCAGCTTCTCATTCTCACTATTTAACGCCGTGACAATCAAATAAAGGCCACCGCCAAAAACGCTCAATAACAGCGCGAGCATTCCAACACCAGGCAAGGTGCGAAACTCGAACTCTTTAATCATGTGAAATCACTCTCCTATCAAAATGATATCACTTTGATAGACTCTGTCAACAGATTTCGGAATCCTTTCGCTTCGTGCTAAACTCAAAGGGTTATGCAAGCTGGAATCCACCCCAACTATCACGAAGTGAAGGTCAACTGTGCTTGTGGGGCCTCATGGACGACGCGCTCCACAGTCAAGGGCGACGAACTCCGTCTCGAAATCTGCTCAAATTGCCACCCCTTCTTTACCGGCCGTCAGAAGCTGATTGACACCGAAGGCCGTGTGTCTCTCTTCCAGAGGAAGGCTGCCAAGTCCAAGGCGCTTCAAGATCAGGTCGCTGCCCGCAAGGCCAACAAGGCCGAGACGGTTCAGTAACAACCAACCATCAGGAAGAACGCATACAATGGGCAGCAGCCATGCTGCCCATTTTGCTTTTAGCCACCCTCGCTCAAGATCTCCCCACCCTCGAAGTCCGCCACACCAAAGACAAGCCCGCCATCGACGGCAAGCTCAGCGACAAAGCCTGGCAGTCCGCCCAGACCGTCGACTTCAAATTCCCCTGGGACATCCAAACCGGCGCCAAGCAACCAACGGTGGCCCGCCTCCTCTACGACAACACCCACCTCTACATCGCCTACGACTGCACCGACTCCGACATCACCGCCCAATACAAACTCCGCGACGACCCCACCTACAAAGACGATGCCGTCGAAGCCTTCATCAACCCCCGCCCCTCCCAGGCCGACATCTACTTCGGCTTCGAAATGAACTCCGACGCCGTCATGTACGACTACATCATGTTCCTCAGCAAAGGCCTCTTCAAGCGCCTCGACCTCCAGGGCCTCCAGATCGCCACCGCCAAAACCCCCAAAGGCTGGTCGCTCGAGCTCGCCATTCCCTTCTCCGAGCTCGAACCCCTCCACAACGGCAAGACCCCCAACCCCGGCGACCAATGGACCATCAACCTCAATCGCTGGGACGGCACCGAGCCCAACCGCCGCCTCAGCCAGTGGTCCCCCTCCGGCCTCGAAAAGCCGAACCCCCACAACCCCAAACGCTTCGGCAACATGGTCTTCGGCAAACCCTAATAAGCACTCCGCCGCCGCACCCGTTCGCCCTCCACCGGCAACACCCTCCGCCGCGCCCCAATCAGCGCGAGGCCCAGTCCAAACACCAAATCATCATGCCGCCCCTCGCTCTCAAACCTGGGCCCCGCCACGCTCTGATACTTGCGAATACTCTTCAACTCCTCCACCATCCCCTCCCACCCCGCCACGCCGCGCGCCACCTCCAGCCCATCCACCTCAAACGCCTGGCACACCCCCAGCAGAATATCCGTCCGCGGCGTCGGATAAAACCCCGCGCTGTACCGCATCTCCTGCCCGCCAGTAATCACCACCGGATACAACTCCCCCCGCAGCTTCCGCTGCTGCAGCAGCTCAGTCACCACCAACCCGATCCCCGTCGCATCGACGGCGGTCGTCACCACACAACCCTCAAACTCGGGCATCCACGTCAACCGCTCCACCTCCCGCACAATACTCTGAAACGCCGTCCCCAACCGCAACCGCGCCACCTTCGTCACAATCATCCGGCGTCGCCACTCAAACTCAAACGTCCGCGCATCCCGCACCCCGGTACACTCCACCCTCTGCTCCACCACAACAATGGCGGTATGGTCCGCCCTCTGCCCCAAATCGACGCCGATATGAAAGCTCCGCAGCATACTTACATCTCCCCTTCGAGCCGCACATCGAGCCCCTGCACATCGAGCCCCGCCGCCACCGCCCGGTCAAACCACTCCTGGCGGAACACCTGATTCTCCATCCCCACAAACTCACAAAGATACTCCTGCCGGAACCAATCCTCCCCCTGCACCCGCTTCTCTTCTTCGAGAAACTCCGCCGGAATCCGCTCACACTCCGTCGCCTTCACACTCACCCGCGTCCACCCATCCCCACCCGAGACCCACTCCCTCCAAAAGAACCCCCGCTCCCCAAACGGCGTCGACAGCAACGCCAGATCCCCACCCCGCGCCAGCATCGGCCGCAGCGCCTTATAGAGCAAATCCCCAACGCGAGCCGCCTCATCGATCACCACCATCGCCGGCGCCGAGAAACCCCGCACAGAGCATTCATCCCCCGGCACGCCCAACACCCGCGACCCATTCTTCAAACCCAGCGTCAACTTACTCTTCCCCGCTAACTCCCCCACCGCCTCGAGCAAATTCCTCACCTTCAACACAAGTTCAGCCGTCTGCCGCAAAGTCGGCGACACAATCACAACGAGACACCCCGGCTCCCGAAGCACCCGCAGCGCAACGAGCACGGCCGCCGTCGACGACTTCCCCCACTGCCGCGAGCAACAGAGCAAAAGCCGCCGAGCCCCAGCCCGCAAAACGTCTGCTTGTTTCCCATCCGCCACAAACCCAAACAACCGCGCCGACACTTCGACTGGATCCCCATGAGTAACGAGGCTCCGCGACCAAGCGTTATGAGACACCACGGGCGTCGCCTCTCATTTGGTCGATTAGGTCATAGACGGCAGCCCGTGCCGCAGGCACATCATCGGCAATGCAAACGAGGCCGTGGACCATTTTTTCGATCCACCAATCCCCTTGCGTCTCCACAGTCCTGGCCCCCCGCGCAGTGGGGACCACTTCATTCCAATCCAAAAGTAAAGAGAGCATATCCACCAACACCCTACACCCCACCCCGAACCGAAAAGAGGACAAACCGCACTAACCCCAACAAAACAAACCCGCAAATAATCCCAAAAATTCCGCCAACGCCTTTCCCTGATCCCCACTAAACTGAACGCTAAGCCCCCAAATGATCCACCTGGACCCCAACGGCATCGCCTGGCTCACCGGCACCCGCACCAAGGTGATCGAGGTCGTCATGGACCACCGCGCCCACGGCTGGAGTGCGGAAGAGATGCACTTCCAGCACCCTCATCTAACCATCTCGCAGATCCACGCCGCCATGTCGTTCTACTACGACAATCAGGCGAAGGTTGACCAACAGATCGATGAAGATCTGGAAGCCGCAACCCGCCTCTCTCTCCAGCTTTCCGACCCCGCATTCCGCTCCCAGCTCTTGCGTCGTTAGCAAGCGCACGAAATTTCAGCTCAATTTGCTCTCGGCCTCGAAATCCCTTAGCCAACTTTGCCGACGCCAAGCCGCCCAAACGAGACAATCCCACTCAAAGTATCGGATCATCTAAGGAAAAACTCCGATATACTACCCTCAGCCGAGACTTTTTCTCGCTTCATCCGATGATCGTCCAATTTTTCATCCGCAACTTCCGCTCCTTCGGCACCGAGCAGGAACTCAACCTCCTTGCCGCCCCGCGCCTCACCGACCATCTAGACACCCACACCTACCCACTCCCTGGATCCACGGACCGCATCCTCCGCCTCGGCTTCCTATATGGCCCGAACGCCGCCGGCAAGTCGAACCTCATCCGCGCCCTAAACTACCTCAAGCAACTCGCCACCGGAGCCCCAGCTGGCCCAGCCACCGGCGGCACGCCCTTCGCCTTCTCCGCAAATCCCTCTCCCGACACCGAACTCGACCTCACCTTTCTCGCCGGAGACCGTCTCCTCCGCTACGGCCTCATCTCTAGCGCCACCCGCATCGAAGAAGAATGGCTCCTAGAGATCCACAACGGTCGGGAAACTGTAATCTTCGAGCGCGTCACCTCCACCGAAGGCATCTCCACCATCAAAGGCAAGGACCTCAAGTCCAGCGGCCCCAAAGTCGCAATCCTCGCACACATCGCTCCACGCGCGCATAAAACTTTTCTTGGCTCACTACTCCAGTCGCTCGAACTTTCCGAAATCTCCGGCCCAATCCGCCTCGCCCTCGACTGGTTCTCCCAACAACTCGTCATCCTTGGCCCAGAATCGAGTTGGCTCGGCAAAGCTGGCCTAATCGCCTCTGACGACGCCCTCCGCCAGTTCATGGACAACCTGCTCAGTCAGAACTCCACCGGCGTCTCCAAACTCGACGTGTGGCAACGCGCGATCGAGCGCGAAGACCTCCCGGCCCTTTTTGGCGGCACCGAGGCTGCCCGCCACGCTGAGCAGGCCCTCCAGAGTGGCCAGTCTGCGCTCGCCACCGACTGGGGTGAAGTCCACTTCGAAAATGGCCGCTTCCACGTTCGTACCCTCGTAGCCCTCCATGAAGGCCCCACCGGTTCCCGCCACGGCCTCCCTCTCGAAGAAGAAAGCGATGGCACACGGCGTCTCCTGGACCTTGGACCGTTCCTGCACACGGCAGCACAATCCCCCGGAGTCTTTGTCATCGACGAACTCGACCGCAGCCTCCACCCCAACCTTCTCCGTCGGCTCGTCGAAATCTTCCTTCACCTCGGAGCAAATCGCCCCACTCAACTCTTCGCAACCACCCACGAAGCCCACCTGCTCGACCAGGGCCTCCTCCGCCGCGACGAAGTCTGGCTTGCCGAAAAATCCCTTTTTGGTGAAACCACACTCAATTCGATCGCGGAGTTCCGGGTCCGCAAAGACCTCCGCCTCGATTCCGCCTACATCGAAGGCCGCTTCGGCGCCATCCCCAACCTCCAACCTATCTCAGATAAGCCCTCGGACCAATAACCGTGCCCGAGCCACCTCCTTCTCGCCGACGCCTCCGCAGCCTGCATCGCGACAACATCGACTTCCGCGATGCCCCCATGATCTACATAGCCACCGAAGACCGCTACGCCGTCAGCCAGTACTTCAGCTTCCTCCACCTCCCCTGGGTCCAGGTCCACGTCCTCACCCCTGGCGAAGAGGCCATCAGCGGCCAGACAGCGCTCGACACACTTAAGCAAACCAGTACCGAGCCCGGCGACCAGCGCTGGCTCTTGCTAGATACCGACCGCCATGCCGAAGCGGAACACCTCCGCTCCTTCACATCCATCCTCCAGCAGGCCCGCCAAAGTGGCATTGAAGTCGCCCTCAGCAAACCCTGCTTTGAGTTCTGGCTCTGGCTGCACTGGGGCGACCCCATCCCCGCCAATCGCTGTCAATCCGCTCAAGAAGCACTCCGAGAGGCAATCGGCACCTACAACAAAACCAACCTCAGGCCAGAACACTGGCCCCTCGAACGCGTCTTCGCCGCCTGCCACCGCGCCCGCGCACTCGATGAAGCAACCACCGGCGGCGACATACCCGTAGCTCCTTCCACCCGCGTCTACAAGCTCATCGAATCCATCGCCCACGCCGCATCTCTTCGCCGCATAACGGAACCATGGCAATCGTTCAGGGCAGCACGAATCGAACGATAAAGCCATCGGGCTCACATCTTCATTGGCCATTTCCTATCCTTTCCGCATGAATTGACCTTGGGTTTTACGCTCAGTTGAAACCTTCCCTTGGAAACAGCGCGCAGCAGAAATCGCTATTGATTTTGTTTGCGTAGGTAGGTCCGAACCGGGCACATGGGTAACGGAATAAACCGGGCACATAGGTAACACTTTTGGCTGGAGGGGGAAGCACCCGATGGCCTGGAAAGAGACTTGTG
>Ga0194133_10003694_pt1 | contig 21425 bp, 12 predicted proteins | sample TA2KigOf40mmetaG_FD_155448 | JGI IMG/M metagenome (GOLD analysis project Ga0194133, IMG submission 155448) | Freshwater microbial communities from Lake Tanganyika, Tanzania - TA2015055 Kigoma Offshore 40m | ecosystem: Environmental > Aquatic > Freshwater > Lake | place: Tanzania: Lake...
TAACCAAATTTCAAAAAATGTTGGAGAGACCATTACAGTAGTTTGGGTTGTTTTTTTCTTTGTCTTGAGGATATTTAGTTCAATTTTTCATGGGTGTTTAGCTCAAACAAATATTGGGGATTGCTTCCTCTGAAATCTAAATGTCAATTTGTCACAGCTATTTAGCACAGTTTTTGCAAATCAATTTTTACATGGGCGGTGTGCTAATTTGACTGTTAGAATATTTGAAAGAAAATATTTTTTTAGATTTATGAAAGATGCTTGGAAAAGAGGACATAAAATGTATTTTAAAAAATGGGTGGGGTTTTCACATCAACTGAAGCATTTAAGCCATGCTTTATAGATTGCCTCACTGACCTACATATTTAATATAATTAAAATGTATATTTTAGCAACAAAGCATGAGTTGTTCTTGTTTTCTGGGAGTGGTAAATACATATAAATATATTATACTGTAGTTAATGGCCTTCCTTCTTCTCTTGCTCAACTGCCAAATTGTGAACAACAGTGGGTGAGGGTTGGATAAAAACAGTGAGAGGAGGGGGGTGGGGGTGGGGGGTCTGCCTGCTTTGAATACTTTCTCTGCCATTTCCTATTTTTTTTCCTCTACTGCTGCTAACCGGCTTCCTATCTTTTCACTCTATTCATTCTCACGTGTGACTGTTTTTGTATGTTGTTGCTCGCGTCCGCTTTTGTCCCACCCACCCCGCCGACCCCGTCCCTTCCTTTTTATTTTTTTTTCCAGTTCCTCTCTGACTCGAACGTTTCAACAAACAAGACGTCGTCGTCGTCGTCCATTTCTGATTCAAACTTGAGTGTTGTTTTGTTTGTCCAACAACAGTGCTCTTCTGATCTGATGAAGAAGAACTTGTTTTTATAATAGCTTAAACAATTTTTTTGTTTCTGTTCCTTTTGTGTTGATGAGAGTCAGAACTTTTGAAAAAATTTCAGTGTTGATGTCTCTTCATACTTTAGGTCAAGCTGAAGGTTGTTATTATTTCCAAACTGACACATCATTTCTTAACTGGGTAAGTCAAATTTGAAAAATAGAAATGAATTTTACCAGATATATTGACTTTGAAAATTACCAAATTATCCAGATCTTTAATACTATTTATATATCTGGAAATGGGAAAATCAATTGATGTTTCATCAGAGCTATTAAGATGAGATCATCATGCAATTTATGGTGTTCTTTTTTGCTCAAAATTAAAGTGGCTTAATTTTTGAATCATCTTCCACGTGACAAAATTTAGTGGAAAAACTTTCATTTTTTTTTAAATATAAAGCTATCATCCTCTGGATTTTCCAAGAACTTTTTCTAACCACACAAACCAAAATAATTTGAAAAATTCATCATTTAATAATTTCTAAAATATTTTTTTTGGTGTTTTTTTAACTGGTTTATGTTCATCTTTGAACCATAAAGTGTGAGTCATATTTATTCTACTACCCTAATGCTGAGCTTAAAAAACTCCAACTTTGTTCACATGTGTTGGGAGGTCTGCTTGGTGAACTGTCACACCCACGTGTGAGCAGCATGGCAGTTTCCAAATCAAAACACACCTTCTATTCGTTTGTGTGTCTATCCGGACTGTGACATTTTTTGTGCTAAAAACATCACTTGCAATCAAAAATTATTCTACTCTCTGTTTCACAATTTATATGTGGAGAGATTTGCTTAATATTTTATTAGCAAGTCGTGATTCCAACTGATCACGATTTCACATGATAAAAAGATTCCATTTTTTTACCCAGAAGGGCTTAAAAATCAAGTAATCATCCTCATCTGATCATTTTAAGATAGGTCATCAAAGGTGTTTTTATTCAGACTGGATTTTTTTGTTTAGTCTGTAGCTACCCTGGTTGCCAAAAGGGCCAGGGTTCCAACCAAATATCCTCATATTGGGGTCACCGTAGCCTGACGGTACGGTACTCGGCTGGAGGTTTGATCTAAGGGATTGAACTGTCAGTGGCTCCATCCCAGGCACTGACCTTAGACCCCGCTGGTTGTTTAAAAAAATCAAAAAAGTTCCAAATCCCAGGCAAATAAGGCCTGTAATGCACTAATAAAAAGGTAAGTCCTGGCCTTCAGTGATACATAAAAAAAGGATCCCCAACCAGATGGTGTGATCACTTTGCCTTCCAGCCCCTTTTGTGACACAAACTTAGCCTCCCTGACAAAATATCAAAAATCCTCCTTGTCAGTTTTGTTACATTTAGATCTGGAGTCTGTTTGCCAAATCTAAGCTTTGTAGCTTCAAAATTGTAAGAGGATATAGAGTTGACAGACGGACGCACAGAAGGATAGACAACACCCCCTACCCTTACGTGAAAAATTTTAGTGTAATGATAAATCTAACTCATCACTTGCTTTGCTCTCGGAGGATAAATTAAATAAAAAATCTAGTTGCCCTCACAAATATACAAAACACTTTTTAAAAATGATTTAAGACATCCTGCACCCTGCATTGACCCTGATTCATCGCTCCTGTTTGAACAGCTTCAGACTTTCTTCTCTTCATCTTTGGCATCAGAGTGTGAATATTTGTCATTCATCCAGCGAGTTTGACCAGTTATTGTCAGTTTAGCTGAAAGGTGTCTCTTGATAGATGACTTCCTCTGTGAGTGGCTTTGACAGTTAGACTTGATTTCCAGTGAAAAAGAGATGCTCAAGCAAACTTTTTCCTCTGCAGATCTACAAAATGAAAAGCAAAACAATGAAATTATCAGTTTGAAAATCACAAATAAAATTAAGCCTAAGTGAGTGATTATTTCAAATGATCCTGGGAGGAAGTTTTTCCACTCTTTTTCTTCATACCTGGTCTTAATGTTCCTTTGAACAACCTCATTCAAAATCGTGGGAAAATGAAGTTTCCAGATCTGTTGCTGGCATGGAAAAAGCATGTCAAAATCATTTTCGGTCAGATTTGTGAAGAAAAAAAGTTTTTCAACATAAAGCATTGAACAAATAAACCAAATCCTCAATTATAAAATGAGCCGCCAAGAACTTTTGTCAATATTTAACTTTGGACAATACTACATTTGGAATTTTTAAGACAAGCCCATTTTGCCCAGGATAAAATTGGCCAAAGATGGCCTTAGGGGTTTAAAAAGGCTAAAAATTGTTTAAGCATGTAGAATAGCATACACAAAATTTGCTGTTGATCGTTCTTGTAGTGGACCAGGTGTGTAAACAGTGTCGGGCCTGTAATTAATGACCTATAGTCTCAGTCGTAATGCAATAATATTTAACACTCAACCATTTGTTCTGCCATTTGACTTATATGTGCTCATTTTCTGTGATTCACGCTCCCTGTTTGTAAGGATGTAAAAAATGGTGAAATATGTTATGAAACTAGTCAATAAATGATATAGTGTAGCAAAGCTTGTTTTATTTCACACTGCGAATGAGGTCTGACAACAATAGTGGCAAACTGGACTCTACCTTGTTTATCTATTCAACGCAGGCGAGAAAAAGAGACCATACTTCATGTTTGGTCAACAATGGCCTTTCTTTATTGGCAAGATGATTTTTTAGTCAACCTGGAGGCAAAGTTTGCAGCCACCCAGGATCAAAACACTGTTCAAACCCTAAGATCTACATCCCTAGTCATGTGCTGGACCGTTAATCGACAGTGACCGATGTGTGTTGACTGCCGATTCAGAATGCTACTCAAGATGCAGTTTCACAAGACGGTCCATCACAAAAAAAGGAATCACAAGGGCAAAGTGATATCACAGCGACCACCTGTCAAAGGAGGCCCGGGTTCGACAACTGCCCGGATCTAAAGCTTCAATGAAAAAGATGACCACAAATGAAATATTCATTCTGTCAACTGTCAACATGGCATTCACTCAGCACTCTTAAAAAGCAATCAGTTGTAAAAAAACTTACAATAAGAAATGCGAAAGAGTTAAGAAAGGAGATAAAAAAACTTGCAACACAAGGCAAAACTATTTTAAGCCCTTCAAAGCCCTTACTCTGTAATGACAATACTTATTTCCAATTCTAACGCTGCTTTTTGCAATATCTCATGACTATTCCCTGTAGTTTCTTATTGTGTTGTAATTTTCAAAGTCATCATAAGTTAATATGGTATTTCATTGTTTATTCCTTGTGTTATGAAATCACAGAAAGGGTACAAGGAACAAAGGGATTGGTTATAGAATACGTACTTTCCAAAAGAAGAGATACCACATTCTTCCCAGTTGTATGGTTGATTTCCTCATAAATCCTGTAAATGAATGGATATTGTTTCAATCCAATTTGAAATAGAGACCAATAAATTTTTAGCCACAAAGACTAGGTGAAAAATTGAAATGCAAAATTGTGACAACTGCAAAACTTTTCCACTTCCAACCAGACATGCAATCCAACATTCCAACCACAACAAAACACATATTGACAAAATATCTTTTTTTCTGTTTTCAACATCATGCATTTGTTAATTGAGGTGTTTATTTAGTGGCCCAAAAGCAGAAGCTAGTTCTATTCATCATAATAATTCTATTCTAGATGGGAGTTGCTTTCCCACATTTTGTCAAGATAAGAAGTCGATATGATTTGACGAAGCAGTGAGATATCATGAAAAAATTAAATAAACATTATGTTTCAATTTTCCCTCCTTTGTATGTATGAAAAGCAACTTCTGAAAATGATAAAGAGTCCATATGGAACTGGTTATTATGTTAGTTGAAATCGGTGCCAGACAACGTTTCTTTCCAAATAAGGCTGGTAGAGACTGAATTACATGTATTTTTAACATAGTAGGTTTTCATAAATGCTACAGGACATTTGCCAAGTCAAAGTTCTATCATAAAATAAAAACTTTATCACACTTTGATCGAACTCATGTCACACGCCGGTTACATTTATAATTGAAAACAAGTGAGCAGCATTCACAAAATGTCATTCATGAATAAAAGCCTAAAGTAACTATATTGCAACTTACTACTTTATTCTGCTTTTGCGTTGCACCTCAACTGCCGTGTTGGTTGAATATGCCACTTGAAGTACATTTTTCAATAGTGAGCAAAATTTCCAAATAGTGATGGGTTTATTAAAGGCAATGTTCAGTCATAAAATCAAGATTTTGTCACACATTGATCGAACTCATGCGACATGTTGGTTATATCTAAAATTGTTAACAAGTGGGCAACATAAAAACCTTAAGTAACTATAATGCAACTTGCTACTTTATTCTGCTTTTGCATTGCACCTTCACCTCTGTGTATGTTGAATAAGCCACTTGATGTACATTTTTTATTTTAAAATAATGAGCAAAACTTCCAAATTATAGAGTTGGGTTATTCAAGTTAAAACTCAATCATAATATCAAAACTTTGTCAGATATTGATTGATGGCAAAAGATTGTACAACACACCAATTTTTGAAGATATTATTCGGTTGTTGTGTAATGAAAAAATAGAGACAGTGCATTTCATGTTGAAAACTGTAATAACGTAACTCAATAGACTAATTTTTCTAGGTACTCTGAATATTGCACAATACACTGTGGTTTTTCTTTTTGGTACTCATTGAACTCCAGCTTTTAGTCTTGCTTTGATAAAGAATCTTCCTCAGTTTTGTATGCAGTTGTTCACATACATTTCCTGTCTTAGTTAATGAGCTTTTTCTGGTATTGGAACAGATAATCAATCTGATGGTAGTTGATGCAATGGCAGATCTTGCCCACAGACTTTGGTGACTAGCTTTCACTCTTAACCCAAGATTTGAAGGTGTCACTGTGGTCTAAAGGACAGTACTTGGTAAGGATTAAGATCTAAGCGATTAATCGGTGGTTCAATCCTTGACGACCACCAAGTTTTAGTAAACAGGATGAGTAATTTTGCAGGAGTGAATGTCATTTCTTTTTCTTCTTGAATGATTTAGTTGTGGGTCAGGACCGGCAATCAAACCCTGGCCACCGGGGTAGAATTTCAGTGCAATATCCACTGAGCCATAACACAACTTTGGATTCACAAAAGCAAAATAAAATGTCTCCAACAATTTGGTGATCTATTTATCTCTGTATTTGTCAGTAGATGTGTATAAAAACTATCAACTTCACTTTCTCTCGTCTTATCTTATCTCTTTTCTAAATCTCCACTTCCTGCACCAAAAAAGGATCTTCTTTTGTAAGAGAATCAATGGTCCATGATAGCCATTCAAATCCAAGCAGGTTTTCATTGTTTTTGGAGAAAAAAGACAGATGCACTGATTAAGATTTCCATACATCAATGGATTAGATACTTGGATCTCATGAGGTATTCTAGAAATTATCATCTTTTGCATGTAAATAGACAATCAGTTTGTCATGATGCAGTGTTGGGGAAATTTTTATTCAACCACATCAAAAACTTCTTGGTTGATAAAATTTGCAATTTGATTTTAAAATAGGGGATCTAGAGAGTAAAGTTAAGTAAATAATGCTTTATGAATGAATTTTATATTTACATGAAGTTATCGCTTTTTAACATACATCAGATGGTCGATACCAAGAAGCAGAATTTAACTTACAGCTTTGTAAAGAGGCACCAAAAAGAGTCTTGAAAACACACTTTTACATCCATTTTATCTTCTGGCACTATTCTGAGATGATCAGAAACTTCCAATCAGTAATCTCCCGTATCTTAGGATCCTTAGGCTATGCTGAATTCTCCTTATCCCGGGTCTACTTGATTTCGCCCAATCTAAGTTCGCCCAATCTAAGTTCGCCCAACCAAGTTCGCCCAATCTAAGTTCGCCTAATGCCGTTTTCGCCTAATGCCATTTTCGCCTAATGCGCGTGCGCGTACGCGTGCGCGTACGCGTGCGCGCACAACAAACGCACGTGCGCATACGCGCACGCGCACGCGTAACGCGCGCATTCGCACAGCCCCGCAGGGTTAGGTAGCCCCGCAGGGTTAGGTATACACGCGCGCGCACAGGTTAGGTTAGGTTAGGTTAGCAATATTTATTTCCGTCGTACGCGCACGCGTACGCGCACAGCCCCGCAGGGTTAGGTAGCCCCGCAGGGTTAGGTATACGCGCGCGCGCACAGGTTAGGTTAGGTTAGGTTAGCAATATTTATTTCCATCGTACGCGCACGCGCACGCGCATTAGGCGAAACTTGTACGTTGGGCGAAAACCGGCATTAGGCGAACTTAGATTGGGCGAAGACTGTTGGGCGAACTTAGATGGGCGAACTTAGATTGGGCGAAATCAAGTAGACTCCCTTATCCCTGTTATAATACTCCTGATTTGTCAGAAGAGACATCAACCATGATGATCACTTATGATTGGTTCTTTGTTCAGTGTTCCTTGATTGAATGGACGGAACCTTGACCTCAATTCTTCTGATTGATTAAAAGTTGCACAGAGGATTGGTATCTTTCAGCTTAGACATGTCCACATTGTGGTAGTGTTTGAGGGTTTCTCATCATTTTCATCTATTATCCTGGATGGGGGTTTTCTGTCGACTTTTTGTGTAAACCTGACTCCTTTGTACTTTCCGGATTGGTCGTCACTTCTTACTTTCTACTTGCTTTTCTCTTCATGACCCGAAGTACTGAATGCTTCTTTGTTCAGATATTTCGTGGCTTTGCAAACAATTATTCCATTAAAAATACAGACTGCAGTCTGGCCCGAATACGTCTATTTTAAGAAAAAACTATTGCAGCGTGGAAGCAAAGTAAGGGAATGAAAGATTGCTCCACAGAAAAGCTTAAAATAATTTTTAATGGAAAAATGAATGTATTCAGCATTATTTCAACAATTTTGTGAATTGATGATAAAAAGGAAATAACAGAGAGAGAGAGATAATATTTTGAAAATTTTAATGCTTCAATTCTGTTTTTTGATAATATTCTGATTACTGTCACCTAAAAATCAACACTAGAATAAATCTCTATCAGAGAGTAACCTGATAAAAATCTGCAAATCACTATATCACAAAACAAGAAATCTAGAGTTTACAGTTAAGTAAATAATGCTTTGTGAATGAATTTTATTTACACAAACTAATCTCTTGTTTAACACACATCACATGTTCGACATCAAGAATAAGAATTGAAATTTCAGCTTTTTCATTTTAATTTGTGGGTTTTTTGACAACATTTTGATCATATGTCACTTTAAAATCAACACTTGAATAAATCTCTATCAGAGGATAACAGATGATATTTTAATTTACAAAAAATATATGAGAATTGGAATGGATTTTGAAAAAAAGCTAAGGTGAAAAAGGCACACAACTCACAAAAGAAGGTGAAAGTGTTTTTGTCTTTTGATCCCAAAATATGTTTTCCCAACTGATAAGAAACTTTCAGCTACTGATTATACATCTACTTCAAAGCAACCTCATATCCAAAGTATAACTAGTTCACACCCTCAAAGTGGATCCAATGTCCAAATGATTTAAGCAACTCAGTATTTAAAGCTCTGGGGCTCAATCAGCACCCAGGCCAGTTACAGTGGCTCTTTTAAAGGTTATCAGCACGTGTTGTTCATCGCCTGATTAAGACAGCCAGGGTTTGCCGTGGCCGAGATGTCAAAGGCATCTGATTGGGAACTAAGATCTTAAATTGTGGGTACAATCATCAGCCATGCCTGCAACTTTTCAACCCCAGATAGCAGAAAAAATCAACAATAAGGGTGTCAGGGTGGTCAAGTAAGTTACACGCAGGATTTCATCCGGGCGGCCTGGGTTCAACTCTCCCCTGGGGTAATATACCCAAACAAAACCACCTAGTGTACCTTTTATGACCATGAGCTGCAACTAAATGTCAAAAATATCCTTAGTAGATAAATCTTCCCAAACAGATTTCTTTTTTTTGTTCCTTCCTTACTCAAATTTCATAGTCAGTCTACTGAAGCTTTGTGCAATGCAAAACACTAATAAGTTGTGTAGCAAAGCTTTTCTTCAAGGGATTATCATAAGAAAATTTGACCTAGCAACAATGATGGACAAAACAACCTTTTTTCATTCTAAGTACTTCAAAGACCATTTTCCAGACTGTCTATGTCTGTTTTGTACATAGATTCAATTTCAAAGGATTAATTTTTAAGCCTTAACTTTTTGTCTCAGCAGAAAAAAAGTTCATCAATCACAAATTGTAAATTTTTGCATTTGTCTTCATTTTGAAATGTTTCTATACAATTAACCCCTCACTTTTTTGGAAACCTCTGCAGTCCAAATTATTTCTGGAATCTGATATACCCCAACTTTCATTCATGTTGTGTGGGTTGACTATTTGACAATGACTAGCTGTAAACCCTTCAGAAATTTCCACATTTTTACTTTTACTTGCTGCATAATGATAGAAGCAAGTAATTTTTCTTATTGAGCTAGCTTTGCCTTTGAGTTTTGAGGTGTGAAACCTGAAGCTCTTGGACACTCCTTGACTTTCAGGCACTTGAGTTTTTCACATTCCTTTACAGTTCTTGGTCGTTGATGATTGTCAAAAAAGATGGGAATGGATATCTTTCATTGTTGAGGGTAATTGAACAAAAAAATAACATAAGAAGAAAGATTTTATAAGAATGAAGTTCTCTCACTTATGATTATGATTTTTTATAAATAAAGTATTAGTCCCTTTTTACAAAATATAAGATTGTGGGTTTAATCACCAGCCATGCAAGCAATTTCTCAACCCCGGATTGAAAAAAAGTCAACCAGGCACCCTCAGTCTGGGTGGTAGTGATCTGCGTCTTGACATAGTTCTATGTTTATAATAATACTCTGATAAAGGCATTGATCTTGCATTAATATCGCCTGAGTCTATTCTGCACCAGATTATTATCCTTCATGACCAAGTGGAGAAGTTTAAAAATTTTACTACGTTATATTTATGCCACTTGCTTGAGTGCGCATCCACGTAAAGGGGAACGGTATAGGGGGCAGCAGGGAAAATGTTGCCCAGCTGTCTGTCTGTAAGCTCAAACTCCTACCTGAGTTTAGAAGCTAGATAGCTGAAATTTTGCATATAAGAAGGCAAGGCAAAGCGAAGTTAGTAAGCGACACCACAAACCTTCATCAAATTATTAACAAATATACAGCGAGTCAGGGTGGTTTATGGGTTAAGTGCCAGAATTACATCATGGCAACCCAGTTTTGAACCCCGCCCCTTGATAATCCATAATGTATGACCACTAACAGTGTGCCTTAAAAATGAACGCAGATTTGCATTATACCATAAGGCTTCTTAAGATGAATGTGTGTCCAAGGATTTATCTTGCGTCTGCAACTTTGGCCAATCTACCTTGACTTGAAAAAAGAACTTCTGAATAATCACTTTGTAATTTCATGTGCAAGTGATTCTTACATCAGTCTATACCTTACAAACATGGTTGACATTTGCAAGACAAAGACTGACAAATTTTTGGACTCTACAGGAATTGTTATTATTTTCCTTGGAATGACAGTCTTTATATATAACTCCAATTTATTTATCATAAACAGCTAGAGGAAATGTAATCAAGAGGCCAATGTCAACAATAAAAGTTCTAAGAGTTACATTTGAAGAACATCTGCAATGGAACACTCAAAGGAGAAATACTTGAAGAAAAATAAGAAAAACTCTTAGAAGCTCAAAAGGCATACGGTTGAGGAAGGTTGTCAATCCTCCGCAGGAATACGGGGAACACGTTGTTCCGGTTAGGGCCCAGAATACTGCCTGCAAAATAATTGATGGGAATTGGGGGCAGAAGGACTGGCAGTAGTTGAGGGGGGGGACTCCTCGGAGCACTGGATGCAGAGGAGAGGGCGGAAGAGGAGGCATACTAATTTTGTTTTTATCGGTTATTTTGGTGGGTGTCAAAGATACCAATCAAGATAAGAAGAGTAGTGCTGCTCCCAACAACAAGTTTGATGCTGTGGTCGAAAGAGCAGAGATGAAAACCCAGTAATTACTTTCCAATCAAGAAAAGAATCAATAATGAACTATTTATTGATGCAAGGACAGCACTTTATATACAAAAGGGTGCTAGTAAAAATTAATAGGCGAAAGAGAAGAGGGTAAAATTGTGGGCGCCAAAGAACAACAGTAAGTGGAATTGAGAAACAATAAAGGCGGCCTGTTTCAAAATGACTTTAATGGGAATATAATGAGAATTGAACATTGTTGTTAAAATATCATAAAGAGAAAACTTGGAATGTGAGCATAGAACTAAACTTCATTCCTCACTGCATTGTTCATGCTGCTCTTTTAATTATTTTTGCTATTCAAGAGATTCAACCAACTGCAAACTATTTTTTCTCAGAAATACAATCTTATTATTTACATACACACAATTAAGTCATAACAAAAGGACACACATGCTCTTGGGAGTTAGCTAGTATGGAAATTTGTTTTTGTATTTCTTCAAACAGCTTCATCTCACAATGGTTTTAAAAAGATTGTACTTTTTAAAAGCTAAAAATGAAATAATGAATCTTTATGTACTCATGTGTGTCTCTGCATTTGACCTCATTGCTGAAGAACCGCAAGACCAAACTTAACCAAATTTTCAATGGTCCTTGCCGCATGCTCAAAGAGTATATTAAGCCTAGTTTGAGCCCCACACGCCCCCAGTGGCCCATTTTATCATGGTTAAAGTGGGGACTTGGATAGCTGGCACTTACAATAAAACAATGGGTTCAAAGAAATGAGGAGTAACTAGAAACTGAAAGAGAATTTTTAAGATCATCCTTCTGTTCCCAAGAATAAATATTTTCCTCCATTTTCCAAGGTCAGAATTTTTCAATCTGAATTCTCAAGACATCTATACAATCTTGCCTCTTTTTGTTCATAAATGTATATATTTCTGACTGGAAAAAAGCAATCTGTTAGTAAGATCCCTCCAACTAATTTTGGAATGTCTGAAGCCACTATGGATCCCTCTTAGGCGTCTGTCTAAGACTTTCTTTTCCCAACTAGCTTGTTTTCCTCTGGAGATTGTAAGGCCAAAAAAAAGTTTATTGCATCAAATATACAATGTTTATAAGTTCAAGAGAAAAGGTTTTATATTTTAGTAAAAAAATTCCTTTCTTTGGCCTTTGAGACTTTTTTCCCTTTTCTTTTTCCTGTTCTGTTTTATTCTGTTGTCAATGGAAAATTCAAAGACTTTCTTTATTTTCTTAGATTTATAATGATGATTGGAATTGGGGCGCGGTTTTCTTTACTCTTCTTCCCTTCTTTGAAATCAACTAGGCCACCACTAGATGTCTCTGATGACCTTTTTTGGCCTTGAATGTTGTGGCAATGAAAGGTAGTTGGAAAGGAAGATTCTCTAGACTCTTTTTTGATGGAAAAATTTGAAGTCAAATAAGACTCACTTATTTTACCCCTTTCAATTATGTCAAAAAGACAGTATGGAAGACAAAAGCTTTCTTTATCAAAGGCCAAATATTTTTTTATAGTGCAATCTTGTGAATTTATTTTACAAAAAAAGATACACTTTATATGGACTGGGAAAAGTGATGGGTGCAGGCCAAAATTTTGTTAACCTGTGTTTGTTAATTTTTTTGGTACTTGGGTTGGATTGGGTAAGCCTCCTCCGGGTCTTTAAAATTTACACTTATAATCCCAAATTTTTCAATTTTTATACCTTAGGATCCAGAAAAATATCTTCAGGTGGAGTCAAAAAATGCTAGAGTCAAAGCTTGGTTGGCCTCTTATTTACTGCGGGTTGGAAGAATGGTTGGGTTGGGTCAGGGCCCATCTCTTACATAAGTACCCATGTATTTTTAAAAGCACGCCTTACAAAAAATTGGTCATAAACTTTGTAATTCTGACTGGGAATCGTTTTTTGTGAACTTTGGTGGCATCCTGGAGTCAAAAGTTGTTTTGTTTGTTTGTATCGCACTTTTTATTCGGTTCTTGCATTAAAAAATACAATTTCTAACTTTTTAAGATCCAAACTTGTCCACAATGACAAATTTACAAATAAATAAATGAATAAAATGTTTAAAACTAGTGAAAGTTAATTGTCATCGTGGTCTGATATCGTATTATCTGGTAGCTTTGTTATGAGAGTTGTTGTGATCTGGTTGAGATGAGCGAAAGCCCAATCAAGAAAAGAATCAGAACAGAACTATTTATTGTTGGGAAATAGAAACTTTATATACACAAGAAGCAGATCAAGAATTGATTGGACCCCTTAGAGGAGGGTCGACAGAAATTGGCACAGATGCCAGTATATAGGTGGCAATAAAAACCAATAATAATTGGCAATCTGGGGGGTGGGGGGAATGAAAACAATTAACAGCAGCCTGTTTGAAATGACATTAACGTGCCAAGAATGTTAAAATATCATAAAGTGAAATAAAGAGGGATTATGATTATTGAGCCCATAACATGATAAATCTAGCAATACTTAGTCATGAAGACACTTTTTCCTGGCTGGGAATAATACCCAGCCAGATGCCATGGCAATTTGCTTTTTGAGTTGAAATTGTCTGAATTTCATTTACTTTTGATCTTTCACAAATTTTTTATTCATATTGAAAAGCATAATTTCCTCTAAAGGGTGGGGATTGTAATAAGAGGAGATTATCGACCTACTGGAACATAAAGTAGCAAGCGATATTGTACGGCTTCAATTTTTCCACAACCTGACCTACTATTTCAAAGTAAAAAGTTACGTTTAGTCTCTATTTTATTTTCAAAGCTGTAAAAAATAAATTCAAATTGATTGGATTCAGAAGAACAAGCGAAAAGTTGACCTCATTTCCACTTTTTTTCTCTTAACAACTTCACTGAACTTTAAAGATAAAATATTTTTCACAAAATTTGTCTCATTTCTCATTCCTTTGGGTGTCAAGGTTGGGGTAGAATTTAATCATTGTATATCACCTTTTATTTAACTAGCCTGGGACAAAAAATTTTTAGGGTACCCATCCGAACATTTTACGTTTACATTACACAAAGTTTTTCTCCAGTGACCCGCTTAGGTTTTGGAGTTTGGGGTACCTCGGGGTCAGGGGGCAGGTTGTCGGGGGTCTTACTTGTGTTAAGAACCTTCCCTGAATTGGTGGGGAGGTCTGTGCAAAATTTGGTGGAGATTGGTCTGGCGGTTTGCGGGTGAAAGAGAGACAAACAGTCTCTTTTACATACACACCTAGGTGAAGTTTTCAAATAAAATCTTTGAACTTTTCTATATTGGTAGGCAGATTAGAAAGTGATTGTAACTTTTCATTATTGCATTGCAGTGTCGCCGTGGCCTAATGGTCATGGCATATGGCTGGAGATCTAAGGGTTGTCAGTTCAAACCCTGGCAGGAATCTCCGGACAATCTTTGACCCTGCATTGCCACAAAAAATCCAACAAAAATTCCTGGCCAGATTAAAGTGTACCTTTAATGATTAACTTTGCTATGTGTACTATAAAAATAAATAGGGGTTGCCTTGGCAGAGTGTGGTCAAAGGCATCTGACTGAACTAATAAACTAAGGTTGTGGGTTCAATCCCCAGCCATGTCTGCAATTTGTTAACCCCAGATAGCCAAAAAATTAACAGGACATCCTCAGTCAGAGGAATAATTGATGGGCAGTGACTCTGATAACGATGAATACCGTGAGTAATTCATCGCTGGTGTCAATACTGCACTAGATCATTATTGTTATTTACTCTCTTTAATGTAAAGGTCAACAAAAAAGTCTGTTAGGTGAATAAGCAGTAAGTAAAATAGGTGGACAAAATCTGATCTTATCTATTTTGACTTAAGAAAGCTGAATTGTGATGAATACTTTCACTGATGTGGAACAGGTGTTTGAGTATTATTTTTTTGTTTCTGTCATTTATTGGTGCAAGTGTCTCTAAATCTGAATGTCTAAACAAGCATCAAGTATTTATGCCTTCTTTCAACTTTAACCTTCCTTTTTTTCCTTTTACTGCCAAAATTTCTGCATTGAAAATGAGGTCAATTGCCACAATTTTTATGTTGCATGACAAGGAAAATAGGAGCTGCTCCTTCTTTTTTTTGGTAATACAATACTGAGGAGAAAAGTCTTACACACAATACAGACAATTGATCAGCAAATTTTTCACACAATGTGAAGATTGGATGTTGGAAGAAAGCAATTCACAACTTTTTGGAAGAAAATTTGCAAATCAAACAGAGGCTTATTTTTTTAGAAAAGCTTTGTAAGTTACCACTTTTCGTGAAAACAGGGTCGACATGGGCATAGAAAAGGGCTTTAAGCATAGATATAAAGACAGAATTGATATTCTTGGATCATCATCACTGGTACAAATTTAGATGTTAAAATGGCAAAAGGAAGCTTTTTGCTCTAAAAATTGACTGAGGAAAGTGGGCCACTAGGCATTTTGATTTCTAAAATAAAATGGCTCCTTGGTGAGGGTAAATCCAATTTTTCTACCAACATTCTCCCAAAAAAGGATTGGCTGTCCTAACCTAACCCTATCTAACATAACCTTATCTAAACCCACCCCCTACCCCCACCCCAAATTTTTCAGGAAAAATGGATTCGGGGAAATGTTTTTGCGACAATTGTGTTTTACCAATTTCGAGCAAAACTCCTTTGTGAAGAACTCATAACGCTTCCCATTATCTTATCAATAGCCTAGAGATATCAAACTTAATGTTCAGGAAAACTGCATTTGGCAAAAACTTGTATGGCCTGCCTGTGCCTAGGATCATATTTTACTAACCAATCAATCGCTGGTGCCATTTTGCCAAGAGAGATAATAATGTATAAAGCTCCCAAAATGAAAAAGGGGTTGCCATGACCGAGTGGTCAAAGCCACCTGACTTAGAACTAAGATCTAAGGTCGTGGGTTCAAACCCCCAGCCATGCCAGCAATTTTTCTACCCCGGATTGCAAAAAAATCAACAAGGCAATTTCAGTCAGGGTAATAGTAATCTGCAGTGACCATAGACTTCTAAAGCGGACCTCTTATATTGGTGTTGATTGGATTGCGCATCAACATTGGATGAGTCATTACTGCACAAGATTATTATCATTTACACTAAAAAGCTAATTTTCTATTTTGTTAAGTTGTTCTGCTGGGCCTTCCTATTTTCTTGGGTTCAATATTTAAAAAATGATAGTCATGAAAAAATTCCTTCCATTGTTTGCTCTACTCAGAACTAATTTTACAACACTCAAAAGACAAACATGTACAAAAATTTTGAAAATTTAATAGTTATTCTTTTTCTTGGTCTTTTCATCTTTTTTGAGATGGAAATGTGAAACTTTTAAAGTTATCAGTCCAGATATTGGAAGAAACAAGTCAAAATGTCTTGTTGTAAAACCGGTTTCATAAGTGTTTCCAACACAAATTACAAAAGCTGACTTGAAACATGCCACATGTGACTTTTGTTGCCTATGATGATAAATTTTTTCCCCTCAAAAATAGAAATTTTTGACCCTTTTCATTGATATTTAGAATGTCTCATTTAAGCCTTGATAATTTCCGGAAATGTTAAGGGTGTGGCAGGTTGTGACTTTTTTTTCTGTTGTTGGTGCTTTCACTTTACGACATTGTTTGGGTGTGGCAAGTCAAGCCAGCCTGCAGCTTCTTACCTTGCAAACCTGACTTTCTGTCATGGGGTTTTGTTGAAAAAGAAAAGAAAAAAATTTTTTTTTTGATTCGCATGATTGTCGAGAATGTAATCTATATCTATCATGAAACCTTGTATTTCGAGGCCATTTTCATGCTCTGATCAAAAAACAATTTTCATTTATACAAATTTTCTTGTTAAGAAAAGATATAAGGATTGATGATTTTCTTAAAAACTTTTAAAGTACAACTTGAAAATATTTTTTTTAAGTAAGGGCACACTGTGGCTGGGAATATTTTTGATGTTTTTATAGGTAACCCTGGGTCAAAGATTGCCTGGAGTTGCTGGGGTTTGAACCCTTGGCCCTCAGATTCCCAGTCTGATGCCATAACCACTTGTCCACTGTGTAAAAAAATTAGAAAATTTGATAAAAAGTACCTTTCTTGTCTGATAAGCTGATAAGAAACTAATTGCTAGTATATATGTAGATAGCCCATATAAGGATCTCGGAAAGCCATATTTTGTGAACATTACATTAATTTGTGATCACATAACCTCTTTGTTCACATAAGATTCCTGGGCGCACTTGATCACTGTACTCCTGTCTAACGTGTCTATGAAAAGGCTTGTGTGGCTTAAGATGTCAACTATTTTTCACTATTATTATACGTAAGATCGTGGTAGATAATTAGGTTGTCAATTTAAGTTTAGTTCGTAAGTTTTTTCTTATCCAAATAAAAGTATTATGCTCATATTACACCAAGACTTCCAATCCTACTAAGTGATAAGTATGTGTGATTACATTGCACCATCACTATACCATTTTCGTGATTGCATCAGATTTCATCACATGCACACTCAGGGATAGTTTATACACGTATTAATATATACTCTAGAAGTTCCTGAGACTTTTCTCCCCCCTTTTTAATTTTTTAGAGTACCCCTTGGAAATTTAATCAATAAAGGCACCAAGGTTGTTAATATTTTATGTTATTTTTTTAGGAAATCCTGGGTTAAGGGTTGCCTGGAAATGCTGGGGTTCAAACCTCAATCCTCCGATTCCCAGACAGCTGCCAAAGCCACTGAGCCATGGCAACCCTGATGGTTTTTTTTGCAAAAATTATGCATTGCGTAGAGTCACATAACATCGATGGTCTAATGCCACATAACAGTGATGAGGTAGCATTACATAGGTATGCAACTTGGGGTCAAAGGTTAGGGCATGGGTTTGACCCACTGAATATTCAGAAAAATCTATTCGGGTCTGGTCAAAAAGTACTCGGGTCGGCCGCTTATTTACTGCGGGTCAAAAGTAAGCTCGGGTCGGGTCAGGGCCACACCCACACCCACACCCACACCCACACCCACACCAACCCCTAAAGTCAAATCTTTCAAGTTCTGATTTTCATTTTCACTTCCTACTTATCAAGTTGCACTTAAAAATAGTTGGTGAGGGGGAGAGTTCACCCAATAGGCAAGTGAAATACTATTTCTAGTGTAAAAAATCAACTCTTGTAATCATGTAATGCTTATTTGCAAACAAACAAAAAAAGATCCACCCAATATTTATCATTCTTATACATTTCCCCTCATGGCCAACATTTGCATAATCTTCTGTTTGGTCTGTAAATACATGAAACACAACATGCTTTAGTTGATCAGCTTCTTGCATTCTTGTTGTGGCAATGTTAGCCTAACTGCTAATAGATAGATATAGATTGAGCTGCTTTGGCTCGTGGCCATCAAATGTTGGAAACAAAACGTCAACTTTTTGGCTGTTCTTTTCCTATACATGCAATTTTGATTTTCTTAATGCATCAAGATTGTTGCTGTGAGAAAAATCAAGGAAAGTTAGTGCAGAAAATGTCAATAAAAATTGGTTTAGAAGTTTGTTCATCCATGTCTAGAAAAGTGTATGCAGGAGGTATCTTGAGATTTGGCAAATCTACCTCGTCATGTTGATTTTATTTGAATAGGTTGAATGAACATGGTACAAAAAAATCACTTCATGGCGAGGTTAATCGAATTGAAAATGGCTTCAAACGGTATATTGGAAAAGAAGGGATACAATTTTACTATAAAAAAGGTTTTTTAGTTTTCTTTAATCTAACTCTGCAGTAAAATGTCAATTTTTCTGACTATACTACTAATAATAGCAATCTTGTTCAGTGTATACTCAGGAAATGTTGATGCAAGACCAGCACCTTTAAAAGAGTCCTGCCACACAAGTCTAGGGTCACTGCAGATTACAATTACCCTGGCCCTAGTTGATTTTTTTTTGCAATCCGGGTTGAAAAACTGCTGGCATGGGCTAGTGGGGATTGAACCCAGGTCCTTAGATATTTCTTCTCATCCAGGTGCCTATGACCTCATGGCTACCCCTAGCCACGGCGACCCCTATAAAGCCACTGAATTATAGTTAACCATCCAACTGGGGCTCGGCATTGCCCAGGAAAAGTTTAATGCAGGACAAATAAAAATGTACTCTACTCCTTGCAACCCCAATACCGTCCCAGTCCCACCCCTGCATTCCCAGTATCTACTCATATTTGATGTAGCTGAGACTGAAAAAGGCTTGATACGCTCACTTTCATTAGGATGTTCAACAACTGCTGTTTATTACTTTTAATTTGCAGATGGGCGGATAAATTTTTGCCCCAAGGCCCAGGGATGATAATGATAATCTGCTGCAGTTTTGACTCAAGCAATGATTACTCATTATAATCACTGTTATTAAAATCACTGCATGTTACCATTACCTATACTGGGAGTGCCTAACTGATTTTTTTCAGTGCAGAGTTAAAAATTGCGGGCATGGCCGATAATTGAACCCACAACTTTAGTTCTTTGTCCCAAGTCAAGTCCCTAAGAACACTAGCCTATGGTGATTGTGGGGTGGGGTGGGGGGGGGAGGGGGAGGGGGAGGGCTATTGGTCCAACAATAGTGACAAACTTCCTGAGCAACTTTTTATAAGTCAACAAATTTCAAAAATTGTTTCTGCAGCTTATGACCCCTAGGCCCTGGGAGAGAACCTGAAAATTTTTTGTAACCCTAACAATGTATTTTCTCCCATTTTCAAAGGCCCAGAACTGAAATTTTAACTTGATTGGACCATCTGTTTTAAATTAAGAGTGCCGTTTCATTGCCCCTCATCCTTGGATCTGGGAAGCAAATATTGAGCAGTTCATTTTAACAAAAAGTACTGACGCTCTCATCTGGACATTTTTAGGAGCGCAAAGTTTTTTCTCCAATGATCTATATAGATTTTGAAGTTTGGATTGAAAACCTTCCTTGATTTGGAGCGGATGAGTTGGATAATTTGAAAGTTAAAAATTATTATGTGTCAACCCTATTTCAATTTTATTTCATTTCTGACTTCCCATTTACAAGTTCAGCAATCTCACAATTAAAAGCGGTTCGAAGATTATATATAGACCCTTGGTCAATACTCTGAGAATGGAAGAAAATCACTGAATATTTTATGGATTGATAGCATCCCACAGACACATAAAATCATGTAGGATTACCAAGAGTATTTGCATTTTGATTGATTTGTTTGTCAATAAAGCAAGGGTGCATAGGATTTGCCAACAGAAGGATAAAATTAGGGAAAGAATCAAATATAAAAAACATCAGAATCTTTGATTATCAAAAGAGTCCAATATTTGTTATGTGATTGAATATAAATACCTTTAGTAAAATAAGATAGTTTACCCCAATGATTATCATATCTAAAAGGTTATCCATCCCAGTAATCTGTAGTGGACAACAGTTGTATACATACATCCGTGAAGACCATCCCCATGAATGATTTTGACTGTGCCTCATTCAGACTCGTTTAAAGTAAGGTAGAACTAACTTGATAAAATCACATGTCTCCTTTAGTATTCATATCTTATTACTAAACGTCAATCGGAAAGTGGAATGTTTTATTCTGATAAGAAAAAAGTACAAAAGTAAGAAAAACATAAACTCCTTATACATGTGGCACAATTATCAGACACTAACATCTGATGTGCATGTTTCAGGGACTAGTAAACATTTCTAGGCTCGGAAGCCTATAATTTTTACATTCAAAACAAGTCGAACATTCAAGCTCGTTTAAAGCAAGGTAGAAATAACATTATAAAGTCACAGGTCTTTTTGATATTAATTTTTTATGAGTAAACGTACATGGTGAAGTAGAATGTTTTATTTCGATAAGTAAAATGTACAGAAATAAGAAAGGTTTAAACTTATACATCCCTCATACGAGGCCTAATTATCATACACTAATCTGATATGCATGAATCAGGGGGAATGTAACTTGTTAACATTTTCAGACTTGCAGGTCTATTTGTTACATTCAAACTATGAGCTAAGTGATCAATCGCACGAAGGAACCTTGTGCGACAAATAGAGTACGTTATCATATAAAGTATAATACGTATGTCAAAATTGGATACTTTTACCTATGGTACAACTTTCAACAGATTTCAACATAACAAAATTTAATCACAATTCTTCTTTGTTATTCAACCTCAAACCTTTATGATTTAAAACATATAAGTATATGTTCTACTTATGGCATTTATATATGACACTAAAGCAGTAGTCAGCTACACTGATTTTTAATCAGTAATATTTCTCAAATTTATCAACTGTGGATTCTTATTTTTTTTTGAAATCTGTATGAAAAATTTCAAGGATGGCATGGAGGTTGAGCCCACAACCTTTAGTCCTAATATTCATCTATACCTTTCACCATTATGATATGGCAACTCTGTGGATACTAGCAGTTTTGGAATTACTAAGCCCCCATTTTTGGTTGTTTGTCGATGTTGTAGCATAACATAATAGCAACAACGTAGTGTCACATACATCAGCAGCGGTTTAGCATCATGTAAAGATGTAACATGTTTTATGTATGTGTACTTATCCTCCACGAGCAATTGAA
>Ga0194133_10003696_pt1 | contig 21422 bp, 16 predicted proteins | sample TA2KigOf40mmetaG_FD_155448 | JGI IMG/M metagenome (GOLD analysis project Ga0194133, IMG submission 155448) | Freshwater microbial communities from Lake Tanganyika, Tanzania - TA2015055 Kigoma Offshore 40m | ecosystem: Environmental > Aquatic > Freshwater > Lake | place: Tanzania: Lake...
CGGAAGCAGCCACCAAAGCAAAAAGACGACCGCCAAAACCGATAGCGCGACCGGCCAAAAGGCCAGCCACCAATACGCAGGCTTGAACATCGCCCGAAAACCAAGCCAGATGCAATGTGCCAGGGCTTTAGGCGCTTGTCTCATGATCCAACCCAGCGCTGTATGGCGCGCCAATGCAGTGACCAGAACCCATCACCGTATTGCCTGCCCTCAAGCTGATCAGCAATGCCCGTGGGGTGGTAGCGCGCATCAAAATTAGCTGTGCCAAACAACATATCCCAGCAGGGAAAGAGCACAGCAAAATTACATCCCATGGCCTTTCCTTGATGCCCAATATCCCATGGCCTTTCCTTGATGCCCAATGCCCATGGCATGGTGCACCCTGTGGAATTGCGGCGACACCAGCACACGCTGAAACCATGCGGGGCCTCGCAGCGAGGTGTTGGCATGCTGGTAGCTTTGCACGACCCTCGAGACCACGACAAAAGCCACGAATTGCCCAGGTGCAGCCCCGAGCAACAGCGCTGCGCATGCGAGCAAGCCATCTCGAAGGAAATCGTCGAACAAGTGGTTGCGTTGATCGCTCCAGTAAGTCATTTGCCTTTGACTGTGGTGAACCGCATGAAGCGTCCACCACCAGGACCATCGGTGTTGAAAACGATGAATCCAATAATCCAGCGCATCGAAAATAATTAAATAAAGAACCCAGGATAGCCAAGGCAATGATTCGATCGACAGCCATTGATCGATATTCGGACGAGAAAAGCCCCACAAGCGTAGGCTCGCTTCCAATCGGTCCATCAAGGGCACCAGGACCGCGAAGGCGATGAGAGGAAATAGTCCAAGCCGATGCAATAAGGTAAAAAGCATGTCGACCCGGATTGCCGGACGATCGGTCACCGTTTCCGCGGGCCAACGTCTTTCAATCCAACCCAAAACTAAAACCATGAAGATGAGTTCATAAACTCCCCAGACCAGCCATTCGGTCGCGTCGAAAGCGGCGTCAATGCCCTGCCCCCAGCCAAGCGCAAACATCAGCGGCTGAATCCACTGCTCAAAGAGCCATTGCTGCGGCCAGGCGATAAGGTCTTGCAAGTCCAAAGTCATCGGCATGCTTGCAGTCATCTTGATGGATCCTCGATCATCGCGCCAGGACCGGGTGTTCGCGCAAGGTCCGGAAGCAAAAACCCTTTCGCTTAAGGCCATCGATGAGCGGATCAAGACTTGGTGCAAAGACTTCCTTTCTTGACCAGATCCCCAAATGCGCCATCAAGATGTCGCCTGGGCGAATTGTCTCAAGCGCTTTCTTCACAAGTTGGGCATTTGAAAAACGATCACTTGGCAATTCATCACCCAAAAAGCCGGCACTTGCCCAATAAACATGCCGATATCCGCAACGCTCGGCAGCATCAAACACGTTGCTTGGCGCTCTGCCCCCCGGGGCACGCCACCAGCTCCCAAGTTTTGCGCCTGTTAGTTGCTCGAAACGCCTGGCCACCCGATCAAGCTCGCCGCAGAGTTGCTCCTGCGACCAATGGATGGTTTTGCCGGCCGAAACACCGAATTGCGGCCTTACCTTCATCAGCCCCCCAGATGGTTGGCCACCAGATCCCGATGGCATGGGAAAGTAAACATGATCAAAGCTGTGGTTGCCAAAGGCATGTCCCTCGCGGACTCGCGCACGCCAATAATCTGCCCATTCATCGTCGAGCGAAAAATTGCCAAAAGGGGTTCGCTCATTTGCCAGAAAAAAACTCGCCTTCACCTGATGTTTGCGAAGCATTGAAGCGATTAACTCGGCCGAAGCCATATTGCCCGTATCGAGTGTCAGGTAAACAGGCTTGTTGCACGGCTCGTCGGCGCTTTGGCTTGCACGTGAGCGAGCACCAGCACGTTCACCGACATCCGCACCTGCGCCAGCACCAGCACGTTCACCTGCGTTTGGACTCGCTTTCGGGTTGGCGTTTGCTAAGGACCCAATGATGCCTAAGCCCACAAGTACCGTGATAATGAGCAAGCTGCGCTTTACTAAGGTCGGGACCATGTCTGCCTGCATTAGCGTTTAGGAGCCACAGCTAAAGCCAGGGCGCCCGTTGATACATGAAGACACCGTGCGGCGAGCGGCCCACCGAGATACGCTGCAAGATTTTGCCGCTGGGCAAATCAATGACATGGACTGCTCGCGCAAAGCGACTTGTCACCCACATGGTTTTCATGTCAGCTGCAATCTCCATGCAATCCGGCCCCCCGGGCACCGCCAGATTGGCGACCACTCGCCACTGGCTGGTATCGAGGCAGGAGATCGTATTGTCGACGCGATTTGAAACGTAAATATGCCGACGGTCACCGGCACCACGAAAATTATGCGCCCCCTTCCCAGTCGGAATGCGGCCAATCAGTTGGCGCTGCCGCCAATCGAGAACCGCCACATGATCCTCACCCATCACGCCAACGAGTGCAAAACGATCGTCTGCCGTGATAATAACGCCAGCAGTCAATGCACCGATATACATTTTCCACAACACTTCCTGACGATCCAAATCAATCGCAGCAAGCTCTCCCGAATCCTGTAGGGTCGCAAGAAGTGTGCGGCTATCTGCCGAAAACCATAAATGACTCGGCGCCTTGGGCAATGCAATGCGCTTTATCATTTGTAGCGGTTCAGATCCACGCGCGTTATAACGATATAAATCAACTCGATCGAGCCTAAGCGCTGCGGTCGCAAACCATTTGCGATCGGGTGAAAATGCCAATTGATAAGGATCGTCGATCTGCCTGATCCGTTGGCTGAGTTGGCCACGCAGCGGATCAAACCAGTGAAGTTCGTTGCTCATCGCCGATGCAACAATCACTTGTGAGGCGTCGGGAGTCGGGTAAAGATGATGCGGCTCTTTGCCCACATTGACTTCGCCGATCACGGTCATCTTGATCGGATCGATAAAACTGACGCTGGCATCGCGCGAATTCAAAACGAAGACCGGAGCTCGCGTTTGAGCCGTACTTGCCTGAAGGCCAGATGGACTCGTCAAGACGCCAGGCTGCGAAGCCGCCGCGCCAGACGGCATCGAAACGGCAGGTTTAGCGTCCTTCGCCGGCGGCGCCCCGGAACTGAAAAATGGGTAGGCGAAAACCCGATTGCTCGCGCCCAATGCCAAAGCACCGCTACCTAAGCCGGTACCAGCCAAAAGCCTCAAGCGCGCGCGCGCCGTAAAGACCATTAACCCTGCCCTTATTGCTTTAATTGAATCTTGTGATTGTAGCGAGCCCGAAGGATTAGAATGTAAAAGCCATGCTCAAGGTGCTTGAAGTCACTCTTCCTTTGTTCGGTCTTGTTTTTTGTGGCTTTTTCGGACAACGTCTACGGCTGCTCCCCGATGGGGGTGTAGACGCTTTAAACCGTTTCGTTTTTTATTTCGCACTACCGGCCATGCTTTTTCGAGCCATCGCCTTTCAACCCTTGAGCGCCTACAAGCAAGTCTCTTTTTTTGCAGCCTGGATGCTCAGCTCGCTTGTCTGCTATGCGCTCGCCTACGCCTACGCGCATCACCGACTTCGAAAAGGCCCGATGGCAGGCACCATCATGGCGATGAATGTCACCCATCCCAATGTTGGCTACATGGGACTGCCGCTTGCGCTTGAATTAGGCAAGGATTACGTACCCTTCATGGTCATGGCTGTCATGAGCGATCTCTTTGTCGTTGTCGTCATGAGCATCGTCTTGCTTGAAATCCGCGCAAGACGAGCCGATGCAAGCATTCTTCATGAAGCGCAACGACTCGGCATGTATCAAAGCGCAACAGCGATTCAAGGCATCACACTGACTGTTTTGCAAGGATTGGCAAAGTCACCGCTTGTACTGTCTGCCCTCGCAGGCCTTATATGTTCGGTGATGGCCCTGCCTATCCCACCACTGCTTGATCATTTCTCTCGCCTCTTGGGCGCAGCCGCTGCACCCGCCGCCTTGTTTGCCATCGGTGCTTCCATCGGACGAACCCCATTGCACTTAAACGCATTTAGCGCCACGATGGTCGGCTGGAAATTGATGCTACACCCCATCATCGCCGCGTTAGCCCTCCTGTGCATGCCTGGGATTGACGATAAGGCCATTGCCATCGGTATTCTTGCTGCTGCGCTTCCTTCTGCCAGCAACACCTTTATCATCGGCAATCGCTACGGCGTCAATACCTCAGCCGTGGCGCAATCGATTGTCGCGGGAAGCATGCTTGCGGTTATAACGGTGAGTTTCGCGGTTTGGATTACCGGATTGCGCTAGCCCACTTTTGCGAATGCGACAAGCCCTTTTTACCGAATTGCGCTAGCCTGCCACCATCGCTCTAATCGTTTGACTGATACAGGCATTGGCGTTTTCAGTGTTTGAGCGAAAAGCGACACGCGCAATTCTTGTAACATCCAAGCGAACTCAGTGAGCTTTTCATCAGTGCGCCCTCGGCGTGTTGCGACTATCTTTCGCCAAGGACCCTCAACGACCATCAATTGAGCCATCAACTCGCGATCGCGCTGGGGGTCGCTTCTAAGACGATCGACACGCTGATTGATCGCCTGCAAATAGCGAGGTAGGTGGCCAAGTTGGCCTGGGGGCGTTTGCTTTAAAAATTGCTTCGGAAGCAAATACGCAAGTTGTTGCTCGATATCGGCCTGCGCATGACTGGCCTTGATTTGAGGCAAACGTTTACTGAGCTGGGTGTATTCATTTAGAATTTGTAGCAATAATCGCGCAAGCTCCTGACCAACCAGGCCCAGGCGTGGCCGCGCCGCATGACACAAGTCATCAAAGTCCTTGGCAGAACGGGGGCGCTCGACGCCTAAACAGGCGCGTTGCAAGAGCGCATAACACAGGTCTTGATGAAGTTCTTTCGCACTTCCCCACTGGCTGTAGAGCACCTCAATACGCTGACCATCGGGCAATTGCTTCAGAAAAAAGCGCAGCGGCTCGCGAAAATGAATGGTAAGTAAACGCATCAACCCATCCTCATGGGCAACATGGGCTGCATCCAAATCATCAAAGACCTGCAAACCTACCGCCTCGCCATGATCGACTAGCGCAGGAAATCCAATCAGCTGTTGTCCATCGTGTTCGATCTCCATCAACTCAGGCAGGCTATCAAAGGCCCAATGCTGAAAACGCTGGCTTGCATCGACGCGCGGATGGCTAGCGGCTTGTCCCACCTTCGGCAGCTTTGCCTGCACGGCGCTCGCATGGCCATCGTCCCGAGCCAAGTCCTTCTTGAACCTGATTGACTGCTCGACTGCGCCAAGCCCTTCAAATGCAGCCTGCAAGGCACTTTGTCCCCGGCTGCCAAAACGGCTCTTTAGCTCGGCCAGTGAACGCGACATACCGAGCACCGCGTCGTGCTGATCAATCAAACGGAAATGCATATGCAAGTGCCTTGGCAATTGCTCCTGACGAAAATCATGGGCACTGATCATTGCGCCACCATCATCGCGGGCCTGCTCAATCAAAACCTCCAGTAGGCTGCGCCTTATTGAGCTCTGATCATCTTCCCGGAAACGCGCCATGAATCGATCAACCCAGGCTTGCAATGGCACCAGATTTCTTCGCAGCCTTTGCGGCAGGGACTTCATGAGCGCCAGCACTTTTTCTTCCAGAAGCCCAGGCACTAACCATTCGCACTGACGCTCATCAACCTGCGATAGTGCTGCAAGCGGGATCACTAAAGTTACGCCGTCGTCTGAAGCGCCAGGCTCAAATCGATAGGCCAAGTCGAGACTTAGACCTCGACTGCGCCAGGACCTCGGGAATCGCTCGTCTTCAAGGCCTTCGATTTGTTTGCGCAACAGTGCCTCTCGTGGCAAACACAGGCAATTCGGGTCTTCTCGCGAAGCCTTTCGCCACCACTGCTCCAGGCGTTGACCCGTCGCAATATCGGATGGAACGCGTTGCTCAAACCATGCGTAAAGCATCGCCTGATCGGCGAGCACATCGGGTCGACGCATTTTTTGCTCAAGCTGTTGAGCCTCGTGCATAAGCCGTCGGTTGTGCTGCATAAAAGGCAGGTGGGCATCCCAATCTAAGTTCACTAAAGCCTCGCGAATCAATATCTCGCGCGCCGAGCGGGGCTCGAGATGGGCATAGTGCACTCGCCTTTGGGCATAAAGGATCAGGCCATAAATCGTTGCTCGTTCGAAGGCAACCACTTGGGCAGCCTTTTTTTCCCAATGGGGATCTGACCAGCTTCGTTTAAGCAAATGTGCACCCATACGCTCGATCCATGAAGGGTCAACACGGGCGACCGTTCTTGCATAGACCCTGGTGGTATCAACCACTTCGGCAGCCATGATCCAGCGCGGTGTTTTGCGCTGCAAGGCTGAGCCTGGATGAATAAAAAATTTGGTTTCGTGGGTACCGTTGTATTGATTCGACTCTCCTGAGCAAAACCCAAGATTGCCGATTAAGCCGGTCATTAAGGCCTGGTGAATCGCGGCAAAGGCCGCATCCTCGGGGCCTTCAAAAGGCTTTGGGTTGAGGTGTAGATCGAGCAAAGACTGCTCTAACTGTTGATACACGTCAGCCCATTCACGCAAACGTCTTGGGTTGATAAATTCGCGCTGAAACTGGCGCTCGCGCTGACGCCGCGATGCAAGTGCGGGCCGCTCGCTTACCCCGCCGCTTTGTTGCTTTGCCTCGCGTGGAAACACATAGTTCCAAAGCTTGATCCAGCTCAAAAAATCAGAACGCTCATCGTGGAATCGGCGATGCTGTTCGTCGGCTGCCTGCTGCTGGTCCATGGGCCGTTCGCGTGGATCCTGCACCGATAAAGCGCTGGCAATGATCAAGACCTCTTGTAGGCAATGAAACTCATGGCCAGCGAGCAACATCCTGCCGATCCGCGGGTCAAGCGGCAGTCGAGCTAGACGCTTGCCAAGTGGCGTGAGTTCGCCTTGTACATCAAGAGCCCCTAGTTCAAAAAGGCTCGATAAACCATCAGCAATTGCCTTGGCCTGAGGTGGATCAAGAAAGGGGAACTCGTTGATTGCGCCAAGCCTCAGGGCCTTCATGCGTAACACCACCGCAGCAAGCGATACCCTGAGAATTTCTGGGTCTGTGAATCGAGGACGTGCAGCGAAATCTTCTTCGCTGTAAAGCCGAACACAAATGCCATGCATCACCCGACCGCATCGACCTGCCCTTTGATTAGCCGATGCCTGCGATACCGCTTCAATTTGCAATTGCTCGAGCTTGCCACGAAATCGATAACGTTTAACTCGTGCTAAACCGGTATCGATCACATAACGAATACCTGGAACCGTGAGCGAGGTTTCGGCGACGTTGGTTGCCAAAACAATACGTCGTCCCGAGGCACCTGCAAAAACCCGCTGTTGATCGGCAACCGATAAGCGCGCGAATAAGGGTAGGATCTCAACCGGCGCAACCCCTAGGACCCTTCGCATCCCGGAGCGCTGTCCCGCGTTGGCAGCGCGAGCAACAGCACCACGCAAATGCTCGGCAACTTCTCGAATCTCGCGCTCACCCGGCAAAAACACAAGAACATCGCCGTCCGCTTCACGCCATAAGCTCTCGAGTACGGCCTCGATGTGTTCGGCGAGTTCAATATCCTCGCCTTCGGGCAAAGGTTGATAACGAATATCAACCGGATAAGTACGCCCTGAAACTTCAAATACTGGCGCTGGTCCAAAGCCTGGCAGGGCGAAGTGCTTGGAGAGCCGCTCGGCGTCGATGGTCGCTGAAGTAATAATAACTTTTAGATCATGACGACGCGGGCCGAGCAGTAAGCCCTTGAGATATCCCAGCAAGAAGTCAATGTTGAGGCTTCGCTCATGCGCCTCGTCGATGATCAGCGTGTCGTAGGCTTTGAGTTGCGGATCGGTTTGCGTTTCAGCAAGCAGTATCCCATCGGTCATCAACTTAATGCGTGCACCGCTTGCGAGACTTTCTTGAAAGCGAATCTTGTAACCAACATGAGTCCCAAGCGGACTGCCGAGTTCTTCGGCGATCCGTCGCGCCACTGTCGTGGCGGCCAAGCGGCGCGGCTGGGTATGGCCAATCAGGCCACGATTGCCTCGCCCGGCAAGTGCGCAGATCTTGGGCAGCTGTGTTGTTTTTCCTGACCCGGTTTCGCCACAAACAATAACAATCGGATGATCGCGGATCGCTTGGGCAAGCTCGTCGCGTCGGCCACTGACCGGTAGCGATTCAGGAAAATTGAGCGCAGGCCATGCTTGAAAGCTATCAGTCAGCCGCTGAGGTGAAGGCATCGGCAAAAAAGAGTTCGGGATCGAGATGACAGCGCTCAACAAAATCCTTGCGGGCCGCATCAATCATTACAGGGGCACCACATGCGTAGACCTCAAAGCCCGCCAAATCAGGAAAATCTTCCATCACCGCGCGGTGTACAAAGCCACTTCGACCCTGCCAGTTGTCTTCTGCAAGTGCATCAGAAACCACAGGTATGAATTGCAAATGGGGCATGCTTTCAGCCCACTCCTGACAGCGGGACTGCTGGTAGAGATCCTGTGGTCGCCTGCCTCCCCAATAAAGATGCATGCTGCGGTTTATTCCTTTGGCTTGCGCATGCTCAACAATAGCCTTGATGGGTGCAAAGCCTGTGCCGCTTGCGAGCAGAATCATCGGACGCAAATGATCCTCACGCAAAAAGAAGGTGCCAAGCGGACCCTCGAATCGCAAAATATCCTTTTCCTTGACCGGATTGCTGCCTACGCCAAACAAGGGATCAGTGAATTTCCCACCGGGCATGTGACGGATGTGTAACTCGAGCGGCTCATTGGACTCAGGAGCGCTTGCGATCGAATACGCGCGTCGCGAACCATCACGCATAAGAATTTCGAGGTACTGCCCAGCAAGATACTTCAATCGCTCATTGGCCGGTAATTGCAGGCGAATAATGGCCACGTCGGATACAGGCCGCTCAATCGAGGCAATACGGCTTGGCATTTTGCGAATCGGGATATCAGATAACCCCGAGACCGCACGGCACTCAATCTGCATATCGCTGCTAGCGCGCGAGCAACATGTCAGCAAAAACCCTTGAGCAGCTTCATCAGACTTGAGTGCCGAAGGCTGATGGGCGCCCTGGTCCCAAGATCCGGTTATTGCTTTTGCCTTACAAGAACCGCAGGCACCGTCCTTGCAGCCATAGGGAAGCACAATCCCCTGACGCAAGGCGGCCTCAAGCAGCGTTTCATTTGACTCGGCCATAAACTGCTTGGCGGCGGGTTCAATCGTGACGGTCCATGCCATAACAATCTCTCAAGGAAGTGGTCTCGTGTTCGAAAAAAATCATCTCGTATTCGAAAAAAATCAATCGGTGACCCGTGATTATCCCTCGACCCAACGATTGTTGATCCTAGGATGTGGCGATGTAGGGCTTCGACTCATTCGTTGGCTTAGACAGCGTCATCGTCATGATCGCTTGCAAATCATCGCAACAGCTCGGCGAGCCGAGCAAGCTGCGGCAATTCGCCATGCTGGCGCAATGCCTATGCTGATCGACCTCGACGATCCCAAATCGGTCAAACGCCTGGCTGCGATCGCATCATGGGTCATTGTGTTGGCTCCGCCTTCAGAACGCTCAGCCCATCAGGATCTTCGAAGCAAGTTGCTGATTGCGCAATTGCGCTCGCAAAGCAGCGACGCAAAGCTGATTTATGTGAGTACAACCGGCGTGTTTGGCGATTCACAAGGTGCTTGGATTGATGAATGCTTTTATCCACGTCCGAGCCAGGCGCGCAGCCTGCGACGTTTAAGCGCTGAACAACAATGGTTGGCAGCGTGTCACGCCGTACGCTTGCGGGTGCCCGGCATTTATGCCGAAGACCGGCTACCTCTTGAGAGGATCCGCCAGGGCAAGCCCTGTATGAGAGCCTCCGAAGATAGTTACAGCAATCATATACACGCCGATGATTTGGCGATGATCCTCTGGCTTTGCCTCTTCCGCTCGCAGCCAGCGCGCCTTTACGCTACGGTCGATAACGAACCCTTACAAATGGGCGAATGGTTCGACCATCTTGCCAAGCTCTACAACTTACCTGCCGTGCCGCGTGTGTCGGCTGAGGCTGTAAAGCAAGCGGTAAGCCCTATGATGTGGTCGTTTATGCAGGAGTCGCGGCGCATCCATAATGATCGTATGCTCAAAGAGCTAAAGCCGCGGCTGAAAGCCCCCAATGCACGAGGATTTCTAGAGCAGTTGATCGGCACTTGAATACCTAGACCACGATTGCTGCCGCGTTGTCACGATTAAAGCCTACAATCCCGCGAAAATTCGCAAATCATGATCAACGCCTTCTCACTTGTACAAGGTCGATTGCAGCAAGTGCAAATCGACGCGCTCGAGGACTTGCTCCATTGCAAGCCTGTTTGGGTCGACTTTGTCGATGCGACCGATGAAGAAAATGCCTGGGCTGAGCAGGTGTTTGGATTTCGACTTCCTAACGAGGCTGATTCGGGTGATATCGAGGCAAGTGCCCGTTTTTTTGAGGAGCCCGAAGGCGAGTTGCACATTCGAACCGACTTTATCCTGCAAGACGATGAGGAAGGTAGCGAAAACATCCGGGTAGCATTCGTTATAAGAAACGAGATTCTCTTTTCGGTTCACCGTGAAGATTTGCCCGTATTTCGCCTGCTGCGTATGCGTGCACGACGGCAACCGGGTTATGTAGGCGATGCAAAAGATGTACTCATGGAGCTATATTCGGCCGACGTCGAGTACTCTGCCGATGCGCTTGAAGACATGTATGAGCGGCTCGATGAGTTTTCACGCCGCGTACTCGACGACGAGCTCAATGACAGCATTGCAGCATCGATCCTGGCGAGCATCGCAAAGGAAGAGGATTTAAACGGCCGGATTCGCCGCAATGTCATGGACACGCGCCGAGCGGTGTCTTTTCTCATGCGGGCTCGTCTATTAAACGCCGATCAATTCGAAGACGCCCGTCAAATTTTGCGCGATATCGACTCGCTCGATAGCCACACGGAATTTTTGTTCGACAAATTGAACTTTTTGATGGACGCAACCATTGGCTTTGTGAACGTCAACCAAAACAAAATCATTAAGATTTTCTCGGTCGCCTCAGTTGCCATGCTCCCCCCCACCTTGATTGCGAGTATTTACGGGATGAATTTTCAGCACATGCCCGAACTCGGAAAGGAATGGGGCTATCCGTTTGCACTGGCCTTGATGGTGGTGTCGGTCGTTGTGCCATTTTGGTGGTTTAGGCGCAAGGGCTGGCTGCGTTGACACCCCAGTCAAGCCCCGAAGCAGCACATAGGCAAAGCCTCAGCGGGTCACCGATCTCAGCAGCACAGATCGCACTCATCCTCTTGTTAGCTACCACACTCGGCGCAAACCATATCGCGGCGCGCGTCGCTTTTGATCACGGCACAAGCGTACTTTTTGCCGTGAGCATGCGCTCGGCGGGAACGGCAGTCGTCCTGGGCTGCTGGCTCTTGCTGATTCGTCAGCGTATCTTGATCCCGTCTGAGCTACGTTTGAAGGCGCTCGCGGTTGGCTTACTTGTGAGCGCTCAAAGCTTTTTTCTTTACTCAGCAGTACAGCGTATGCCGGTTGCACTTGCCTTGCTGGTTTTCAACCTTTTTCCCATGATGCTGGGCTTCCTGTCCTGGGGCCTTGGCGGTGATCGCCCGAGTCGCCGCGCCTGGATTGGCATGCCGATTGCACTGGGTGGTCTGATGTTGGTACTCGACGCACCCTCAAGGGGCTTGGAGCTGGCATCCTGGGACCATCGCTTTCTGGCCGGCATCGGTTTTGCGCTGGCCGCAGCGCTAAGCATGGCGTTGATCATGGCGCTCACCCAGCGTTGGCTTACCCCGATTGAAGGCAAGGTGCGCGCCCTGTGCACCCTAAGCATCGTGGGCGTTGCTAGCCTAAGTGCTGGTCTTGCGGTGGGCGGCTTGACCATGCCCGCTGACCGCACGGGCTGGCTTGCAGTCGGGATCCTCACCCTGCTCTATGGCAGCGCCTTTAGCACTTTGCTGATTGCCGTTCCAAAAATTGGCCCGGTCAAGGCAGCACCTTTTTTTAACTTTGAACCTGTTGCTGCCATGGCCATGGGTTGGTTAATCCTTGATCAGTCAGTCAAAGCCATACAAATCACCGGAGCAGTCGTCGTGATTGCAGCGCTGGTTTTTATTAGTTGGCCAAAACGACATTGACATCCATGGATCAGCGTGATGGCTGGTATGACGCCTTAGTTATCGTGCGGATCAAACCAGTTATAAAGCCCTAATCCACCATCGACCAGAATTTCGCTCCCTGTCACATAGCGCGAAAAGCGATCAATCAATAGCGTGAGCCCCATGGCTGCAACGTCTGCCGACTCGCCTAACCTTTGCATAGGAATTTTGGCCTGCAAACCTGGATTGGGCTTAAACCCACCTGCAGCGATCGCACCCGGCGTTAATGCATTAACGCGAATGCCGTGCCTTGCGAGACTTCGAGCGAGTTCTTTCACAAGCATGAGCATCGCAGACTTACTCGTGGAGTAATGAAGCAAATTTCTTGGCGTTGTGGCATGCAAGGAAGTCACAAAGAGCATACGTCCGGGCATCGCTCTAGCAATCAGATCTTTTGCCAAATGCCTTGCCATATGAAAACCTTCGGAAACATTGACTCGATACATCGCATCCCAGGTTTCATCACTGACAACATCCCAACGGTCGAGCTCGGACCGGGGCGGCGATGCAGCATGTACAAGCATTTGGATCGCTCCGAAACGCGACAAAGCATGCTCGACCGCCATGACACCAGAGCCTGCAACCGACAAATCAATCACCGCACCATCAGCCTCAGCACCCGCATCGCTAAGTGCACTAAGGCTTGCCGCCAATCGAGACGCATCAAGGTCAACGAGGAACAATTTTGCGCCCTCAGCAGCAAGCTCATGGCACATGGCACGGCCGATGCCATTGCCAGCGCCCGTGACCAGCGCAGCTTCACCCGCCAGCATGGCCATCGACTTAGGCGCCATGATCCGACTGCCTGATCGCCGCCCAAACTTTTGGCGGCGTGAAAGGCATGTCCATGCTGCTTACTCCAAGCGGCCTTAGCGCTGCAATGACTGCGTTGGCAAGCGCGGGCAACGAGCCAGAGCAGCCTGATTCCCCAACACCTTTTGAGCCTAAAAGGTTGAGGCTTGTTGGGACATTAATCGTGTCGTTATGTATCGAACTGACACAACCAGCGCGAGGCATGGCGTAATCCATATAGGATCCGCTCAGCAATTGCGCACTGCCTGGATCGTAAATCGCATGCTCGCAAAACGCCTGTCCCCAACCTTGAACGACACCGCCATGGACCTGTCCCTGAACGAGTTGCGGTGAGATCACTTTGCCCAAATCATCCACAGCGACATAGTTTAAGAGCTGCGTAACGCCGGTGTCGGGATCGATTTCAACCTCGGCACAGTGGCATCCGTTTGGAAAAGTCGAACCCGAGGTCGCTTCACCAATGACCTCGAGTTCGTTTGCCAGACCAGCGGCCATCATTTCATCGATCAGGCTTTCAACACGGAGTGGGCCCGCAAGTGCTGAGTGTTTTGTATCGCTATGGAAAGCAGCATTTTCAAAAGTTATAGCATCTTCTGCGAGACCAAGCTTTCGCGCAGCATGCGGCTTCAGTTTCGCGAGCAGCGCTGCACACATCGCTTTGACCGCACTTCCTGCACCGTATAGGGTTCGAGAACCACCGGTGCTATTGCCGATGAGTTGATGTGCAGGATCGCCTGCGCGATAGCGAACTCTTGTCGCAGGCCAGCCAAGTTCCGACTCAATGATTTGTGCAAACGACGTCTCATGGCCCTGGCCCGAAGCGCCCGTGACCGCATAAACCGTCATATGTCCATCGGCAGAAAAACGCGCCTCAACCTGGTCTTTGGGCGCACCGCCCGGCCCGGACGCTTCGAGGTAGAAGGCAAGACCAATGCCGCGCAGCTTTCCCTGTGCAGCGCTTGTCTGCTGACGCGCGCGAAAGCCAGCGTAGTCCGACAATGCCAGTGCACGATCGAGGACTTTGTCAAAGTCGCCGCTGTCGTAAACCGTGCCGTTGGCCGTGGTGTAGGGGAAGGCATCTCGGCTGATGAAGTTCAATCGCCGCAGTGCGACGGGGTCAAACCCATGCTCGTGCGCTGCGTGATCAACAAGTCGTTCAATGGCATAAGCGATATCGGGTCGCCCTGCTCCACGATAAGCAGAAATCGGCACCGTGTTGGTGAAAACCAGGTCCGATGTCATGGCTAGTGCAGGAACCTTGTAGACACCGCCCATGGTGATCGACAGGTTGCGAGTACCGATATGGGTGCTGAAGTAACAGTTATAAGCGCCTAAATCGACTTCGTCATCAAAGCGGATTGCCAAGAAGCGGCCTTGCTCGTCCATGGCAATCGAACCCTCAAGCGCTAAAGCTCGGCCGTGAAAATCGGACAAAAAAACTTCGGAACGCGAACCAACCCATCGCACAGGCTTTGCGAGCTTTCGCGCCGCGAGCATGACCAGCACATGCTCGCTGAATGCGCCGCTTCGAATGCCGAAGGAGCCGCCCACGTCTTGGGCGAGCACCTCAATCGACTCAGCCGGCCACTTAGTAATGGCCACCAAGTAATTGAGCATGCCCACCATGCCTTGGTTGGGCGCATGCAGACGGGTTTTTTGCGTGTGCGAATCGTGGATAGCCACCACAGCACGTGGCTCCATCGGCGACGGAATTAGCCGCTGACTCTCCACCCTCAACTTGCTCACAAAACGAGCGGCCGCGAAGGCCTTTTCAACCGCCTCAGAGTCGCCGGCTTCAAAACGCAGCGAGAGGTTGCCAGCTACCTCTGGATGGAGTTGCGGAGCACCGTCTGCGAGCGCGTCGCCTACGGTCGCCACTGCCGGCAATTCCTCAAAATCCAGGACTGCTAGTTCTGCAGCGTCCTGCGCAGCCCGAGCAGTGCTCGCAATTACCATAGCGATGGGCTGGCCAGCAAAAAGGACCTTGTCGGAGGCTAGTACCGGCATAAGCGCCTGTTTTTGAGGGCTGCCGTCCCGAGCCTTATTGGTCACCGCATTGGGAAGCGAAGCAAAACCTGCCTCGGCCACATCGCTTGCGGTCAGTACAGCCACCACACCCGGCGCTTCGCGCACCGCCGAATAATCAGCTTTTCTTATAAGGGCGTGGGCAACTTGTGAGCGGATCACATAGGCATGGAGCATGCCGGGATAAATCCAGTCGGCCGCATAGCGGCCTGTGCCCGTTACCAGCCGCAAATCCTCCTGGCGCGCAGGCTCGATGCCTTCGGGAAAGCGGAAGTCGGCGCTTTGGGGCTGTCTCATTGAGATCGCTGCATTCATCGGCTACTCCCTGCGGTCTGCGATTCGCGCATCTGAGCGGCAGCTTGCTTGACTGCCTTAACGATGTTGACATAGCCCGTGCAACGACAAAGATTTCCTGCCAAGCCCTCCAAAATCTGCTCGTCACTCGGATCAGGGTGGCGCCGTAATAAGTCTGTGCTGGCCATGATCATGCCTGGCGTACAAAAGCCGCACTGCAAGCCATGGCAGGCCGCGAACGCCGCTTGCACGGGGTGAACCTCAAAGGCAGGGGGGCCGGCGGCACTGCTCGAACCAGCCTGGTCCTTCCACACAGCTTCACGATCACGACGAAGTTCTTTCGACATGCCCTCCCCATCGGATAACGCATAGGACTGCGCTAAACCTTCAATCGTGAGTACCGAGCAACCCTCGGCTTGAACGGCGAGCATGGTGCAGGACTTGACCGCTTCACCATCGAGGTGGACCGTACAACAGCCGCATTGGCTGGTGTCGCAACCCAAATGGGTGCCGGTCAGGGCAAATTGATCGCGCAAAAGATCAGCAAGTAATGTTCGCTCTTCGACATCAACTTCCCTTTGCACGCCATTGATTGTCAAACTAATTTTCATTCGAACTACACTCCGATCGATAATTGACTACGTGCTTTTGCAAGCATCACCGATGCCAAATGGGCGCGATAAGTACCTGGTGCGTGCATATCTTCCATCAAGTCATCGCGTTCAAGTGAGGGCACCGGATCGCCTGCCGCGATCGCCGCTTCTGCCGCCTCCCATCGGAAAACACCCGCGCCCACGCCGGTGACAGCCACCCGCCAGTTGCCGTCTTGGTGTTCAGCGACGAATACGCCAGCCATGGCATAGCCTGTCGCCGGGTGAGGAAACTTTGCATAAGCTGCTCGACGCGGCAGGGGAAACTCGATCGCAACAATCATTTCGCGTTCTTCAAGCGCCGTTGAGAACATGCCTTGAAAAAAGTCTGCGGCCGGCATGCGCCTCCGGTCAGTCATGACGACTGCCCCGAGCGCTAATAGCGCACTGGGGTAGTCTGCCGCAGGGTCATTATTGGCCACCGAACCACCGATGGTTCCACGAGCGCGAACCTGTGGGTCGCCGATCCCAGCGGCTAAGTGTGTGAGTGCAGGCAAATCGCCTGCAAGCCCTGCATGCTGAGCAACCTCAACATGCCTGAGCGCTGCCCCAAGGCGCCACACGGCGCCAGCGCCTGCACCGATGCGCTCGCAAACACGAAGACTCGGGATTCTCGCTATGTCAATAAGTCGGCTAGGTGAGGCGAGCCTGTGCTTTAACGCAGGAATCAGCGTCATGCCGCCGGCGAGGTATTTCGCCTCCTCATCGGCGGACGCCAGTTCAAGTGCCGCTTCAACGGATGAAGGGCGTTGGTATCGAAATGCATACATGATTGACCAAAGGCTCCCTGAAAGCGTTGTCAATAAGTGGGGAATTATGTTGCCATGCACCTGTCTTTAGGCGATCCTTGAGCCCAATGATTGTGGCAGGTTCGAGTATTCGTTCCAAAAAGACCGCAAGCAAGCTCGCGAAGCTTAACCAAGGAGAGCCTTTCGTGGAATCGATTCAGTGGATTGGTGCCGGCATTTTTGCAATCGCCGTGCTACATACCTTTTCAACCAAGTTTTTTGAGCATCTTGCCCACACCAGACCCCAACATGCAGGGGTGTGGCATTTGCTTGGTGAAGTTGAGGTGGTCTTCGGCTTTTGGGCCATTATTCTTGTGGCGGTCATGCTGGCAACACTTGGCTTTAAGCCGGCAACTGAGTACCTTGACTCACGCAATTTCACCGAACCAATGTTCGTGTTTGCGATTATGGTGATTGCGGCAAGCCGACCAATATTAGAGCTCACGCGCGGCACCGTGTTGCGCTTAGCAAACGCACTGCCCTTACCAGGCGTCGTGGCCTACTTTTTCCTCGCGCTATCGGTCATTCCTCTGCTCGGCTCCTTCATCACCGAACCTGCCGCGATGACGCTTGCTGCGCTGATGTTACGCGACGGTCTCTACACAAAAAACCCATCCAACCGGCTGAAGTACGCTGCACTCGGGGTATTGTTTGTCAACATATCGATCGGTGGGACTCTCACACCTTTTGCTGCGCCACCAGTTCTCATGGTGGCAGCTAAATGGGGCTGGGATCTTCCCTTCATGATGACTCATTTTGGCTGGCGCGCGGCGCTCGCTGTGTTTGTAAATGCTAGCGTGGTGACCCTTCTTTTTTACCGCGAACTTGCAACCATCAGAATGAACGACCATAGCGAGGCAGGACCCAATCCGATGACTGCCAAACACGAGCCTATCCCTTTTGTCATTTATGGTTTTCACATCTTGCTACTAGCTGGCGTGGTGGTTTTTGCTCACCATCCTTCAGCGTTCATGGGCTTATTCCTGCTCTTTATGGGGGTGGCTACAGCCTATCCCCAGTACCAGGACCGGCTGATTCTTCGTGAGGGCTTGTTGGTGGCCTTCTTTTTGGCAGGCTTGGTCGTACTTGGCGGACAACAACAATGGTGGCTCGAGAGCTTGCTTCGCAGCATGTCTCCAGACACAGTGTTTTGGGCTGCGACCGCACTCACGGCGATTACCGACAATGCAGCGCTGACCTACCTCGGTTCTTTGGTTGAAGGGCTAAGCCCAGAGTTCAAATACGCCCTTGTTGCTGGTGCCGTCACTGGCGGTGGCTTGACGGTGATTGCAAATGCCCCCAACCCAGCCGGCTTTGCGATCCTTAAAGGCTACTTCGACGAGGAGGCCATTAGTGCGGCGGGCTTATTTGCAGCGGCTGCACTGCCAACCTTAGTCGCCGCCCTAGCCTTCAAATACCTATAAAGTTCTCGAGGGGCTGACCCGTTGACGGGAAGGCCCCATTTGCGGATATGGACACTGTTTCGCTCGATCGTTTGATCATCGCCAAGCTTCGCCGAGCCATCGCTTTAAACAGGGTCCCGGGCTATCACTTTTGCGGCAATTTCCTCGACTTGCGCTTTGAGGACGTGCGAAAGGGTCATGCACTGGTCAGCCTGCGTGCAAGTCCACAACTCACCGAAGTTGGCGGGCGCATTCACCCGAGTGCTTTTGCTGTGCTAGCCGACTTCGCCATGGCAAGCGCCATCCGAACTGCAGACGATCCGGCCACCCGACTAGCAACGGTGTCAATCAATCTTCAGTGGACCGGTGCGCAAGCCTTCGAATTTTTAAACGCTAGCGGCAAACTGCTTGGCTTTCATCGTGAGGCCAAAGGCAAGCTAGGTCAAAGCACGGTGCAAATTTATAGCGAACAAGGCCTTGTTGCGACTGGGCTTGGCAGCTTCATGGTGCTCCCAGCCCCAAACGACAAAAAACTTTCACCGATTGCATGGATCAATCAGCCAGCGCCCGAAGAGCCCGATCTGCTTCCTGATGCATTGCTCAATGCCGAGGAGTCGCAAATACTCCAGCATGCCCTTAATTGCCTGGCACGATGTGAGGCTTCAGGGAGCGATCCGAGCGAGCACTTTTTTGAGCATTTTCTCAGCCAGGGCTTTGAACCGAGCGCAAAAGGCTGTCAAGGCGTTTTGCCCAATGGCCCGCACCTGGGTAATCGTGTAGGCCATGTTCAAGGCGGCATCACATTAGGCTTTGGGATGGCCAGCGCACAGGCCAGTCTCGGCGAATCTTGGAGACTCTCCACCTTGAATGCGGCCTTCATCAGTCCCGGTCAAGGGCACCAGCTAAGCTCAAATACCTCGATTACACATCAAGGCAATTACACCGCTGCGGCTCATACTCATATATGTAGCAGTGATGGCGATATGGTTCTTGAATTGTTATCAACCCATGTACGATCCAAGCTTTGACGGTTTTCTTTTGGCACCTCAGGCACGACGCATCATCATGAAGCCTTCATCGTGACTTCGACCTCAGCACATTCCCCAAATCCTTTAGCTGGAACAGCCGCTTGGTTCAGCGATCAAATGGTCGAAGATGCGCTTGATGATCTGCCATTGATGTCTGGGTTGCGTGAAGCGCTCGCTGCGCTTTGGCGCGGCGACGTCATTCAACCGCAGCGCACGGTCATGCCTTTTTCAGCCCACCACAGCGACAACACGCACGTTGGCCACGGCACCTTGTTCATCAAACCGATTCAGTGGAAAGACAGGATCACCGTTAAATTAATTAGTCTTGTTCCAAGCAACGCTCAGCGTCATCTTCCGGGCTTATTGTCAACGCTTGCCGTGCTTGACGCTCAAACAGGAATGGTTATTGCCTTCATGCAAGCCAACGCACTTACAGCCAGGCGCACCGCTGCAGTGAGCGCGATTGCTGCCGATTTACTGGCAAAGCCTGGTCGATGTCGCCTGGCCTTACTTGGAAGTGGTGTCTTAGCGCATAGCCACGCGGCGTTGATGCGCAAGGTGCGCGAGATCGATGACATTCGGGTTTGGAGTCCGACCAAGGCCAACGCACGAGCTTGCGCCCAAGCAATTGGCGCTGCCGCTTGCGATTCGGCACAAGACGCCGTCGTCGATGCAGATATTGTTTGCACACTTACCCATGCGCAAGAGCCTGTCTTGATGGGTAAATGGCTCAAGCATGGCGCTTTTGTGGCAGCAGTGGGCGCACCCAGGCCAGATTGGCGTGAACTTGACGACGAAGCGATGTCTCACCCTGTGGTTGCCGACATGCGCGAAGCGGCACTCAAAGAGTCGGGTGATGTGATCGGTTCAGGCGCAACGATTGTTGCTGAGCTAGGTCAATTGCTGGCGCAACACGAACAACCGTCAGTTCATCAACAATCCCTTGGACCCCATCAGCAAGGTCGATTAGTTGATCAACAAGGGATTAATCTTCAGGGACAAACGGTCATCTTTAAATCGCTTGGACTTGCGATTCAAGATGCGGTTGCTGCGGATCTTGTCTTACGGGCGACAAGCGGAAAAGACTAAATTAATCCCCACTGGGAGAGCATAAACGCATAAACTTTAGCACGTTCTCGAAGCGCATCGTATCGCCCAGACGAGCCGCCGTGCCCTGCCTGCAGATTAATATCGAATAGTAGAACGTTATTATCAGTTTTGAGTTCGCGAAGCCTGGCAACATATTTAGCAGCCTCCCAATAGGGTACCTGACTGTCATTAAGCGCCGCACGAACCAGCATCGCAGGATAGTTGCGAGATGCCAGATTGTCATAAGGACTATATGCACGCAACCAGTCGTACTCGCGCTTGACTTTTGGATTACCCCATTCAATAAACTCTTCGGTTGTCAGTGGAAGACTCTCATCAAGCATGGTGTTGATAACGTCGACAAAAGGCACTTCAGCCACGACGGCACGAAATAGTTCGGACCTGAGATTAACCACAGCACCCATGAGCAAGCCACCGGCGCTCGCACCCGAAATGATTAGCTGTTCGGCTGATGTCCATTGTTTCGCAATTAAGTGTTCGGCAACAGTTATGAAGTCAGTGAAGGTGTTCATTTTGCGATCGAGCTTGCCTTGTAAATACCAAGCTCTCCCCAAGTCGCCACCACCGCGCACATGAGCGATTGCCAAGACCACGCCACGATCCAAAAGCGACAAGGCAGGCAGGTTAAACCGCGGATCTAAGGGATAGCCGTAGCTCCCATAACCGATAAGCAGCAGTGGCCGCCTTCCCTGAGCTTTATTCGAGCTCTTAAAGACCAATGAAATTGGAATCAAGCTGCCATCGGAGGCCTTGGCCATGAGTCTTTCGGCGCGAAGTGCCTCTGGACGCAGAACGCCAAGGACGGGCTGTTGCTTAATGATTCGACGAGACATCGTTCTTAAATCGACCTCGTAAACGCTCATCGGTGTTGTCAGCGAGGTATAGCTAAAGCGAAGCAAGTCGCTCGCAAAGTGAAGGTTCAAGCCGGGCAATTCACTGCCTGGTCCAAGGCTGAGTGCTGGTTCCAGAAGGCTAGCGTGATAGGAAGGCTCTGAAAAATCGATGTCGCGCCACCGTCTTGTCTCAAAATCCATAACCTTCAAACAAACGCGACCAGCCTCCCTAACTTGCACAACCAAGTACCTGCGAAATAGCTGGAA
>Ga0194133_10003699_pt1 | contig 21406 bp, 22 predicted proteins | sample TA2KigOf40mmetaG_FD_155448 | JGI IMG/M metagenome (GOLD analysis project Ga0194133, IMG submission 155448) | Freshwater microbial communities from Lake Tanganyika, Tanzania - TA2015055 Kigoma Offshore 40m | ecosystem: Environmental > Aquatic > Freshwater > Lake | place: Tanzania: Lake...
GATCGGGGGTGGATTTGCCGCGACGCTTTTGAAGGGTGTCACCGGGTCGGGCAAGACTGAGGTTTATCTGGAGGCGGTGGCGGAATGTCTGCGGCGGGGGCAGCAGGCTTTGGTCCTTCTGCCCGAAATCGCGCTGACGGCGGATTTTCTGGCGCGCGTTCAGGCGCGGTTCGGGGTGCGGCCTGCCGAATGGCATTCCGGCGTCACCATGACCGAGCGGCGGCGGCTGTGGAAGATGGTCGGCCAAGGCGGCGCGCAGTTCGTGGTGGGGGCGCGGTCGGCCCTCTTCCTGCCCTTCCGCGATCTGGGGCTGATCGTGGTCGATGAGGAGCATGACACGAGCTACAAGCAGGAGGATGGGGTTCTTTACAACGCCCGCGACATGGCGGTGTTGCGGGCCTCGATCGTGGGCTGTCCCATCGTCTTGGCCTCGGCCACGCCTTGCCTTGAAAGCTGGGCCAATGTGGAGGCCGGGAAATATGGCCGGTTGGACCTGAGCGCGCGGTTCGGGGCGGCGGAATTGCCGCCGATGCGGGCGATTGACATGCGGGGGGAGAACCTGCCTGCGGACCGCTGGATTTCGGCGAAACTGGCGGCGGAGGTCAAGGCACGGGTGGACAGGGGCGAGCAGTCGCTTTTGTTCCTGAACCGGCGCGGCTATGCGCCGATCACGCTCTGCCGGGCGTGCGGGCATCAGGTGGGGTGTGACGATTGCGACGCGCGGATGGTGGAGCATCGGTTCCTGAAGCGCCTCGTCTGCCACCAATGCGGCGCGACGAAGCCCGTGCCGGTGGCCTGCCCGGCTTGTGGGGTGGAGGGGCGGATGGCCGCCGTCGGGCCGGGGGTGGAGCGGTTGGCCGAGGAGGTCACGGCGCGGTTTCCGGGCGCGCGGCTGGCGGTCTTGTCGTCGGACCTGTTCGGGTCGGCCCGCGCCTTGAAACAGGCGGTGGTGAGTATTGCCGAGGGCGGCGCCGATATCATCATCGGCACGCAGATCGTGGCCAAGGGGCATAACTTTCCGCTTCTGACGTTGGTCGGCGTGATTGATGTGGACCTTGGCCTGCAGGGATCAGACCTGCGCGCGGCGGAGCGGACGTTCCAGCTGATGCGGCAGGTGGCGGGGCGCGCGGGGCGGGCGGACAAGCCGGGCGAGGCATGGCTGCAAACCCATCAGCCGGACCATCCGGTGATCCGGGCGATCCTTGGGGGCGATGAAGAGGCGTTTTGGAAGGCCGAGGCGGCCGAGCGCCGCGCGGCGGGCGCGCCGCCCTATGGGCGGATGGCGGGGATCATCCTGTCCTCGCCCGATGTGGCGCAGGTGTTTGATTTCGGGGCCGAGCTTGCCCGCCGCGATGGCCCTTTGCGCCGGGTGGGGGCGCAGGTTTATGGGCCTGCGCCTGCGCCAATTGCGCGGGTGCGCGGGCGGCATCGGGTGCGGCTTTTGGTCAAGGCCGAGAAATCGGTGCCGTTGCAGGCGGCCTTGGCCGAATGGGTGGGGCAGTTGAAACTGCCCAGCAATCTGCGGCTGGCAATTGATATTGATCCGCAGAGTTTCTACTGACGCCCGTCGCCGATTTCTGGCACAGATATCGGTCCGGAGTTTGTGCCAAACTCCGGGGCTGGCAGGCCAGCCCAAGTTTCTTGTAAGAAGTTTTCCAAAATCCTTCGAAGGATTTTGTTTTCCGTCTATATCACGCGCAATGCCAGAAGGAGACGCGCGATGTTCTTTGTCGACCGCAAGAAAATGGAAATGGTCCGCCCCGAAGATGCCCTTCCCGGCCGGGCAGACCCGATGCCGGTGACCGAGCCGCATTTCATCTCGGGGCTTGATCTGAAATCCCCGGTGCCTGCGGGCATGGCCGAGGCGATGTTCGGCATGGGCTGTTTCTGGGGGGTGGAGCGCAAGTTCTGGCAGGCGCCGGGTATCTGGCTGACCATGGTGGGTTATGCGGGTGGCTTTACGCCCAATCCGACCTACAAGGAAACCTGCACGCAACTCACCGGCCATAATGAGGTGGTGCGGGTGATCTATGACCCCTCGGTCACCTCCTACGAGGCGCTGCTGCGGCTTTTCTGGGAAAACCACGACCCGACGCAGGGCATGCGGCAGGGCAATGACATCGGATCAACCTATCGGTCGGGCATCTATGTCTACACGCCCGAGCAGGAGGCGGCGGCAGTTGCCTCGAAGGCGGCCTATGCCGAGCGGTTGCGGGCGGCGGGCTATGGGGCGATCACCACGGAGATCGTTCCCGCGCCGATGTTCTATTATGCCGAGGATTATCATCAGCAGTATCTTGCCAAAAATCCGCAAGGCTATTGCGGGATTGGCGGCACGGGGGTGACCTGCCCGATCGGGTTGAAAGCCTGACGGGCTGATGGCTTGACCGGCTGAGCCCAAGGGCCTAATCCCGCCTGGCGCAACCCCGGAGGCCGCCCATGCCATTGTTCATCGCCGAAACCACGCTGGAAGGCGATGACGCCGCCTTTGCCCTGGCCGAGGCTTTGGAGCGGATGCAGCCGCCGGCGCTTTCGGCCGAGTGCTATGACGTCGAGGGGATGGTGGGGCTTTTGAAGGTGGCCGCGACCTTTTCGCTGCCGCCGAATGAGGTGATGCTGGCCGTTCTGGCCGAAGCCTTTGGCGCGGCGGCTTTCACGGTGGCCACGGTGTCGCAGCACACCTGGTCGGCGCTGACGACCCTGCCGGGGGAAGGTGCGGCGCGGGCCCTGGCGGCCGAGATGGAGGCGATGGAGCCTGCGCCCTATGGCGTGGGGGCGTTCGAGATTGAGGATGGCTCGGGCCTGTGGGAGGTGGGCGCCTATTTTCAGGACGCGCCCGACACGGCGGCGATCAATGCGCTGGCTGCCAAGGCAGGGGCGAAGCCTTTCGTGATTTCCGAAGTGCCCGATGTCGATTGGGTCGCCCATGTGCGGCGCGAGCTGGCCCCGGTCGAGGCCGGGCGGTTTTTCGTCTATGGCAGTCATGATGCCGACCGCGTGCCGCAAGACCCCGCGCGCGTGCCCTTGCAGATCGAGGCGACGGTGGCCTTTGGCACCGGGCATCACGGCACGACGCTGGGCTGCCTGCGTGCCTTTGACCGGCTTTTGACCGAGGGCATCCGCCCGGTGAAGGTGGCCGATATTGGCGCGGGCACGGCGGTTTTGGCGATTGCGGCGGCGGCAACCCTGCCCGAGGCGCTGGTGATTGCCAGCGATATCGACGAGGTGGCGGTGGATGTGTCCGAGGCCAATGTGGCGATCAACGGCCTTGACGGCCGGGTTGAATGTCTGGAGGCCGCAGGCTTTGCCCATCCGCGCCTGCATGAGGCCAGCCCCTATGACCTGATCTTCGCCAATATCCTAAAAGGCCCGCTGATCGAACTGGCCCCCGACATGGGCCAGCATTGCGCGCCGGGCGGGCTGGTGATCCTGTCGGGCCTTCTGGCGGTGCAGGCCGAGGCGGTGACGGCGGCCTATGTGCAGGCTGGCTTTACCCCGGTTTCGCGCGAGGATATCGGCGAGTGGTCGGCATTGGTTCTGAACCGGAACTGAATTGTTTCTGTCAAATCCGGGGCTTAGCCCCCGTCTTTGCCGCTTTTTCGCCACAATTTGACCGCAACAATCCCAAACTGTGGGGCGTCGATGTGGAGCCTGTGTCATGTATGATGCAAACTTGGTGGAATTCTATGGCCGCGTTGCGGAGTACGAGAAGTACCACAACAAGGGCTATGGGCACGAAGCGCCGGGAACGCTGGGCCGCTCGGTCACCTATGGGCTGCCGAAAAAGCGTCTGCGCCTGCGTCTGATGCCGTTGGTGTTTGTGGCGATTGCCGCCTTTGGCCTGAAGGCCAGCATCCTGCATGCCGTCGGCCCGGTTGCCTATGAGGCGCGCGTGGCCGCCCTGTCGCAGGCCGAGGGTTTTGACCGGCTGGGCGGCTGGTTGATGCAGGTGGACCCGGTGACGGCCTTTGTCGCCGAAAAGATCGGTGTCGGGATCGCCGCTTTGCAAGGCTGAAGGCGGATCGTCTGGACTTGGCCCGTCATCGGCCCGTCATCGGGCCGGGTCCTGGCTGATGCGATGAGGAGACAAGGAAAAAGCCGCCGCCCGGGTTCGGGCAGCGGCTTTGTCTATTCCGGCGGCGGATCGGGGCTTAGCGCCCGATCAGCTCGATATCACCACGGCACAGACCGATATCTTCAAGCTCGCGGTCCGACAGCTTGGCCAGCGCCTTGCGGGTGACGCGGGCGTCATTCCAGGCGGCAAGGGCGGCGGCTTTGTCGTTCAGCGCCTGAACGAAGCGGAAAATGGCAATGGCGCCGAACGGCGCCGCGCGGGACGTCTCATAGGCGGCCATAGCGGGTATCCTTTCACAAACTGCTCTGATGCGAGGCGTTCATTCGCCTTCGCTTTTGGTTAGATAGTCATGCTGCAGATGCGAAGCAATGGGGGCTGCGGCATGGCCGCAATGCATGGCGCGCATGGCTGACCTCCGCATTTTTATCATGATTTTATGGGTTGATCCGGGTTTCGGCGGGAAAATGTCGGTTCTGAAAGCTGGGGCGTCGTCTTTCTGCGGGTGCATAACGGATCTGTGATCTGCGGCGCGATCTGCAATTCGCCTTGGCGGATGTTCTCTTTTCGTGCTAATCCGGACAAAAGACAACAAACGGGGGCGGGAATGCGGGTTTTGGGGATTGACCCCGGGCTGCGGAACCTGGGCTGGGGGGTGATCGATGTCGCGGGCACGCGTATTTCCCATGTTGCCAATGGCATTTGCCATTCCGCACCCGGTGAAGGCGACGGCGATCTGGCGCAGCGGCTGGTCAGCCTGCATGCCCAACTGACCGAGGTCTTGCGCGCCCATGCGCCGGATGCGGCGGCGGTGGAACATACCTTTGTCAACAAGGACGCGGTGGCGACACTGAAGCTGGGGCAGGCGCGGGGGATTGCACTGTTGGTGCCGGCGCAATTTGGCCTGACGGTGGGGGAATATGCCCCGAATGCCGTGAAAAAGGCGATTGTCGGCGTAGGCCATGCCGCCAAGGATCAGGTGGATCACATGGTGCGGCTGCATCTGCCGGGGGTGAAAATCGCCGGTCCCGATGCGGCGGATGCCTTGGCGATTGCCATTTGCCATGCGCATCATCGGCAAAGTGCGTGGCGGTTGCAGGCAGCGGTGAAAAGGGCTGTGGGATGATTGGCAAGATTTCCGGTCGGCTGGACTGGCGCGGCGGCGATACGGTGCTGATCGACGTGCGCGGTGTGGGCTATCTGGTGCATGTGTCGGAACGCACCATGGCCGGGATGCCGGGAGTGGGCGAGGCGGTCAGCCTTTATACCGACCTTCTGGTGCGCGAGGATCTTTTGCAGCTTTTCGGTTTTCCGACCATGCTGGAAAAGGAATGGCACAAGCTTTTGATGACGGTGCAGGGCGTGGGGGCCAAGGCTGCCATGGCGATCATGGGCACGCTTGGCGCCGAAGGGGTGGGCCGGGCGATCACGCTGGGCGATCAGCGCGCCATTCAGGCCGCCCCCGGTGTGGGGTCAAAGCTGGCGCAGCGGATCATCCTGGAGCTGAAATCCAAGGCAGGGTCGGTGATGGCGATGGGGGCCACGCTGGCCGTGACGGCCGAGGCCGATGCCAGTGTGATCGAACCGATGGCCCCGGCTGCGGCGAAGAAGGGGATCAAGGCCGCAAGCCCCGCGCCGTCGCGTGCGGCTTTTACGGCCGATGCCTTGTCGGCGCTGGTGAACCTTGGCTACGGTCAGGGCGACGCGGCGCAGGCGGTGGCGACCGTGGCGGGGGAAAACCCCGAGGCCGATACGGCGGCGCTGATCCGCGCCAGTCTGAAGCTTTTGGCCCCGAAGGCGTGACATGACATCTGATCCCACGCTGCGCCCTGAAAAGCTGCCCGAGGATCTGGACCGCGCGCTGCGCCCGCAGGCGCTTGAGGAATTCGTGGGCCAGGCCGAGGCGCGGGCCAATCTGTCGGTGTTCATTCAGTCGGCCCGGATGCGGGGCGAGTCCATGGATCACACGCTGTTTCATGGCCCGCCCGGATTGGGCAAGACAACGTTGGCGCAGATCATGGCGCGCGAGTTGGGGGTGGGGTTCCGCATGACCTCGGGTCCCGTGCTTGCCAAGCCCGGCGATCTGGCGGCGATCCTGACCAATCTGGAACCGCGCGATGTCTTGTTCATCGACGAGATTCACCGGCTGAGCCCGGTGGTCGAGGAGGTGCTTTACCCGGCGATGGAGGATTTCGCGCTGGATCTGGTGATCGGCGAGGGCCCGGCGGCGCGGACAGTGCGAATTGATCTGCAACCCTTTACGCTGGTTGGCGCCACGACGCGGCTGGGATTGCTGACCACCCCCTTGCGCGACCGTTTCGGCATTCCGACCCGGTTGAATTTCTATACCGAGGAGGAGCTGGACCTCATCGTTGTGCGCGGGGCGCGCCTCCTCGGTCTGAAAACCGATGCGGATGGCACGCGCGAGATTGCGCGGCGCGCGCGGGGCACGCCGCGCATTGCGGGCCGACTGTTGCGCCGGGTGGTGGATTTCGTGACGGTCGAGGGCAATGGCCGCCTAACCCGCGCCATTGCCGACCGGGCGCTGACGCGGCTGGGGGTGGATCATCTGGGGCTGGACGGGGGCGACCGGCGCTATCTGTCGCTTTTGGCCGAGAATTACGGTGGGGGGCCGGTGGGGGTGGAAACCATTGCCGCCGCGCTTTCTGAGGCGCGCGATGCGATTGAAGAGGTGATCGAGCCTTATCTCTTGCAGCAGGGTCTGATCCTGCGCACGCCACGGGGCCGGATGCTGGGGGCGAAAGCCTGGGCGCATCTGGGACTGGCAGCGCCGAAGGGGCCAAGCCAGAGCGATCTGTTCGAGGGCTAGGCAAAGGCGCGGCCAAGGGCCGCAAGGTTTGGTCTCGCCTCTGGCCTGTGGCCAAACGGCTCGTGCGAAGGGGGGCTTCACCCCCCCTCGGGCTGGCGCCCTCACCCCCGAGAGTATTTGGAGAAGGGCAAGACATGGGGTTTTCGGGAGGGGAGACGGGCGCGGTGGCGTTGGACGAGATCACGGCGCGCGCGGCGCGGGTGGGGGCGCTTTATTGCGAGCGTTTCGGCATTGTGCCGGATGAGGCGTTTTTCCTTGGCAAGCTTGCCGAGGAGTTGGGCGAGGTGTCGGCGGCGACCTTGAAGCTGACCGGGCGGTCGCGGGGGGCGGAGACGCCCATGGCCGAGCGGGAGGCGAATTTGCGCGAGGAGATGGCGGATCTCTTGGGCTTCCTCTTGATGTTTGCCGCCCATCGCGGCATCGACCTGGGCGCGGCCTTTGACGAGAAATGGGGCCGTTGGCTGAAGGATTAGGCGATGACCCCGGATCAGGTGCAGGCGCTTTTTGCGCGCAAGGATGGCAGTTACCTCTTTGCCCGGTGGGGGCGGCCGATTGTGCCGGTGGTGTTCGGGGTCGATGATGCGACGCTGTCGGTCGTCAAGGGCGCGATCGAGGCGGTGGTGACGCTGGCCGGGCACAAGATGGCCGAGACGGACCCGGAATTGGGCGCGAACCTGATGGTGTTTTTCTTCCGCGATTGGGCGGAATTGCCTGCCGTGCCGAACCTTGACCGGCTGATCCCCGATCTTGGCCCTTTGTGTGACCGTTTGGCGGCGGCAGGCGTGAACCAGTATCGCGCCCTCCGTTTTGATGCCGAGGGGGCGATCAAGGCGGCATTTGCGTTCTTGCGGATGGATGAGGCTTTGGCCGCGATGCCTGCCGAAACGCTTGCGCTGAATGAGGCGGCGCAGGTGATCCTTTTGTGGGGAGAGGGGGCGTTTGCCGATGTCTCGCCCTTGGGGCAGGCGGGGGGCACGGTGATCCTGCGGCCTGAGATTGCCGGGGTGATCCGGGCGGGCTATGACCGGGTGCTGCCTGCCGTGGCGCGCGATGCCGCCCATGCCTACCGCTTGGCGGCTCGGGCATGAAGGAGGCCGACCTTTACCCGCCGCTCAAGACCTTTCTCGAGGCGCAGGGCTATGAGGTGAAGGCCGAGATCGGGGCCTGTGACATCATGGCGGTGCGGGGGGAGGAGCCGCCGGTGATTGTCGAGATGAAGCTGTCGTTTTCGCTGGCTTTGGTCTTGCAGGGGGTGCAGCGGCAGGCCTTGTTCGACACGGTCTATCTGGCGGTGCCGGTGCCGAAAAAGGGCTGGCCGGCGCGATACAAGGATATTGTTAGCCTGTGTCAGCGTTTGAGCCTTGGGCTTTTGGCGGTCGATCCGGGCGCGGGGGTGGAGGCGCATCTTGACCCCGGCCCTTATCTGCCGCGCCGCAACACGGCCCGCGCCGGGCGGTTGCTGCGCGAGTTTCAGCGCCGGGTGGGCGACCCCAATCAGGGCGGCACGACGGGGGTCAAGCGGATGACGGCCTATCGGCAGGACGCCTTGCGCTGTCTTGCGGCCCTTGCGGCGGGGCCTTTGAAGGGGGCAGATGTGGCCCATCGCGCCGGGGTGGCGCGGGCGACCGATTTGATGCGAGCCGATCATTACGGCTGGTTTGAGCGGGTGGCTTTAGGTATTTATGGCCTGTCGCCGAAGGGGCGGACGGCGCTTGCGGACCATGTCGGGGAGATCGGTCGGCTGGGACTGGCCAGAGAGATCACGGGGGAAAGCACATGACCCATGCCTTTGCGGTTCGCGTCTATTACGAGGATACCGATCTGGCCGGGATCGTCTATTACGCCAATTACCTGAAGTTCATCGAGCGTGGCCGCAGTGAGTGGGTGCGGGAGCGCGGGATTGATCAGGGCGCTTTGAAGGCTGAGGCGGGCATCGTCTTTGCCGTGCGCAAGCTGGAGGCGGACTATCTGAAGCCCGCGAAGTTCGATGATCTCGTGACGGTGACCACTGATCTGGAGGCGCTGGGCGGCGCGAGCCTGACGCTGCGCCAGGAGGTCTGGCGCGGCGCGGAGCGGCTGTTTAAGGCGCGGGTGGTGCTGGTCTGTTTGCACCAGACCGGCGCGCCGGCGCGGCTTCCGGCGGCGGTTCGGGCGGCGTTGCAGCCCTGAACGGCGGCGCTTTGCGACATATGGGCAGGGGTTTGCGACATAGCTGGGCGCAAATCCGCCATTGACGCAGATGTGTTGGCAATCCCCCTCAAACCTTGCTAGAATCATTTGTATCAGGCGGGCGTAGACCCGTGTCAGAAGAGCAGGCGTAATGGAAACGGAAGCCATCGGAATGGCGGCGGAGATTGATTTCTCCATGCTCGCCCTATTTGCACGCGCGACCCTCACGGTGAAAATCGTGATGATCGCGCTCTTGATCATGTCCTTTTGGTCATGGGCCATCATCATCCGCAAACACCTGATGTTTCGGGCCGCGCGGGCCGAAGCCTCGGTCTTTGATCAGGCCTTCTGGTCGGGCGAACCGTTGGATGAGCTTTTTGAAAAGATCGGCGGCGACCCGCAGGGGGCCTCGGAAAAGATCTTTTCGGCGGGCATGCTGGAATGGCGGCGCAGCCATCGGCAGGATGGCGGGTTGATCGCAGGCGCGCAGGCGCGGATCGACCGGGCGATGGATGTCGCGATTTCGCGGGAATCTGAGGTCTTGAACAAGGGCCTGTCCTTCCTGGCCACCACCGGGGCCACCGCGCCGTTCATCGGGCTGTTTGGCACGGTCTGGGGGATCAAGCATTCCTTCGAGCAGATCGCCATCAGCCAGAACACCAACCTGGCCGTCGTGGCGCCGGGGATTGCCGAGGCGCTTCTGGCCACCGGGATTGGCCTGATTGCCGCCATTCCGGCCGTGGTGTTCTATAACAAGCTGAACGCCGACAGTGAGCATATCCTGGGCGGCTATGAGGCCTTTGCCGACGAGTTCGCCACCATCCTGTCGCGCCAGCTGGACGCCTGAGCCATGGGCGGGGGCGTGATGAAGAAATCGGGTGGGGGCGGCCGCAGGGGCCGCCGCCGCGGGGCATCGGCCGCGATGAGCGAGATCAACGTTACGCCGTTTGTCGACGTGATGCTGGTGTTGCTCATCATCTTCATGGTGGCCGCGCCGATGCTGACGGTGGGGGTGCCGATCGAATTGCCCGACACCGCCGCCAGTGCGATGCCAAACGAGGAAGAAGAGCCGCTGACCATCACGATCACGGCCGATGGGCTGATCCTGTTGCAGACGACCGAAGTGTCGGATGCCGATCTGATCCCCAAGCTGACCGCCATCGCGGCCGAGCGCACCTCGGACAAGGTCTTTTTGCGCGCCGATGGGGCCTTGGCCTATAAGCGGGTCGCGCAGGTGATGGGGGCCTTGAGTGCGGGCGGGTTCAACAACATCGGGTTGGTCACCGATTCCGGTGGTCCGAAGATGGATGGCAGCAACTAAGGCCGCGCGATGAACTTGGGCAGCCTGGGCTTGGGCAACATGGACAAGGCGACGACGGCTTCGGCCATCGGCCACCTGGGGGTGATCCTTTGGGCGGTCTTTGGCGAATGGTTGTTCCATCCCAAGGACATGCCGCCCATGGAGGTGGCCGAGGTCTCGCTTTTGACCGAGGGCGAGTTTCAGGCGATGATGGCGGCGGCGCCAAAGCCTGATCCGGCGGCCGAGCCTGCCGAGGAGCCGCCGGTGGTCGAGCCGCCCGAGCCGGTGGACACCGCTTTGCCCGAGCCTGAGGCGCCTCAGGAGCCGGCCCCAGTCGAAGAGATCCTGCCCGACACGGTGCCGGTTGCCCCCGAGGTGCAGCCGATTGCCGTGCCCGAGCCTGCCCCGCAGGTGGCCGAGGAAGAGCAGCCCATTCCGGTGCCCGAAAGCACGATCGCGCCCAAGCCGCGCCCGGCGCAGCGCATCACCGATGTGCCGGTGGAAAGCGAGCAGGACACGCCCGAGGTGGCCGAGGAGGCGACGCCCGAGGTGTCCGATCAGGCCGAGCCCGAGGCCGAGGTGGTGGAGACCACCGAGCCCGCCGCCGCGCCCGAGGAAAGCGCTGCGATGATCTCGCCCGATGCGACCGAAAGCGATGCGCCGGAACTGGCGCCCACGCGGTCCTTGCGCCCGCAGTCACGGCCCGAGCGTCAGGTGCAGGCCGATGAGGCGCCCGAGCCGGAGGCGCAGGCGACCGAAGAGGCCGAGGCGCAGGTGGATGCCGAGGCCGAGGCGATTGCCGCCGCCCTGGCCGAAGCGGCCGCGACCGAAACGTCAAGCGCTGACACCGGCCTGCCCGAGGGCCCGCCGATGACGGCGGGCGAAAAGGACGGCGTGCGCGTGGCGATCAATTCGTGCTGGAACATCGGCAGCCTGTCGAGTGCGGCGCAGCGGGTGAAGCTGGTGATGCGCGTCGAGATGAACGAGGATGGCACGCCCATCGGTCCCTCGATCCAGATGACAAGCTATGAAGGCGGCGATGATGCCGCCGCCCAGCAGGCCTTTGAGGCGGCCAAGCGGGCCGTGGTGCGCGGCGTGCGCGGCTGTGGCGGCAAGCCCGGCTATCAGCTTGACCCGGCGAAATATGGCCAATGGAACGTCATGAATCTGACCTTCGATGCCTCTGGCATGAGGTTGCGGTAAGATGCAGATGCGCCGCCCGATTTTCCCCGTCCGGTTCCTGCTGCCCCAGGGGCAGTCTGGCCGGAACGTCCAGACCGAAAGACTTCCCGTGACAAACGAGGACAAGATGACAGTGATGAAATCCTTTGCCGCCGCCCTGATGATCGGGCTTTGCGGCCTTGTCGCGGCCCAGCCCGCGCGGGCCGAGTTGAACATTGTCATCGACAGCCCGGTGATCGAACCGATGCCCTTTGCGGTGCCAACCTTTGTCGACGAGGGCGGGGCGGGCGATTTCGCCGCCAATATCACCCGCGTGGTGGCCGCCGACCTGGCCGGCACTGGCCTGTTCCGCGAGATTCCGGCCGAGGCGCATATCTCGGGCATCACCGCCTTTGATGCGCCGATTGCCTATAACGACTGGCAGGCGATCAATGCCCAGGCGCTGATCGTGGGCGCGGTGCAGGCCAGTGGCGATCGGATTGTCGTCAAGTTCCGGCTGTTTGACGTCTTTACCGGCCAGCCTTTGGGCGAGGGGTTGCAATTTGCAGGCACCCCCGGCAGCTGGCGGCGCATGGCGCACAAGGTGGCCGATGCGGTCTATTCACGGATCACCGGCGAAGGCCCCTATTTCGACAGCCGCGTCGTCTTTGTCGCCGAGAGCGGGCCGAAGAACCAGCGGCAAAAGCGGCTGGCGGTGATGGATTATGATGGGGCCAATGTCGCCTATCTGACCGACAGCTCGTCGATCGTGCTGGCGCCGCGCTTTTCGCCGTCGGGTGACCGGATCCTGTTTACCTCTTATGCCTCGGGTTTTCCGCAGATCTACATCATGGATGTGGGAAGCCTGCAGACCCGGTCCTTGGGCGAAATTCCCGGCACCATGACCTTTGCGCCGCGGTTTTCCCCCGATGGCGGCACGGTGGTGTTCAGTCTGGAACAGGGCGGCAATACCGACATTTACGCGATGAGCGTGAACGGCGGCGGATTGCGGCAGTTGACCAATGCGCCCTCGATCGAGACCGCGCCTTCGTTCAGCCCCGATGGCAGCCAGATCGTGTTTGAAAGCGACCGCTCGGGCAACCAGCAGCTTTATATCATGTCAGCCGGTGGCGGCGAGGCGGTGCGGATTTCGGCCGGCAAGGGGCGCTATGGCACCCCGGTCTGGAGCCCGCGCGGCGACATGATCGCCTTTACCAAGCAAAACGAGGGCCGGTTCCACATTGGTGTCATGCGCACCGAAGGCAGCGAAGAGCGGCTGTTGACCGCATCGTTCCTCGACGAAGGCCCGACCTGGGCGCCGAATGGCCGCGTGGTGATGTTCACCCGCGAAAGCGCGGGCGCAGGTGGGCAGGCGCAGTTGTTCTCGGTCGATATTTCGGGGCGCAACTTGAAGCCGGTGCCGACCGAAGGCCCGGCCTCGGACCCGGCCTGGTCACCCCTCTTGCCCTGAGGCTCATCGTTGCCCCGTTCCGGGGCCTCTTCGCCGGGGCGGCGACCGCAGCCTGCAAAGAGCCCCGAAGGGGGCGATGAGCGCAAGACACCCGATTCACAGGCGGCACAGAAGCTGCTAAGATCACCCCAATCGAGCAAACCCAGATCCATAAGGACACCATCATGACCCTCATGCCCAAAGCCCTTCTTCTTGTCGCAGCCCTTGGCCTGGCGGCCTGTAACAACCCCGACCGCTTTGGCGCGGGCGGCCCCGGTGCCGATGGCGGCGCAGGCGGTTTCGTGGACACCACCGGTCTGGGCGATCCCAATGATCCGACCTCGATCGCCTATTTCAACCAGACGGTCGGCGACCGCGTGCTGTTCGCCGTTGACCAGTCCACCCTGTCGCCCGAGGCGCGCACCATCCTGCAGGGCCAGGCCCAATGGCTGGCGTCGAACCCGAGCTATGCGATCATCGTCGAAGGCCATGCCGACGAGCAGGGCACGCGGGAATACAACCTTGCGCTGGGCGCCCGTCGTGCGGCGGCGGTGCAGCAGTTCCTGATGGCGCAAGGAGTTGCGCCGGACCGGATGAAGACCATCTCTTATGGCAAGGAGCGCCCGATCGAAGTGTGTTCGGATGAATCCTGCTATAGCCGCAACCGCCGGGCGGTGACGGTCCTTTCGATGGGTTCGGGGGTCTGATCTGATGTTGCGTTGGCTGGTTCTGTCTGCGTCCTTTGCCGTTCTGCCCCTGCTTGGCTTGCCCGCGCAGGCGCAGGACCGCGCGCAGACGCTGGCCGACATCAAGGCCGAGCTCGGCCAGTTGATGGCCGAGTTCACCGCGCTGAAATCGGAAACCGTGGCCACGGGGGCCACGGGGGGCAGTTTCGGCGCGGGCGATGTGTTGCAGCGCATAGATGCGATCGAGGCCGAGTTGATGCGGTTGACGTCGCGTGCCGAAGAGATCGAGTTGCGGCTGACCCGGGTGGTCAGTGATGGCACCAACCGCATCGGCGATCTGGAATATCGGCTGTGCGAGGTGACCGAAGGCTGCGATCCGGCCAATCTGCCGGAAACCCCCATGTTGGGGGGCGATGCTGCGGGCGGGGCGGCGGCCCCGGCCACACCCACCGCAGGCGCAGACCCCGCCCCGGCGGCGGGGGCCGGGCCGGAACTGGCCATGGGCGAACAAGCCGACTTTGACCGGGCCAAGGAGGTGCTCGGTCAGGGTTACTTTCGCGCCGCCGCTGACCTCTTTGCGACCTTTGCCCAATCCTATCCTGGCGGGCCGCTGAGCCAGGAGGCGGCCTTTCTGCGTGGAGAGGCCCTGGGCCAGCTTGGCGATACCGCAGGCGCGGCGCGGGCCTATCTTGACGCGTTTTCGGGCAAGTCGGACGGGCCATTTGCCGCCGAATCCTTGTTGAAGCTGGGGCAGGCCTTGGGCGATCTGGGGCAGGTGCCCGATGCCTGCGTGACGCTGGCCGAAGTGCCGGTGCGGTTTCCTGGCACCATTCATGCCACCAATGCCGATGTGTCGCGGCAGGGTCTGGGCTGTCAGTGACGGCTGACCCGGAGGCCCCGCGCGAGGCGGTCAGACGTGTTTTCGCCGATGCCCCGCCGCCTGCCATCGGCGTTGCCGTTTCGGGGGGGGGCGATTCTGTCGCCTTGTTGCTGGCGGCCCGTGCCGCCTATCCCGGCCATGTGCGGGCGGTGACGGTTGATCACGGCTTGCGCGCGGAAAGTGCCGATGAGGCGCGCGCGGTGGGGGCCTTGTGCGGATCGCTCGGCATTGCTCATGACATCCTGCGCTGGACGGGGCCGGGGTCTGGCGGCAATCTGATGGATCAGGCCCGGCGGGCGCGGCTGGCCTTGATTGCTGAATGGGCGCGGGGGGCGGGGATTGGCCATGTGCTTTTGGGCCATACCGCCGATGACAATGCCGAAAGCTTTGTGATGAACCTTGCGCGCAGCGCCGGGCTGGACGGGCTGTCGGGGATGCGGCCCCGGTGGCAGGAGGCGGGCGTGGTCTGGCATCGCCCGTTCCTGCCCTTGAGCCGCGAGAGCCTGCGCGCCGATCTGCGGCGCCAAGCGGTCGGCTGGATCGAGGATCCAAGCAATGACAACCGGCGTTTTGCCCGCGTCAAGGCGCGCCGGGCGTTGGCGGCACTGGCGCCCCTAGGCATCACGGCCGCGACGCTGGGCGCAAGCCTGAGCCATCTGGCCGCAGCGCGTCAGGTGCTGGTCGCGGCCACGGCCGAGGCGGCGCGGGGGATGGAGGATCTGGCAGGCGGGCTGGTCATGGCGCCCGGCACGCTGGCCGCGCTGGATCCCGAGATTGCAAGGCGGCTTCTGGCCGGGGCGATCCAGTGGATGGCGGGTGCTGACTATCCGCCGCGCGGCGCGCAGCTTACCGCCTTGCAGGCCCGGCTTGACATGGGCGCGGATGCCCAGTTGGGTGGGGTGCGGTTCCTGCACAGGCGCGGGCGGCTTTATCTGATGCGCGAGGTGCGGGCGGTGATGGGGCCGGTGCCCCTGAGCCAGATCTGGGACCATCGCTGGCGGTTGAGCGGCCCGGCCGATCCGGGCTGCAGCATTGCCGCGCTGGGGGCCGAGGGCCTGCGCCAGTGCGCGGCCCTGCCCGGTGCCTTGCCCCATAACGGCGCCCTGAGCGCAGCCCCCCTGCGGGAGGCGCTGCGGCAAAGCCCGGCGGTTTGGCGGGGCCAAACGCTGGTTGCGGCACCTTTGGCGCTGCCCGATGGGCCATATCAGGCCGATCTGTCGCAGGGACTGGCCGAATTCATCTTATCGCATTGAACCCGGGCAAGTTATCTCTATCTTAAGCACAACCGCCGATCATGGCCCCCGGGGCCTCGGCACCCTTACTTGGAGTCTCTTCGTGGGCAACGCACGAAACATCGCCTTCTGGGTCGTTCTGTTTCTTCTGATCCTGGTGCTTTTCAACGCCTTTGGCGGCAATCAGACCACCACCGCCTCGCGGACGGTGTCCTATTCCGAATTCATTCAGCGCGTCGACAAGGGCGAGGTGGCCTCGGCCACCATTGACGGGGAGCGTTTGGTGGCGACCGATACCACCGGCAACCGTTTTGCCACCGTGGTGCCGAATGATCCGGGTCTGACCGAACGGCTGATCGGCAGGGGCGTTGAGGTGCGGGCCGAGCCGCAGCAATCATCGGGCTTCATGAGCCTGTTGTCGCTGTGGCTGCCGTTCATCGTGCTGATCGGCATCTGGATTTTCTTCATGAACCGGATGCAGGGCGGCGGGCGTGGCGGGGCCATGGGATTTGGCAAATCACGCGCCAAGCTTTTGACCGAAAAGCATGGCCGGGTGACCTTTGACGACGTGGCCGGGATTGACGAGGCCAAGGAAGAGCTTGAGGAAATCGTGGAATTCCTGCGCAACCCGCAGAAGTTCAGCCGTCTGGGCGGCAAGATTCCGAAGGGCGCACTTCTGGTTGGCCCGCCCGGCACGGGTAAGACGCTCTTGGCCCGCGCCATTGCGGGTGAGGCGGGGGTGCCGTTCTTTACCATCTCGGGCTCTGACTTTGTCGAAATGTTCGTCGGCGTGGGTGCAAGCCGCGTGCGCGACATGTTCGAGCAGGCCAAGAAAAACGCGCCCTGCATCGTCTTCATCGACGAGATTGACGCTGTGGGCCGGGCGCGTGGCGTCGGCATGGGCGGCGGCAATGACGAGCGCGAGCAGACCTTGAACCAGCTTCTGGTGGAAATGGACGGGTTTGAGGCGAATGACGGTGTGATCATCGTGGCCGCCACCAACCGTAAGGACGTGCTGGACCCCGCGCTGTTGCGCCCCGGTCGCTTTGACCGCCAGATCCATGTGCCGAACCCTGATATCAAGGGTCGCGAGAAGATCCTGTCGGTTCATGCCCGCAAGGTGCCTTCGGGGCCGGATGTGGACCTGCGCGTCATTGCGCGCGGCACGCCGGGTTTCTCGGGGGCCGATCTGGCGAACCTTGTCAACGAGGCCGCCTTGATCGCCGCCCGTCTGGGCCGCCGCTTTGTCGCCATGGCCGACTTTGAGGCCGCCAAGGACAAGGTGATGATGGGGGCCGAGCGTCGGTCGATGGTGCTGACGCAGGAACAGAAGGAACACACCGCCTATCATGAGGCGGGCCACGCGATTGTGGGCATGGCGCTGCCGAAATGTGATCCGGTCTACAAGGCCACGATCATTCCGCGCGGGGGGGCCTTGGGCATGGTGGTGTCTTTGCCCGAGATCGACCGGCTGAACTGGCACAAGGATGAGTGCAAGCAGAAGATCGCCATGACCATGGCCGGCAAGGCGGCCGAGATCATCAAATGGGGTGAGGAAGGCGTGTCCAACGGCCCGTCGGGCGACATCCAGCAGGCCAGCGCGCTGGCGCGCGCCATGGTGCTGCGCTGGGGCATGTCGGATGCGGTCGGCAACATCGACTATGCCGAGGCGCATGAGGGCTATCAGGGCAAGACCGCCGGGCTTTCGGTGTCGGCCGAGACCAAGATGCTGATCGAGGGCGAGGTAAAGCGCCTGATCGACGAGGGCTATGACACCGCGCGGCGCATCCTGACCGAGCAGTCCGAGCAGTTCGAGCGGCTGGCCAAGGGGCTTTTGGAATATGAGACCCTGACCGGTGATGAGATCAAACGCGTGATCGACGGGGGCAAGCCCACCGCCGATGACGATGGCACGCCACCGGCGGTCGGGGGCGGGGAAGGGGTGATCTCGATCCCGAAAACCCGCGCCCGCAAGCCCAAGGCGACGCCAGACCCGTCGCCAGAGCCCTTGGCCTGACACGGCAGACCAGACATCCCCCGAGGCCCACCTGGCCTCGGGGTTTTGCTTTGTGAGATGCGCCTCGCGCGCCCCGTCACCCTGGAGACGATGCCATGAGCGCCTTGAAACCCACGCAATTCATCGGCCGGATCGTGTGGCTGGGGCATGTCGACGACCGGGCGACGGCGCTGGAAAGCGCGCCCTGCCGCAGCCTGACGGCAAGGTTCGCCGGACCCGAGGGCGAGGCGCATGGCGGGCTGACGCGCCCGGCCTGCAGCCGGGTGGCGGCGCTTTACAAGCGCAATACCGAGATCCGCAACACCCGGCAGTTCTCGATCCTGTCGGCCGAGGATCTGGCGGCCACGGCGGCGGCGATGGGGCTGGACGGCTTGGACCCGGCGCTGGTGGGCGCGACCATGTTGATCGAGGGGATTCCCGATTTCAGCCATCTGCCGCCTTCGTCGCGCCTGCAGGGCCAAAGCGGGGCGACCTTGGTGGTCGACATGAACAACCGACCCTGCACGCTGCCCGCCCGCCCGATCGAGGGCCAGCACCCCGGCTTTGGCAAGCGTTACAGGACCGCGGCCAAGGGGCGGCGGGGGGTGACGGCCTGGGTCGAGCGGGAGGGGCTGTTTAGCCTTGGCGATACGATCCGGCTGCATGTTCCCGATCAGCCGGTCTGGGCGCATCTGGAGGCCGCACGCGCGGAATGACCTGCCTCAGGCCGCCTGTGGCGCAGCTTTTCGCCTTTCGCCGCAATTCTCCGGCTTTTCACCCGAGATTTCCCATCGGAAACAGCCGCTGGCGAAAACCGCGCGGGACATGTCGGAAAAGGCTCGTCTAAAGCACGATTTGCCCGTTATCACGTCGGAAACGGGAAAACCCACCCCTTGGGAGAGTGAAATGGCCTTCAAAACCGACATCGAAATCGCGCGTGAAGCGAAGAAGAAGAACATCATGGAGATCGGGGCCAAGCTGGGCATCCCGTCGGAAAGCCTGCTGCCCTATGGCCATGACAAGGCCAAGGTGAGCCAGGAGTTCATCAAGTCGCTGGCCGGCAAGAAGGACGGCAAGCTGATCCTGGTGACCGCGATCAACCCGACGCCTGCGGGCGAGGGCAAGACCACCACCACCGTGGGTCTGGGCGACGGTCTGAACCGCATCGGCAAGAAGGCCGTGATCTGCATCCGCGAAGCCTCGCTTGGCCCGAACTTCGGGATGAAGGGTGGCGCGGCTGGCGGCGGTATGGCGCAGGTTGTGCCGATGGAAGAGATGAACCTGCACTTCACCGGCGACTTCCACGCCATCACATCCGCCCACAACCTCTTGTCGGCGATGATCGACAACCACATCTATTGGGGCAATGAGCTGGGCATCGACGAGCGCCGTGTGGTGTGGCGCCGCGTCATGGACATGAACGACCGCGCGCTGCGTGATATCGTGGTCAGCCTTGGCGGTGTGTCGAATGGCTTCCCGCGTCAGACCGGGTTTGACATCACGGTGGCGTCGGAAGTCATGGCGATCCTGTGCCTGTCGAATGACCTTGAGGACCTGCAAAAGCGTCTGGGCGACATCGTTGTGGCCTATACCCGCGACAAGAAGGCGATCTATGCCCGCGACATCAAGGCCGATGGCGCGATGACCGTGCTTCTGAAGGACGCGATGCAGCCGAACCTGGTGCAGACGCTGGAAAACAACCCGGCCTTCGTGCATGGCGGCCCGTTCGCCAATATCGCCCATGGCTGCAACTCGGTCATCGCGACCAAGACCGCGTTGAAGCTGGGTGACTATGTTGTGACCGAAGCCGGTTTCGGGGCGGACCTTGGCGCTGAAAAGTTCTTTGACATCAAGTGCCGCAAGGCCGGGCTGAAGCCCGCCGCTGCGGTGATCGTGGCCACGGTGCGCGCCATGAAGATGAACGGTGGCGTGGCCAAGGCCGATCTGGGGGCCGAGAATGTGGCTGCCGTGCAGAAGGGCTGCCCGAACCTCGGCCGTCACATCGCCAACGTGAAGTCGTTCGGCGTGCCGGTCGTCGTGGCGATCAACCACTTCTACAGCGACACCGATGCCGAAGTGGCCGCCGTGAAGGCCTATGTGGCCGAGCAGGGCGCCGAGGCCATCCTGTGCAAGCACTGGGCGAACGGCTCGGCCGGGATCGAGGATCTGGCGCACAAGGTGGTGCAGCTGGCGGAATCGGGTTCGGCGAATTTCGCGCCGCTTTACCCCGATGAGATGCCGCTGTTCCAGAAGCTGGAGACCATCGCCAAGCGCATCTATCACGCCGATGAGGTGATCGCCGACAAGTCGATCCGCGACCAGCTCAAGGCTTGGGAAGCGGCCGGTTATGGCCACCTGCCGATCTGCGTGGCCAAGACGCAGTATTCCTTCACCACCGACCCGACCGTGCGCGGTGCGCCGACCGGCCATTCGGTGCCGGTGCGCGAAGTGCGCCTGTCGGCCGGGGCTGGCTTCATCGTGGCGATCTGCGGGGAAATCATGACCATGCCGGGCCTGCCCAAGGTGCCGAGCGCGGAAGTGATCCGGCTGAACGATCAGGGCCACGTCGAAGGGCTGTTCTGATCGTCGGGGGCTTTGGCTTGAACTTCCGGGCGTGGGGGCATACCTCACGCCCGACCCATGGGAGGACAAGCGATGAAGGCCCCGCAGGATTGCCACGACATGACCGAACTTCGCGCTGCGATTGATGCGCTGGATGCCGGGATCGTAGCCAAGCTGAGCGCTCGCGCGGGTTATATTGATCGCGCGGCGCAACTGAAACGGGGAAACGGCCTGCCGGCGCGGATTGATGCGCGTGTGGAAGAGGTGGTGGCGAAGGTGCGCGCCGAGGCGGGGGCACAGGCGCTGGACCCCGATCTGGTCGAGGATCTTTGGCGACGGCTGATTGATTGGTCGATTGCCCGGGAAGAAAGAACTTTGGGGCAGACCCGCCCCTGAAGGGGTGACATGACGGCAACCATCATTGACGGCAAGGCCATTGCGGCCCGGATGCGCGAAGAGACCCGCGGCGCGGCGCAGGCCCTGACAAATGCCGGTTGGGCGCCGCGTCTGGTGTCGATTTCGGTGGGCGATGTCGCGGCGGCCGAGCTTTATGTCCGCAATCAGCAGAAGTCGGCCGAGGCTTCGGGCGTTGCCTTTGAGGCGCGCAATTACCCCGAGACGATTTCGCTGGAGCAGTTGCAGGGCGTTATCGCCGGGTTGAACGCCGATCCGCGCGTCAACGGGGTGATCATCCAGCGGCCGCTTCCTGCCCATATTCCGGTCAAGGCGCTGCAAAAGGCGGTGCATCCGTTGAAGGATGTCGAGGGGATGCACCCGTCATCCATCGGCAATATCGTTTACAACGATCTGACGCTGGGCCCTTGCACGGCGGTGGCGGCGGTGGAGATCCTGAAAACCCTGCCCCTGCGGATGGAGGGGCTGGATGTCTGTGTGATCGGCCACAGCGAGATTGTGGGCAAGCCGATTGCCTTTCTGATGATGGGTCTGGGCGCGACGGTGACGGTCTGTCACCATATGACGCGGCAGGTTGCGGTGCATTCCCGCGCGGCGGATGCGGTCTTTGTCGCGGTGGGCAAGCCGGGGCTTGTGACGGGAGAGATGCTGAAA
>Ga0194133_10003701_pt1 | contig 21398 bp, 24 predicted proteins | sample TA2KigOf40mmetaG_FD_155448 | JGI IMG/M metagenome (GOLD analysis project Ga0194133, IMG submission 155448) | Freshwater microbial communities from Lake Tanganyika, Tanzania - TA2015055 Kigoma Offshore 40m | ecosystem: Environmental > Aquatic > Freshwater > Lake | place: Tanzania: Lake...
TGCTGCACAAGCATTGCGCGCATCGCCGCGCCTCGCTCGAATTCGGGCGCATCGAGAAGCGCGGCATCCGCTGCTGCTACCACGGCTGGCACTTCGACGTGGACGGTACGATCCTCGAAACCCCGGGCGAGTCCGCGAGCAGCAACATCTGCCGCTCGATCTGCCAGCCCGCCTATCCGGTACGCGAGTTCAAGGGGCTGGTCTTCGCCTACATGGGCCCGCCCGACGACGTGCCGGCCTTCCCCTATCTCGACTCCTTCGACCTGCCGGACCACGAGCTCGTACCCTACTCGATCCACTCCCCGTGCAACTGGCTGCAGGAGACCGAGAACGCGATCGATCCCTACCACTCGGTCTTCCTGCACGGCCGCGTGAACGGACCGCAATTCCCGGGCCTCGAGCATTTCGTCGAACTGCCGGTCGTCTCGTTCCACCAGCGCGACGCGGCGATCGTCTACAGCCATGCGCGGCGCGTCGGCGACCTCGTGATGCTGCGCTTCCACGACTACATCCTGCCCAACGCCGCGCAGAACGGCGGCATGTTCCAGAAGCTGGAGAAGACCAAGTTCTTCGGCCGCACCAGCCTGACCAAATGGGTCGTGCCGATCGACAGCACCAACAGCCGCAAGTTCGGCTGGCGGCATTTCAACGACAAGGACGAGGTGCTGCGCCAGGGCAGGCGCGAGGAGGTTGGCTGGGAGAAGGTCGATTTCTACGGCCAGACCGCGCATCGCCCCTATGCCGAGATGCAGAGCAATCCGGGCGACTGGGACGTCTGGGTGAGCCAGGGCCCGATCAACGTGCACAAGCGCGAATATCTCGGCCGTACCGACGAGGGCATCGCGATGCTGCGGCGCCGGCTGCGCAAGGATATCCGCGCGGTGGCGAAGGGCGAGAAGATCGTCCAGGCCGCGGGCGACGAGAACAACCCGTTCCCGACCTATGGCGGCGACACCGTGCTCAAGGTCGAGAAATCGAACGACGACGAGGCCCTCATGAAGGGACTGCAGAAGCAGGTCGCCGAGATCTACTTCGCCGCCGACCACCTCAAGGGCGAGGCGCGCAGCGCGCGCATCAAGACCGACCTCGCGACCGCATTCCCCGACTCCGCCGAGTGACGCACCACCCCGCGCGGCACGCGCGCCGGGGTGGTGAGGAGCCGGAGCAGCCGTCAGGGGGTCAGGCGACGGCGCGGCGCGGGAGCTTGATGCTCTCGATGGGGACGTCGCCGAAGCGCTCGTAGCCCTGCGCGAGCGGCAGTTCGCGCGCGACGATCAGGCCGTCGTCCTGGACGCCATGGGTAGGGTCCAGCATCCGCCGACCCTTGGTGCCCGGCGGGTCGAAGGTCCATTGCTGGAAGCCGAGGATATAGAAATTCAGCATCACCGCCGGCCGGTCGTCGGCGCAGAACCAATGGGCGTTGCGCGAGATCTCGGTCGTCTCGAAGCGGTCGCCGATGCCGAACCAGCGGTCGGTGACGGTCCGCAGCAGCACCTCGTCCGGCCCGAGCCGCGCGACGCGGTCCCATTCGCGCGCATAGACGCGGCCATGCAGCACGACCTGCGTCGAGATCAGGTTGTGATGGTGATGCGGCGGATGGACCTCGCGCGGCTCGAGATAGAGCAGCTGCATGGTCCAGGATTTCGCCGGCGTGGTCATCTGGTTGAGGACTTGGTCCTTGCGCTCCGCAAGCGCGCGCTCGATCCAGGGCCGTAGCTCGGCGACGAGGTCGCAGCCGTGATGGAGCTCGCGGATCCGCGCGATGTATTCGTCGGGCGTGATCGCGTGCCGGTTGAGCGCCTGGATCTGCTCCTGCGCCCCGGTCCAAAGCCGCTCCTGGTAGCCGTCCACGTCTGGCAGCACCGCGCCGGCGCGCGTGTTCATCTTCACCACCCGACCCGTCGCCGTCTTGATCTCGCCCGCCATCGGCCCCTCCTGCGCGCCCGCACTCAGCCCGGCGCCATCATCGTCTCGACCAGCATGCGCTGGAAATGATGCACGTTCTTCTCCCATACCGGCGAGAAGACGACGGCATCGGCCACCGGCGAGCGCCGCGCGATCTGCTGCTGCTCCCAGACCTGCATGTCCTGGCTGCGGATGCCGCCATAGTCGCGCATCACGCCGGTCTCGCCGAGCCAGCGGGACAATGTCTTTTGGCGCTGCGCAGCGAATTTCGGATCGCTCGCTGCTTCGCCGACGAAAAAGAAGCCCATCTTCGAAACCGTACGGTCGGGGGCCACGGGATCGGCGATCACCGAGGCGAGATGGTCAGACTGCAGGGTCAGCGTCATGTTTGGAAAGACCACGCTCGTGCAGCGCACGCGCTTGTGCCCCTCGGGGAACGGGATCAGCGGCAGATCGCCGGCGGCGGGATAGAAATCCTGGTCGCCGCGCCGCTTGAGCGTGACCACCGTGCCGAGCGGGATCGGCTCGGCGATCGGCTGGCCGGTCGCCAGATCGAGGTCGTCGGTGATCTTCGTGAAGACGTTCCTGTGCACCCAGACGTGGTGATAGGTCTCCCAGTTGTCGTTCTGCATCTTCCAGTTCGCATTCCACGCCCAGTCCTCGCGATGGGCGATGCGCGTGGCGCTCAGATCCGCGCCGTTGATCAGCTCGTCGAGCGGCCGCACATGCTCGGCGAACGGCGGCGCCTTGCCGTCGAGATTGATGAAGATCCAGTGGTGCCAGACCGCGCTGCGTACCGGCACGAGGCCGAGTTGCGAAAGGTCGAGACCCGTCTTGCTGTTGCCGTCGCGCGTACCGTCGAAATACGGGGTCGCCTTGAGCCGGCCGTCGAGGTCATAGGCCCAGGCGTGATAGGGGCAGGCGAACTGCGTCAATTTCGAGCACGGCTTGGTCACCATCAGGGCAGCACGATGGCGACAGACGTTGTGGAACACGCGGATCGCCCCGGTCCGGTCGCGCACGAGAATGAGCGGCACGCCCGCCGCCATCAGCGGGATTGCATCGCCGGGCTCGGGCACGTCCGAGGTGAAGGCGAGGCACATCCAGGTGCGCGGAAACAGCGCCTGCTGCTCGAGCCTGAAGAAGCTCTCGCCGGTATAGGCGATGCCGGGCAGGCCGCAGGCCTGCTCGATCGGCCGGCGCAACGCGTCTATCGCCTGCGTCCCGAGGATGGTCTCGATCGTTCCCAACGGCTCGCCCATGGAACCCCTCCCCTGTCGCGCCGGCCGGTCATCATGCCATTTCCGGGCCAGACGGGCGCGCATTTCGAGGCTCGCCGCTCGGGCCGGACGTGGTCCGCCGCTTGCAAGGGATTGCAACGGCGATGCCGACATGGCGTGATAGCCCGGGGGCGGAAGGGAACGGCATGCCGATGTGCGCGGCACACGGAGCGGAGCGATGACGGCGCGCTGGCACTTCGTGCTGGTGCCCTCGCTGGTGCTGTCGCTGCTGCTGCTGCTGAGCTCGCAGATCGCCTTCCTGCGCGGCAGCTTCTTCAAGGACCTGCGTCTGGGCCGGCTCGGCACCGAGCTGACGCTGGAGAACTACCTTCGCTTCTTCACCGACAGCATCTACGTCGACTCCCTGCTCCTGACGATCCGGATCTCGGCGACCGTCGCGGTGCTGACGCTGCTGCTCGGCTACCCCGTCGCCTACATCCTGGCGCGGATGCGCTCGCGCTGGGCGCTGCTGCTGCTCGCCGCGATCATCGCCGCCTCCTTCATCACAATCGTCATCAAGGTGCTCGGCCTCATCATCATCTTCTCGAGCGGCGGCACGCTCAACCGGCTGCTGCTCTCGACCGGTCTGCTCGAGCGGCCGCTGACCATCATGGGCCGACCCGGCGGCGTCGTGGTCGGGCTGATGCATTTCACGATGGGGTTCGCTGTGCTGCTGCTCTACAGCATCGTCAAGACGATCCCCCGCTCGCTCGAGGAGGCGGCCGAGATCCACGGTGCGGCGCGCTGGCGCGTGTTCCTGCGCGTCGTACTGCCGCTCAGCCTACCCGGGATCGTGGTCACGGCGCTGATCGTGTTCAACCTGTGCATGGGCGCCTTCACCTCCGCGGCGCTGATCGGCGGCGGCAAGGTGTTCACGCTTCCGGTGCTGATCCAGCAGACGGTGATCATGCAGACCCGCTACGGCATGGGCGCCACGATCTCGGCGGTGCTGATGGCGGCGACGCTGCTCATCAACCTGCTCTCCGTCGTCCTGCTCGCCAGGCTCGACCGCCGCCGGACGGCCGTCGCGTGAGCGGCCTCGGCATCCCCGCCGCGCTGCGCCGGATCGCGAGCGCCGCCTGGGTCACGGGCGTCTTCGTCTTCCTGTTCGCACCGCTGGTCGTGGTGGTCGGCGCCTCGTTCGACGGCGGCGAGCGTACCTTCCTGAATTTCCCGCCGCGCGAGCTGTCGCTGCGCTGGTACGGCCGCATTAGTCCGGAGCTGTTCCAGGCCCTCGGCCTCAGCGTGGTGCTCGGCATCACCACCGCGGCCGTCGCCTGCTGCCTCGGAGTGCCCGCGGCGCTCGGCCTCGTGCGTGCGCGCTTCCGCGGCAAGGCCCTGGTCGCCGCCGCCTTCCGCGCGCCGCTGCAGATCCCGGCGGTGGTGATCGGCGTCTCTTTCCTCAAGCTCTACTACGTCGTCGGCGACCTCATCGGCGTCTACGTCGTTGGGACACTGCCCGGCCTGATCATCGCCCACAGCTTCCTCGCGACGCCCTACGTGATCGGCTCGGTCTCGGCGGTTCTGCAGCGCTTCAACACGCGCCTCGAGGAGGCCGCGCTCAGCCTCGGCGCGTCGCGCTGGCGCACCTTCAGGCGGGTCACGCTGCCGGTGATCATGCCCGGCGTCTACGCCGGCGCGATGTACGCCTTCCTGGTGTCGTTCGGTGACGTACCGGTCGCTCTCTTCCTCGGCGCGGGCGGCATGCAGCCCTTCGCGGCGAAGATCTTCCATCTCATGGAATTCGACTTCGATCCCACGCTGCTCGCGATCTCGACCTTCATCATCCTCGGATCGCTGGTGGCCATCTATCTGCTGCAGCGCGCGGTCGGGCTCGAGGAGCTCAGCCGTTCGGGCGGTGGCGGCTGATCAACCGGAAAGCGGAGGCACAGTCATGACCAACATCACTCGACGCACGGCGATCGCGGGGATGGCGGCGGGGGCGCTCGGCGTGTCCAAAGCTGCGCGCGCCCAGACGACGCGTTTCGATGGGCAGACGCTGCGCGTCGCCACCTTCGGCGGCGGCTGGGACCGCGCCGTCCACAAGCACGCCGGCGTCAGGCTGGAGGAACTCGGCGCAAAGGTCGAATACGTGACCGCGCCGCCGCGCGACAATCTCGCCAAGCTGATCGCCGCCAAGGGCCGGCCGGCGCCGTTCGACGTCGTCGAGATGGGCGACCTCACCTGGGTGGATACCTATGACGGCGGCTTCCTGCAGAAGATCAACCTCGCAAACGTCCCCAATCGGGGCGATCTGCTGCCGACGCAATCCGACGAGTGGAAGGTGGCGAGCTGGACGACGCAGGAGGGCATCGTCTTCAACGCGGCGAAGTTCGCCGAGCACGGCATCCCGCGCCCCGAGCGCTACCGCGACCTCACCCATCCCAAGCTGGCGGGCAAGGTCTGCATGATCGACATCACCCAGGCCGGCGCATCGCAGTTCCTGGTCGGCGCGTCGCTCGATGGCGGCGGCAGCATGACCAACGTCGATCCCGCGCTGCGCCTGCTGCGCGAGATCAACCCGTTCCAGTTCTGGAAGGTCGGCGCACAGGCGGTGACGCTGATGAATTCGGGTGATGTCTGGGCTTCGGTCATGCATGCCGGTTTCGCCGTGCAGATGAGGCGCGCCGGTCTGCCGGTGAGCTTTTCGCATCCCAGGATCGGACCGACGAAACGCGGCCTGATAAAGGAGGGCTGGCTCGGGGTGGTGAAGGGCTCGCCCGTCGCACGCGCCGCGGAGCATTTCATCAACGAATACGTCTCGGCATCGACGCAGCTCGGCCTCGCGCTCGAGCGCGGCATCGTCCCCGTCAACGGCCAGTCGCGCGTCAAGCTCGGCGACGACGCGGTGCTCAGGGAGATGTTCCTTCTCAACAACGAGGACGTCGCCAACATGGTCTCGGTCGATTTCAACGTCTTCAATCTCGACGACGCGACCCAGAAATGGACGCGGGCCGTAAGCGCCCGCTGAACCTCCGAGACGATGCGCATCGCCATCGTCGGCGCCGGCGCGATCGGCGGCGTGATTGCCCATAGCCTTGCCCGTGCAGGGGCCGATCCCGTGCTGGTCGCACGCGGCCGCACGGCCGAGGCGATCGCGGCGCGCGGGCTCGTGATCATGCGCGGCGGCGAGGTCGAGACCTCCCGGCCGCGCGTCGTCAGCGATGCCGGTACGCCGGGTCCGCAGGATGTCGTCATCGGCGCGCTCAAGCAGCAGGACTGGCGTGCCGCGCTGCCGCTCTTCGTGCCGCTGCTGGGTCGGGACACGGTGGTGGTGCCGGCAATCAACGGCGTGCCGTGGTGGTACTTCCAGGGCCTCGACGGTCCATTGGCGCGAACCCGCCTCGACTCGCTCGACCCCGATGGGGCGCTCGCAGCGACACTGCCCACGCACCACCTGATCGGCGCTTCGGTCTATTTCGCAGCCAGTCGCCGCGCGCCGGGCGAGCTCACCTGGCAGAGCGGCCGGCGACTGGTGCTCGGTCCGATCGCCGGTCCCGATCCGCGCATCGCGCCGCTGGCGGCGATGCTGCGTGGCGGCGGGCTCGAGGTGATCGAGAGCGCCGATATCCGGCGCGACATCTGGATGAAGCTGCTCGGCAACGCAGCGTTCAACCCGATTTCGGTGCTCACGCGCGGCACGATGGGCGAAATCCGCGACGATCCCGACCTACGTGCCTTGTGCGGCGACGTGATGCGCGAGATCATGGCGATCGCAACGGCGCTCGGCTCGGCCTTGGACATCAGCGTCGACGCCAGGATCGAGATGACGCGCGGCATGACCGACTTCCGGACCTCCACCCTGCAGGACTTCGAAGCGGGCAACCCGCTCGAACTCGCCGCCCTCGTCGACGCTGCTTGCGAGATCGGGCGGCTGATCGGCGTGCCCACGCCGGTCCTCTCCACGCTCGGGCGCCTCGCGCGCAACGCCGTCGCGCGCCGAAACGCGGCCCGGGGCGGGTCATGAGCGCCCCGCCGGCCGTCCTGCCGCCCGATCTCGCCTGGACGACGGCCGCGATCCGCGCGCTGCCCGCGTATCGCGGCCCCGCGACCTTCGCCGATTTCCCGGATGCCGCGACGCGGCCGCGGCTGATCCATCTCAACGAATGCCCCTACCCGCCCTCGCCGCGCGTCGCCGAGGCGATCGCGGCGGCGACGCATGATCTCAACCGCTATCCCGACATCCATGGCCGGCGGCTCGCCGGCGCGATCGCGGCGGCCAACCACGTGCCCGCGCGGCGCATCGTCTTTGGCTGCGGCAGCGACGAGCTCATCCATTTCACGACCCAGGTGGCGCTCGCCGCCGGCGACCACGCGGTCGTCCCCGCCCCCAGCTTCCCGCGCTATGCGGTGTCGACGCGGCTCGCCGGCGCGACGCCGATCCGCGTCGGGCTCGATGCCGGCGGGGCCTGCGACGCCGGGGCCCTGCTCGCCGCGATCACGCCGCGCACCCGCCTCGTCGTCGCCTGCACGCCCAACCCGCCCTCGGGCGGGATGATGGGCGCCGAGGCGCTTGAGCGCCTGGCCGAGGGCGTGCCCGAGGACGTGCTGCTCTTAGTTGACGAGGCTTATCACGAGTTCGGCCGCCATGCCAGCGGCCCCGACGTACTCGCGATCCTCGCGCGGCGGCGCCGTCCCTGGCTGTCGACGCGGACCTTCTCCAAGGCCTATGCGCTGGCGGCGCTGCGCGTCGGCTACGCGATCTGCGGCGACGACGGCGTCGCCGAGGTGCTGCGCCGCGCCAAGCTGCAGTTCAACGTGCCGACGCTGAGCCAGGCCGCGGCCGAGGCCGCCTTCGCCGACCAGGCGCATCTGCGCCTGCTGCTCGACCTCATCGCGGGCGAGCGAGCGCGCCTTGCCGCCGGCCTCGCCGCGCTCGGGCTGCGCGTGCTGCCGAGCGCCGCCAACTTCGTCTCCTGCGTGCTGCCCGGCCCCGCCGCGCCGGCGATGGCGGCGATGGAGAGGCAGGGCATCCTGGTGCGCGACTGGCGCGACCCCGAGCATCTGGTCGAGCTGCGCATCGGCGTCGGCACGCCCGCGGACACCGACGCGACGCTGGCCGCGCTCGGCGCCTGGCTGAGGGAACGCACATGAGCACGTCGCCCATGCGCGGCGATCGCATCATCGCCGCGCTCAAGCAGGCGGGCGTCGGCTTCGTCGTGGCGCTGCCCGACGTCACCACCAGCGACGCGCTGCTCTGGCCGATCTCGCGCGATCCCGATTTCAAGCTGGTGCGCGTGTGCAAGGAGGACGAGGGGGTCGCGATCTGCGCCGGCCTCGCCTTCTCGGGCCGGCGCGCGGTGCTGCTGATGCAGCAGACCGGGCTGCTCGATTCGATCAACGCCATCCGCGCCGTCGCGGTGGAGTACGAGCAGCCGGTGGTGATGCTGGTCGGGCTGCAGGGCAAGGAGCCGGGTATCGAGCCCGCGGCCTCGGCGAAATTCGCGGTCGGCATCGTCCCGCCGATCCTCGATGCGATCTGCCTGCCGCATCTCTGGCTCGAGGATACCGGCGACGAGGACAGCATCGGGCCGGCGATCGAGGTCGCCTATGCGCAATCCAAGCCGGTCTGCCTGCTGATCGGCCGCCCGCCGGTGGCGCCATGATGAAGCGCGACGAGGCCCTGGCGCTCCTCGCGCGCCACGTCACCGACGAGGCCGTGGTGGCGACCTACCAGGCGGCGTTCGACTGGATGCGCCTCGCGCCGCGCGACCTCAACTACGTCTCGATCGGCGCGATGGGCATCGCCTCCTCGCATGCGCTCGGCCTGGCGCTCGGCCGGCCGGACCGCCGCGTCGTCGTGCTCGACGGCGACGGCAGCCTGCTGATGAATCTCGGCAGCCTCGCCACCATCGCCGGGGCGGCGCCGCGCAACCTCGCGCATCTGGTCTGCGTCAACGGCTGCTACGAGGCCAATGGCAGCCACCCGCTGCCCGCCCGCGACGCGCTCGACTTCGCCGCGATCGCGCGCGGCGCGGGCATCCGCGACGCCGGCACGATCGCGACCCTCGCCGAATTCGAGCACGAGATACCAGCGATCCTGCGCGGCGACGGCCCGGTCTTCCGCGCCCTCCTGGTCGAGCCCGGCGCACCCAGCACCCAGGACTACGCCTTCATCCACGGCGCCGAAACCCGACGCCGCTTCAAGGCCGCGTGGTCCGCCCTGCCCTGAGGTCGCCAACCTAGACGTATAACCCGCCGGGCCGCGCCTCGCGCGCGGCTGCTACACCACGGGGCGGGACACGATCCAGCGAGAAGGCCGATCAAGCCATTCTACGTGCAGATGTTCGTGCGGCTGATCGACGGGGAGACCGGGTCATGAGCAAGCGCAAGGGAACAGCGACCAAGCAGCGCATGGCGATCGAGACGAAGGCCTATCGGGTGGTCGTGGGGCCGCTCCTCGATGAGGAGGGCGGCGGGTTCGTCGCACGCGTGCCGGAACTGCCCGGATGCGTATCGGACGGCAGCACGCCGGCGGAGGCCGTCGAGAACGTGCAGGACGCGATACAGGCCTGAATCGCGTCCGCTCAGGAGGCTGGCGATCCTGTGCCGCCGCCGGCGGCCAAGAGCGGCAGCTATAGCGGGAAGTGGGTGCAGCGCGTGCCAAAGTCCCTGCACCGGCTGCTCGCCGAGCGGGCCGCGGACGAGGGCGTCAGTCTGAACCGGTACACGACCACGCTGCCGGCTCAGGGCGTCGGGCATGGCTCGCCCAAGCCGCGGCGCGCCGCCTGACGAGGAAGCGTCCCGTCGAAGCGCGACATCGGGCGCGCTCGAAATACTGCACGACGCGCATGTCGAGGCGCTGAACGACCCGCCGACGGGCATGAAGCAGACGCCGCTCGATGCGAGCTGCCGGTGGAAAATGGTGCCCAGGGCCGGAATCGAACCAGCGACACTGCGATTTTCAGTCGCATGCTCTACCAACTGAGCTACCTGGGCACGGCGCTCATCGAGACGGGCCGCGCTTATAGACAAACCCGGCCGCGCTGTCCACCGGCCACGCACGCACCTCGTGGGCGCCTGGGGCCCCCCGCCCTGCGTTCAGAGGATCGCGAGCTGGCTCGGCCCGTCGGGCGAGGGGAAGGCGGCATCGAGTTCGGCGAGGTCCTGCGCGTCGAGCACGATGTCGGCTGCCCTGCGGTTCTCGCGCACATGCGCGACGCGGCCGGCCTTCGGGATCGCCAGCACGCCGTCGCGCGACAGCAGCCAGGCGAGCGCGACCTGCGCGGGCATGGCGCCATGGCGCCGGCCGATGCGCGCGAGCGCGGGGTCGCGCAGCAGCGCGCCCTGGCCGAGCGGCGTGTAGGCCATCAGCGGCAGGCCGCGCTTGCGGCACCAGGGGAGCAGGTCCCACTCGATGCCGCGCTCCGATAGGTTGTAGAGGACCTGGTCGGTGACGATGCCGCCGCCGCCTGGCGCCAACCACACGCGCTGGATGCCGCGCGCGTCGAAGTTGCTGATGCCGTAGTCGAGGATCTTCCCCTCGTCCTTCAGGCGCATGAACGTGTCGAGCGTCTCCTCGATCGGCATGGACCCCGGCCAGTGCAGCAGGTAGAGGTCGATGCGATCGGTGCCGAGCCGCCGCAGGCTGCGCGCGCAGGCCTCGACCATGCGCTTGCGCGAGGCGTTCCGCGGATAGCACTTCGAGACCAGGAAGACCTGGTCGCGCCGGCCGGCGATCGCCTCGCCGACGATCTCCTCGACCGCGCCCTCGCCGTACATCTCGGCCGTGTCGACCACGGTCATGCCGAGGTCGATGCCAAGGCGCAGCGCCTCGATCGCCTCGCGGCGCCCGGCGCCGCCCTCCTCCATCTGCCAGGTCCCCTGGCCAAGCGCGGGCACGCGCTTGGCGGAAGGCAGTTCGACGCTCTTCATCGCTCCGCGCCGGGCCTGGCGGCCCGCTCCCCGTCCTCGTCGTCGTCGTCCCCGATCGCCGGCCCCGGGATGCGATAGGCGCCCACGAGCCAGCGCCTCAGGTCCTCGTCCCGGCAGCGCGTCGAGCAGAACGGCCGGACATCGATCGCTTCCGCAGGCTGCCCGCAGACCGGGCATGTCGTCGCGCGCGGCTTCCTCATCCCCCGCCATCCCCGGCACCGCGCCGCATCTCGCACAGCCCGCCGCGCGTCCATCCAAGCAGCGACACGGCGCGCCTGTCGAGGCGCATGCCGTCCTCGAGCGCGCGCAGGGCGGCGCGGCGCCCCGCCTCGTTCTCGCGCGGGAAGTCGACCACGATCGCGCCCATGCAGTCGCGCAGCCGCAGCACGCGCGCGAGCTCGCGCGCCGCGCGCGCGCCTAGCCCCTCGCGCCCGCCCTCGCCGCTGTCCACGTCCACGGCGACGAGCGCCCTCGTCTCCTCCACCCACAGCGTGCCGCCGCCCGGGATGGCGACGCGCGGCGCCGTGGCGAGCGCGAGCTGCTCCTCCACGCCATGCGCCGCGAGCAACCCGCCCGCCGGTGCCTCGATCACGGCCTCGACGCCGAGGTCGCCGAGCGCGTCGCGCTCGCGCCTGCCCCCTGCCACGACCGCGTCGGGCCGCGCGCGCAGCAACGGCAGGGCGGCACGGCGCGCAGCGTCCTCGGCGCGCAGCAGGGCGGGCCGGGACAGATGCGCCGCGCGCGACGCGACCATGCGCCAGGAAGCGGCGAGCGATGCCGCTTCCCGCGCAGGCGCCCCGGGCGCGGCGTCGCGCGCCGCGCTGCGCAAGGCGAGCGCGAAGCCCTCTCCGGCGGAGGCCGCCGCCTCGGCCGCCATGGAATCGAGGCGGCGGTCGCCGGCCGCGTCGCGCGGCAGGCGCGTGCCGCGGCCGCCCGGCCGCAGCACCACGGCGCGCCCGACCAGAGCCACGGAGCGACGCGCGCGCGCGGGCTTGTCGCCATGCGCAGCCGCCGCGATCTGCACGATCGCGAGGTCGCCCTCGGCGGGTGGCGCGGCGCCGGCCTCGAGCGTCGCGGTCCCGCCGCCCTCGAGCGACAGGAAGACAAGGCCGAGGGCATCGTGGACCCGCGCCACGCGCGCGAGATGGATCGCGCCGGGCTCGGGCGCGCCATCCTCCGGCGCGCGCAGGAAATCCTGCAGCACGCCGTCGTCGAGGAGCGCGGCCTCTGCCGCGCCCTCGCGCCGGCCGAGCAGCAGCAGGCGGCTCACGCCGCGGCGCCCGCGCCGCGCAGCATCGCGACCGCTAGATGCAGGTCGAGCCCGACCACGTTGCTGTAGGAGCCGACGATCTCCGGCACGAAGGCGGCGGCGGCACCCTGGATCGCGTAGCCCCCGGCCTTGCCCTGCCATTCGAGCCCGTCGAGATAGGCCTCGCGCTCGGCGACGGAGAGGCGCTTGAAGCGCACCGCGGTGGTGGAGAGGCGCAGCACGGGCGCGCGGCCGGGCACGACGAGGCATATCGCCCCGAACACGCGGTGCCGGCGGCCGGAAAGCAGGTCGAGGCAGCGCGCCGCCGTCGTGCGGTCCTCCGCCTTGGGCAGGATGCGCCGGCCGCAGCCGACCACCGTGTCGGCGGCGAGCACGACTGCCTCCGGCTCGCGCGCGGCGATGGCGAGTGCCTTGGCGCGCGCGAGGCGCAGCGCATGGGCGCGCGGCACCTCGCGCGCCAGAGGGGTCTCGTCGATGTCGGCGGGGCAAACGCGGGCGGGAGCGATGCCGACCTGCCTGAGCAGGTCCAGCCGCCGCGGCGAGGCGGAGGCCAGCAGGAGCGGCACCGCGCCCGCCGGACCCTCGGTCTCGGGGGCGATCACGGCGCGGCGTCCTTCACTTGAACCGGAAGGTGATGCGGCCCTTCGTCAGGTCGTAGGGCGTCATCTCGACATTCACCCGGTCCCCGGCGAGGACGCGGATGCGGTTCTTCCTCATCTTGCCAGAGGTGTGGGCGAGCACCTCGTGGCCGTTGTCGAGCTTCACGCGGAACATGGCGTTGGGAAGAAGTTCGTTCACCACGCCCGCGAACTCGATCAGGTCTTCCTTCGGCATCGTCTCTCCATCAGGCCGCGGAAACCGCCCACGGCGATGCGTCTCGAACCTGCGGCATTTGACCGACCGTGCGGCCGCGGTCAAGGGGGCTGCCGCGGCGGGACTCAGAGCTCGGGCACGCCGGGAAGCGGGAAGCGCGCGCGCAGCCGCCGCATCATCTGGTCGCGAACCGCGCGATAAGAAGCCAGCACCGCGTCGCGGCTGCCCTCGGAGAGCGTCGGGTCGAAGGTCGCCCAGTACTCGACCTCGCAGGCCATGGTGCGCGTCATCTCCACGGCCTTGTGCTGCGCCTCGGGCGACAGCGTGACGACGACGTCGAAGGAACTATCGGCGAGGTCGTCGAACGTCTTGGGGCGATGCCGCACAAGGTCGATGCCGAGTTCGCGCATGACCTCGACGACGAAGGGATCGACGGGGTTGGCGCGCACGCCGACCGAGTCCACGTAGATCCTGTGGCCGTGGAGGTGCTTCAGCAGCCCCTCCGCCATCGGCGAGCGGATGGCGTTCCACGTGCAGGCGAAGAGGACCGAACCCGGGAGGTGCGACAGCGGCATGTCAGCCCCCCTCCCCGCGCGACGGCCGCATGTGCAGCACGCAGACCAGCGTGAAGAGCCGGCGCGCCGTCTGACCGTCGACCTCGACGCGGTCCGCGAGCCGCGCGCGAAGCATCGCCGCGCCCTCGTCGTGCAGCGCACGGCGGCCCATGTCGATCGCCTCGATGCGGCCAGGCCCCGCGTGCTTGATCGCCTCGTAGTAGGTCTCGCAGACGGCGAAGTAGTCACGCACGATCCGGCGGAAGGGCAGCAGCGGCAGGACGAGGCGATCGACCTCCCCGCCCGCGGCGAGCGCGACCTCGATCGCGAGCCGGTTCTCCTCGATAGAGAGCCGCAGCGCGTAGGGCCCGCCCGGATGGCCCGCGGGCGCGAAGCGGTTGGCGTCGAGGAGGTCGGCGATCGCGACCGCGCGCTCGTGCTCGACGTCGGCGCTGCGCCGCAGGAAGCTGCGCTCGTCGAGGTCGATCCGCGCGACGCGGAACGCGTCCTCCTCCATCTCAGCGCCGCTTCGCCAGCCGCACCGAGATGGAACGCGCATGCGCGCCGAGGCCCTCGGCGCGCGCGAGGGCGACCGCCGCCGGGGCGAGGCGCGCGAGCGCTTCGCGGTCCGCGCCGACCAGCGTCGTTCGCTTCATGAAGTCGAGCACGCCGAGCCCCGAGGCGAAGCGCGCGGTGCGCGACGTCGGCAGCACGTGGTTCGGCCCGGCGACGTAGTCGCCCAGCGCCTCGGGCGCGTGCCGGCCGAGGAAGATCGCGCCGGCATGGCGGATGCGCGCCGCGAGGCGGTCGGGATCGGCGACGGCGAGCTGGAGATGCTCGGGCGCCAGCCGGTCGACGAGCGCCGGCGCGTCGGAGAGCCGGCGCAGGACGATGATGGCGCCGTGGTCGCGCCAGGACGCGGCGGCGATCCCGCGCCGCGGCAGGACCGCGAGGAGCCGCCCGACCGCCGCCTCGACGCGCGCGGCGAAGCCGCCGTCGTCGGTCATCAGGATCGACTGCGCGACGGGGTCGTGCTCGGCCTGCGCCATCAGGTCCGCCGCGATCCAGTCCAAGTCGTTCGCGGCGTCGGCGACCACGACGACCTCGGACGGGCCGGCGATCGCGTCGATGCCGACGCGGCCGAAGACCAGGCGCTTGGCGGCGGCGACATAGGCGTTGCCCGGGCCCACGATCTTGTCGACCGGCGCGACGCTGCGCGTGCCCCAGGCGAGCGCGGCGATCGCCTGGGCGCCGCCGCAGCGATGGATCTCGTCGATCCCCGCGAGCCGCGCCGCCGCGAGCACCAGCGGGTCGAGCTCGCCGCGCGGCGCCGGCACGACCATGGCGATGCGCGCCACGCCGGCGACGCGCGCCGGGATGGCGTTCATCAGCACCGAGGACGGATAGGCGGCGCGACCGCCGGGCACGTAGATCCCGGCGCTGTCGACGGGCGTCCAGCGCCAGCCGAGGCGGATGCCGTCGCCATCCGTCCATGCGGCGCCGGCCGGCAGCTGGCGGCGGTGGAAGGCCTCGATGCGCGCGGCTGCGACCTCCAGCGCGCGACGCGTACGCGCGGGCACGGACTTCCACGCGGCATCGATGTCGCGCTTCGCGATGCGCAGGCCCGTGCGGCCCGGGGCCACGCCATCGAGCTTCAGCGTGTGCTCGAACAGGGCCGCGTCGCCGCGCCGCTGGACGTCCTCGACGATGGCCGCGGCGACGGCGTCGACGCGGTCCATCGTCTCGCGCGCGGACGCGACGAGGCGGTCGAAGGCGGCGGCGAAGCCGGGCGCGCCAGCGACGAGGCTAGGCGGCACGGGCGACCTCCGCGAGGCGATCGATCCACGGCGCGATCTCCGCGTGGCGCGTCTTGAGCGCGGCGCGGTTGACGACGAGCCGCGACGTGATCTCGGCGATGCGCTCGACCTCCACGAGGCCGTTCGCCTTCAGCGTCGCGCCGGTGGAGACGAGGTCGACGATGCGCGAGCAGAGGCCCAGCGCGGGCGCGAGCTCGATGGCGCCCGACAGCTTGATGCACTCCGCCTGGATGCCGCGCGCGGCGAAGTAGCGCCGGGTGATGCTCGGGTACTTCGTCGCCACGACGACATGGCTCCAGCGGCTCGGGTCCTCGCCGGCCACCGCCTCGACAGGCGCGGCGACCGAGACGCGGCAGCGGCCGATGCCGAGGTCCAGCGGCGCGTAGATCTCGTCGTAGTCGAATTCCATGAGCACGTCGTTGCCAGCGACGCCGACATGCGTCGCGCCGAAGGCGACGTAGGTCGCCACGCCGAAGGCGCGGGTGCGCACGACATCGAGGCTGGGGACGCTGCTCGCGAAGCGCAGCTGCCGCGCGGCGAGATCGGAGAAGGCCGGTGCCGGCGCGAGGCCGGCGCGCGCCAGTATGGGCAGGACCTCGGAGAGGATCCTGCCGTTCGGAAGGGCGAGGACGAGCTTGTCGTTTGAAGTCACGGGACCGGGACCGTCGCGCGGGGAAGGAGCCGGGGCGCGCCGGACGCCCGCGGCTCGGCTTATAGCGCCTCGCCCCCGGGATGTCGCGGCCGGCTCTGGGCCGGCCAGGGATCGCCGAGGTCGCTCATCCTGCAGGTGATCCGCGCCCCCTCGAGCCGCAGGGTGGCGGAGCCCGCGAATTCGAGCGTCACGGCGCCCGCCTCGATGCGCATGCCGAGGAGCTCGAGGATCCGGCCGCGCTCGCGCGGGTCGAGGCCGCGGCGACGCACCACCTCGACGCCCTCGAAGGCGACGCCGCAGCTTACCCGCTCGTAGGCGGCGACGCCCTCCGCGAGCGAGACGTCGCGCGCGGCCGGTGTCGCGACCGGGGAGCCGACCGGCATGTCGGCGGTCTCGGGGCAGTTCTCCCAGCGGAAGCGGCTCGCGACCAGCGCGAAGCGTTTCTCGCCCGGGACGAACTCGATCTCCGCGAGCGGCACGATCGCGTCCTGCAGGAAGGTGGAGACGACACCGAGGTCCTCGTCGTCGAGCGCGCGCAGCTTCAGAGGGCCGCTCATGCCGTCTCCTTGAGCCTCTCGATGTCGGCGCCGCAGGTCGCGAGCTTGGCTTCGAGCCGCTCGTAGCCCCGGTCCAGGTGGTAGACGCGATTCACCACGGTCTCCCCCGCGGCGGCAAGCCCCGCGATGACGAGGCTCACCGATGCGCGCAGGTCGGTCGCCATCACCGGCGCGCCGGTGAGCCGCGCCACGCCGCGCACCATGGCCGACGAGCCGTGGAGGTTGATGTTCGCGCCCATGCGCCGCAGCTCGGGCACGTGCATGAAGCGGTTCTCGAAGATCGTCTCGGTGATCATCGAGGCGCCCTCCGCCACGGCGAGCAGCGCCATCATCTGCGCCTGAAGGTCGGTCGCGAAGCCGGGATAGGGCTCGGTCATCACGTCCGTGCCGCGGATCGGGCCGCTGCGCGAGACGCGGAAGCCCTCGGCCGTCGGCTCGACCGAGATGCCAGCCTCGCGCATCAAGGCCACCGTCGCCTCGAGCAGGCCGATGCGCGTGCCGGTCAGCTCGACGTCGCCGCCGGTGATCGCGGCGGCCATGGCGTAGGTGCCGGTCTCGATGCGGTCCGGCAGGATCGGATGGGTCGCGCCGGCGAGCCGGTCGGTGCCATGCACCACGAGGTGGTCCGAGCCGATGCCCTCGATGCGCGCCCCCATGGCAGCGAGGCAGTTGGCGAGGTCCTCGACCTCCGGCTCGCGCGCCGCGTTCTTGAGCACGGTCGTGCCGCGCGCGAGCGTCGCGGCCATCAGCAGGTTCTCGGTCGCGCCGACCGAGACGAAGGGGAAGACGATCTCCGCGCCGCGCAGCCCGTCCGGCGCGCGGGCCTCGACATAGCCCTCGGCGAGCTCGATGCGCGCGCCCATGGCCTCCAGCCCCTTGAGGTGCAGGTCGACCGGCCGTGCGCCGATGGCGCAGCCGCCGGGCAGCGACACGCGCGCGACACGCTCGCGAGCCACCAGCGGGCCGAGCACGAGGACTGATGCGCGCATCTTGCGCACGAGGTCGTAGGGCGCCTCCGTGCTCGCGACGCTGGCGCAGGTGAGGCGCGTCACCCGGCCCTCGCGCTCGACGCGCACACCGAGGGTCTCGAGCAGTCGCGCCAGGGTGGCGATGTCCGCGAGGTCCGGCGTGTTCTCAAGGGCGAGCGTGCCGTCGGTCAGGATCGCCGCGGCCATGAGCGGCAGCGCGGCGTTCTTCGCGCCGCCGATCGCGATGCGGCCCGAGAGCCGCCTGCCGCCGCGTATCCTGATCCTGTCCATGATGCCACCGTTCCTGACTGCCCTGGCCTTGCTCAGACGACGCCAGCGAAGGCGAGGAATGCGGCGCGCATTGGGCCGACTCGCGGACGCGAAGGGTCGGCGACCCTTCTATCCCCCAGCCCGGTCGTCGCTCAACGGATCCGCGCCGGGCACGTCCGCGCGCGCATCGCCGTCGTCCCGCGCCCGCGCCTGGGCCTTCCGCCGGCGCAGGTTGTCCCGCAGCGCCTGCGCGGCGCGCGCGCGGCGCTCCTCGGCGGCGGCCTGCGCATGCGGTCCGAGGACCTGCCCCTCGTCCTTGCCTGCCATCGCCCCTCCCCGGTCAGCCGAGCGGCGGATTCGCGTAGGAATGCCAGAGCAGGTGCGCCGCGGCGCCACGATGCGGGCGCCATGGCTCCGCCATCTCGCGCAGGGCCGCTGGCGCCGGCGCCTCCGGCAGGCGCTTGAGGCGCTGGTAGCCGACGCGCAGCGCGAGGTCGCCAGCGGGAAACGCGTCGCCGCGGCGCAGCGCGAAGAGCAGGTAGATCTCCGCGCTCCAGACGCCGATCCCCTTCACCTGCGTGAGGGCCTCGATCGCCGCCTCGTCGCGCATGCGCGACACGCGCGCGAGGTCGAGGCGCCCGGACCGGATCTCGTCGGCGAGGCTGCGCGCGTAGAGCAGCTTCTGGCGCGAGAAGCCGCAGGCGCGGATCTCCTCGTCGCCGCGCGCGGAGAACGACGCCGGGTCGACGACGCCGCCGAGCAGCGCATCGAGCCTGCGCCACATCGAGGCCGCGGCCTGGACCGAGACCTGCTGGCCGAGGATCGTGCGCAGCAGCGTCGCAAAGCCCGGCGGGCGGTGGCGCTTCTCCGGCAGGCCGATGCGCGCCAACTCGCGCGCGACGTCGCGGTCGCGGCGGGCAAGCGCCTTCAGGTCGTTTTCGAGGTCCAGCCTGGCCATGGCGCTCGATAGCAGAGCCGCGCGCCGCCGCGAAGGGCCGGCTCGCCCGGGCCCCGTCCTGGACATGCGCTTGACGCGGCGGCGCGCAGGCAGAAGATGGCGCGATGCATGGCTCGTCCGACATCGTGATCGTCGGCGGCGGCGTGATGGGAAGCGCCACCGCCTTCTTCCTCCTCTCCGATCCCGGCTTCACCGGCCGCGTGACCGTGGTCGAGAAGGATCCCACCTATCGCTTCGCGAGCTCCGCGCTGTCCGCGAGTTCCATCCGCCAGCAATTCTCGACGCCGCTGAACATCCAGCTCTCGCTCTTCGGCATCGGCTTCCTGCGCGACATCGGGCGCCACCTCGCCCTGCCGGGCGAGACGCTCTCGATCGGCCTGCGCGAGCCCGGCTACCTCATCATGGCGACCGCCGCGCACGAGGAGCTGCTCAGGCGCAACGTGGCGTTGCAGCGCGCGCATGGCGCCGACACGACCGTGCTGTCGCCCGCCGAGATGAAGCAGCGCTTCCCCTGGATCGAGACCGACGGCGTCGCGGCCGCGGGTTTCGGCCTGACGGGCGAAGGGTCCTTCGACGGGCCCGCGCTCATGCAGGCCTTCCGCCGCAAGGCCGCCTCGATCGGCGCGCGCTACGTGCATGGCGAGGTCGTCGGCGTCGAGAAGTCCGGCCCGCGCGTCGCCGCCGTGCGCCTCGCCGACGGCACGCGCATCGCCTGCGGCGCGATGGTGCTCGCCGCGGGCCCCTCCTCCGGCGTCGTCGCCGCGCTCGCCGGCGTCGAGCTTCCCGTCCGCCCGCGCAAGCGCACCGTCTTCGTGTTCCGCTCGCCCGCGGTGCTGCCACGCTGCCCGCTGGTGATCGACGCCAACGGCGTCTGGGTGAGGCCCGAGGGCGACGGCTTCGTCGCCGGCGTCTCGCCGCCCGACCACGAGGACGCGGACGCGGATCCGTCGGATTTCGAGATGGACCACCATTTCTTCGACGATCCGATCTGGCCGACCATCGCCGCGCGCATCCCCGCCTTCGAGCAACTGCGCCTCTCCGGCGGCTGGGCCGGCCACTACGAGGTCAACACGCTCGACCACAACGCGGTGATCGGCCGGCATCCGGAGATCGCCAACCTGGTCTTCGTCACCGGCTTCTCGGGCCACGGCATGCAGCAGGCCGCGGCAGCGGGCCGCGCCGTCGGCGAACTGCTCGTGCATGGCGCGTACAGGACGATCGACGTCTCGCTCTTCGGCTACGAACGTATCCGCGATCGCAGGCCGGTGCGCGAGCTCAACGTGATCTGACGGCGGCAGCGAATCTTTGACCCGCGGCCGCGCAGCGGCCAAAGTCGCGCCAACGAGAGGAACATGCAGACATGACGCCGCCCGAAGGCGATCCGGCCATCGATCTTTCCCCGCGCGTGGCCGACGAGGTCAAGGAGACGACCTGCTACATGTGCGCCTGCCGCTGCGGCATCAAGGTGCACCTGCGCGACGGCCGCATCCGCTACATCGAGGGCAACAGGCGCCATCCCGTGAACCGCGGCGTGCTCTGCGCCAAGGGTTCGGCCGGCATCATGCAGCACTACTCGCCGGCGCGGCTCTCCTCGCCGCTGCTGCGCGTGGGCGAGCGCGGCGCGGGCGAGTTCAAGGAGATCTCCTGGACCGAGGCGATGGAGCTCGCGACGAAGTGGCTGGGCGACGTGCGCGCCAGCGACCCGCGCAAGCTCGCCTTCTTCACCGGCCGCGACCAGAGCCAGTCCCTCACCGGCTGGTGGGCCGCGCAGTTCGGCACGCCCAACTTCGCCGCGCATGGGGGATTCTGCTCGGTCAACATGGCCGCGGCCGGGCTCTACTCGATCGGCGGCAGCTTCTGGGAGTTCGGCGAGCCCGACTGGGAGCACGCGCGCTACCTGCTCATGTTCGGCGTCGCCGAGGACCACGATTCCAACCCGATCAAGATCGGGCTGTCGCGGCTCAAGGCGCGCGGCGCGAAGTTCGTGTCGGTCAATCCCGTGCGCACCGGCTACTCCGCCGTCGCGGACGAATGGGTCGGCATCCGGCCCGGCACCGACGGCCTCTTCGTCATCGCGCTGATCCACGAGATCCTGAAGGCCGATCGCCTCGACCTCGACTTCCTCGCCAGCTACACCAACGCGCCCTGGCTGGTCGTGCGCGAGCCGGGCAGCGCCAATGACGGGCTCTTCGCCCGCGACCCCGCTGGCCGCCCGCTGTGCTGGGATTCCGTCAGGGGCGAGGCCGTCTGCGCCACCGACGCGGGCATCCACCCGCGCCTCGCGGGCGAGGTCGAGCTGCCGGACTGGGGCCGCTGCGTGCCCGTGTTCCAGCTGATCGCCGAGCGCTACCTCGATCCCTCGCACGCCGCCGACGCGGTCGCGTCGCGCTGCGGCGTCGACGCCGACACGATCCGCCGCATCGCGGCCGAGCTCGTCGACGCCGCGTTCGAGCAGAAGCTCGAGCTCGACCAGCCCTGG
>Ga0194133_10003702_pt1 | contig 21396 bp, 17 predicted proteins | sample TA2KigOf40mmetaG_FD_155448 | JGI IMG/M metagenome (GOLD analysis project Ga0194133, IMG submission 155448) | Freshwater microbial communities from Lake Tanganyika, Tanzania - TA2015055 Kigoma Offshore 40m | ecosystem: Environmental > Aquatic > Freshwater > Lake | place: Tanzania: Lake...
GTAGATGAAGGGATTGTGGCGGAGTATATTACGACATGCGCGCGGGATGCGATTGCGGTGTTTGAACACATCCGCGACCAGTTCAGGGAGTATTAAGCGGAATGAAATGAAATGGAGCCCCCCCCCGAATGAATTGTATTTTTATTATTTTTAGTATATCTTTACTACATATAATAATGCCTCCATCGCAGGCGATTCGTCAAGCCGAAAAGGACCGGTTCGGCGAAGTATTCACCCCGCCCGTAATCATCAACGCGATGCTTGACAAGTTACCGCGAAGCGTATGGACCGACCCCGCGAAAAAATGGCTTGACCCTGCCGCAGGGTTCGGGAATTTCTTCATAGAAGTCTATCCTCGTCTAATGAAATCTCTCGAACGCGTCATTCCAAACCCATCCGAACGCCGCCGCCATATCTTGACTCAAATGTTGTATATGGTGGAGTTTAATCCAGAAAGTTGCGCACGAATCCGAGAGAATCCGATGTTCTTTGATGACGACGCACACGTAAATCTATTCTGTGGTGATTTTTTAGACGATACGGTCGGGATAATCACAGAGGGACCACCAGATCATTTCGATATCATCGTAGGCAATCCGCCTTTTAACGCTGAACAAACACACGAAGGAAAAAAAGGGGGTGGTGCTATCCTCTGGCCAAAATTCGTAGAGAAGTCACTGTGCGGCGACCTACTTCAAACCGACGGTTATCTTCTCTTCATTCATCCCGCGCTATGGCGTAAACCGCCTTCGGATCGGTCGTCGTCGTCGTCGTCGCCTGTAAACACACTATTCCATAAGATGACACACAAAAATCATATGTTATACTTGGAAATACATAACAAACTCGACGGGAAACGGGACTTTGGTGTTCAGACAAGATACGATTACTACATTATACAAAAACGAAGACCTAGTCGCGACAGCGGGTATTTGACACGTATAAAAGACCAAACTGGCCGAATTCATGAATCCGTCGATTTATCCGCGTGGCATTTTTTTCTACCGAATCATAGTTTTGAAATCATACAATCTCTACTGTTTTCGTGGCCGACGCCGCCCTCGGATTCACAACAAGCACATGATATTACTATGACTAATACCATGGTTTTATTTAGTCGTTGCCAGTATGGTTCGGATCAGCCGTGGGTGAGTGCTACGCAGGATGATCGTCATATACATCCCGTTGTTCATTCGACACCGAAGGCGGGACCTCGCGTGATGTGGTCATCAAAACGCAATACGATGTTTGGAGTGCCGAAAGTAATATTTGGCGAGTCTGGTATTCATGACGTGATTATTGATATTGAGGGGAAGTATGGAATGACACAAGGGGCGATCGGATTAAAAATAATACACGATGCTGCTACCACCGCTATACTCGACGCAGAGGCCCGACAAATGAAGCGAGTTCTTGAATCTCCGGAATTTCATACGATATTGGACGCGATGTCGTTTTCCAATTTTCGTATCGACTGGCGGATGTTTCTTTATTTTTGTCCTGATTTCTATAAAAAAGTGTTAGTATCATAATACACATACAATTTCTTACTGTTCTTATTTTACTCGTTACGTATGCTATGCTGCTGCTGCTGCTGCTGCTGCTGCTGCTGCTTGATGCTGCTGTTGAGTTTGAGATGCTTATTCTGGTGGTATAGTAGTGTATTCGTGTCGAGATTGTTGTTGTGTAAATATCGATTCTTCGGGCTGATACATCGTGAACTCGCTGCCTTCTGTGAGTCGAAACAAGTTAGAGAATGCGAACATCGACATGATCCTCCACGCCGAAACAGAGATGTCGCGCAACTCAAGAAATGCCCATACAACTGGGTCGCGATTTTCTGCGTCAAATTTTGAAAAGAAGTTGTAAATGTCTGAAATCACGATATTCTCGGCCCTCAGTTGTTTCTCGCGATTTGTTTCTGAGTGAGGTCTGTCTTGTGTAGTCATCGCATTAACATGAATGACAGATGTTTCGACGTGACGAGACAGGTTCTCGAAACGACCATAAAGTTTTCCACTTGCGATGAGGAATGTTGCGACAAGTTGATTTTCTGGGCGACGGATGTAATTGTAAGTTGTTGTCCTCGGCGATGATGATGACCTCTGTAACGGCGGCGGAAATACACTTGGAGTGCTGTCGTCTTCAAAGTACTCTGATTCTGGTGTCTCTTCGCCGCAGCTGATACCGCCTTCTTCTAGATCGCCGCTGTATTCTTCGGTATTATACGTTTTGCCCCATTCGAGGTCTTCTTGTTCTTCTTGATACCTGCGTGCGATAAGTGAAATCATTTGGATAGTTCGGTTCAAGAATGCGAGCTCTTTCGCCATAATAAGTGCCAAGGTTGCGTTGTCGCGGCAGAGGTCGCCATTCTCGGTAACAGAGGAGGATGATGTGGTCGTCGTCGTCGTCGTCGTCGTCGTCGTCTTTGCGTATTGAGCCGCAGCAGATAGAACACGTCCGGAAATGATGCTGTTGATGTCACGACGCTCAATTTCGGCTTCCAGCTGACGAATGTTTCTGAATATAGGAGTTCCGTCACGAAGATTGTTTCGCATCGCGGTAGCGTATTTCAACGCTGCGTATTTTATTTTGTCTACGTCCGAAGTAAAGAGTCCGGGAAGATTCATCATGGCCCTGATAGTATTGTGGATATCGCCGTTCTTTAAGAAGGAGAACATGGTTGTCGTTGTTGTAGTTTGCTTGATCGCTGTAATTGGGGAGTAAGATGAAAAAACATTTCAATTTTTTCCACGGAGGGAAGAAATCGTTCCTCATGGGAATGTCAATTTTTGTTCCTGCGGAAGAATCGTATAATTTTATAGTATGAATTTACATATAATGTCGATGTCAATGTTTCAAACAGACAAAAGTGCGCATGTTCATATTTTTCCGATTACAATCACACTAGGTCAATCCGCGTCATTTCGTTGTATTATTTATACTCAAAATCCCAAGGATTGTATTCATCAATCTTATTATTTAGAAGGAACAGATTACGCAAATTGGGGTTCAAATGATGATTATATAAAAAATTGGATTTGCGATAAAGAACCGTATATTGGACGTCCACTTCAAATATGAAAAATCCGAGGTTTAGAAGAGGTTCTATTATTGAAGGACGAATCAATCGTTGATATGAAATAGTCAAATATCCAAAACCGAATATGTTGCACTAATTCAAGAGTAAGCGCTATGTGGAAATAAATACATGTAAATATATATAAACATAACACCGTTCATTTCATTATACAATTATTTTATTAAATAACTCAATTATTTTACAATATACAAATTGTATAATGTCCCAGTCTGACGCGTCATCCTACGTACATGAACAAAATACGCGTCAGTCAGACCACTCCAAACTGCTCCAAGGTCTCACCGACGCCATCGCGGATTACCACATGATAGAAGGTGGTTCATTTCAACTTACACATCAAGTAGCACGTCTTCGCGAACTCGTATATAAGACATCACCCAAATCAATTATGGAAATCGGTTTTAACGCGGGTCATTCCGCACTCCTTTTCCTCGCAATCACACCACCAGAGACGAAAGTCGTCAGTTTCGATTTGGGCGAGTATGCCTATGTATTCGCAGCGAAGCGTTACATCGACGCGGTGTTTCCGGGGCGTCATACACTCGTTACGGGTGACAGCACAACTACCGTCCCAAAATACGAAGAACAGGTCGCTCATCGAATGAAAAACCCCTTCACCGCACCGCCACTCCGGTTCGATCTCATTTTTATCGACGGCGGTCATCAGCGAGATGTTCCGTTGAAAGATATTCTGAATTCGCAAAGGTTGGCGGCAGGACCGCATACCATCGTCGCAACGGATGATATATGTCGTGTGCCTGAACGTCATGCGCATTATACGGTCGAACCTACAAAGGCATGGGACCAAATGGTAACAGCCGGTATGATCGAAGAACACGGATTCGATGATTATTACGATCTAATGGTAAAGGACCATATCATCAATGACGAATGCCGGTCTCGTGGTATGGCATGGGGTCGGTATTGTTTTACAGGTCAACAACAGTCGTCATTGTCATCGTCATCGTCGTCGTCATCGTCGTCGTTCGAAATGATCCGGTATAAGTATTATCAGAACAGTAGCAAATACATGGACCGCAAACAGATGCTTCAGGAAATCCATAATCAGCATCATTATCATAAAGATCACGAAAAGCTCGTCGCGATCGCGGACATGTATTTGGATTATTTTCCGACGTATGACAAGCGCGACACCAATTACGTCCGATTTTACCGCGCGAGCTCGAATTTTACGCTGAACCCGCAAACGGCGATCAAACAATTCGAAGAAATCGTAGATACACCGTCTCCTTCACCATCGAATGCCCCCAACGGCGTGAACGACAGCGAGTCCGAACTGCCGGATTTTATCAAAGAATCATCGGTCGCGAATCTTGGTATGTTATACCCAGCCGATCCTTGCGCCGAAATCCCGAAAATCATCCACCTTCTTTATTTCGGCGAGACCGAGTTTTATAATTTCCATTATCGGTGTATTCATTCGATGATACAATATATGCCCGATTATGAAATCCGAATTTATAATGCGAGAGAACCAACTGACGAGAATGTTTACTGGCAGGACATAAAGGCGCATCCTCGCGTCAGGATTCACAAGATGGACGCCCCACAGTTTTACGATGGATTCGAATTAAAGCATTTCCAGTATAAGGCGGATGTCGCGCGTCTTGAATTATTATATGAGCATGGCGGTGTTTATTTGGACATCGATATGTTGATTATTCGCCCATTCCATGATGTATTCGCGTCGGGTCATTCGTTTTATATTAGCGAAGAACGTGAGGGTGCCAACGGTCGAGGAAGCGGTCCACTCATCAACGCGTTTTTAGCAGCGAAACCGAAGAACGAATTTATCAAATTATGGTTGAATGAGTTCAAGTCGGGGCTACGTTTGGGAATTTGGGCACATCATATACGGGATTCAAACAAACAACTGCTGGAAAGACATCCGCATTATACACATAAGTATAGGATTCGCGTATTGGAATGGAAGATGTTTATGCCGCTTCACTGGCAGGATACTGAAGCGTTTATTCAGTCGGAGATCGTGCCTTACGAGTTCCCGCCAGAGTCATATGGCACACATTTATGGGAGACGATATTAGGGGACGTTATGCGTAAAAACGAGTTTCTTCAAAAGCAAAAGATGGAGCTTCAAATTTACAATCCGCCGCCGAAGGCCGCCGAGGCCGCTGAGACCGCTGAGACCGCTGAGACCACCGATGAAGAAGACGAGCTAGCGATTTATCCAGAGTATTCTCACCCTTTTCGAACCGATCAATATTTCGATAAATATGTTGTAAAAGGAAAATATGGCGGTTACTTTATTGATATTGGCGCGGGTGATGGCTCGGCAAACTCTGGAAGTTATTTTTTCGAGAGATATCGGGAATGGCGCGGCCTCTCGGTGGAACCGGCCAAAATTTACGAAACCGCACTTCGCGCCACCCGAACAATACCGGTATTTGCTGCTGTATCAAATGTAACATCATCATTATCAAATGGAAGTGGGCGCGGTGCGATATTCTATGAATCTCTCGATCCGGCATGTAGCGGACTAAAAAGCGCACTTGAAAACAACAAGTATGGACAAGAATGGTCGCGCACCGGTTTTAAATCGTATAAAGTAGATACGATTACGCTGTATGATTTATGTTGTAAGTATTCTGCGCCGGATTATATTGATTATTGTTCGATTGACAGTGAAGGAAGTGAATATGACATACTATCGACATTTTTCGAAGAGAACGCGTCGTCGTCGTCATTCCTCGATGATTCATGTATTCAAAACGACGGCGAAATTACAATCACTGTTATAAATCGGACGTTTACAATCGGATTTTTTAGTATTCACGTTAGTTCTGATGCCATTTATCAACGAATTCGTAATATAATGAAACAAAATAATTATATTGAGACGGAGAATCCATATCACTCTGTCATTGTGATTCCGCGAACATCATCAAAGACACATGAATCTATGAAATACTTCAAACTCCATGACGATAATAGTGAATATCCGCCATCGAGTGAGCGTTCTTTATCGTCGATTTCATCGAGCGCAAACTTCACACCACAGGCGCTACATACACCGCCGTCTTCTCCGGAAATGTCGTGTGTGACAAAAATCACGACAGACCCGGCTTCGGCGTCATTCCTGAAAGAACCCCCATTTGCGGAAGAGGTCGTCGTGATATGTCTTCATGAACGCCCTGAACGAACAAAATATGTAAGCGAACATCTGACAACGCACGGCATTCCACATTCGATTTTACTCAATCATATTTACACAGAGGATACAAAAGTCGGTTGTTTTCGGTCGCATATTAACGCAATACGATACGCCCAAGAGAAAAATCTCTCGTCGGTCCTCATTCTAGAAGATGATGTATTGATCCGAGAAAATATTCGCGAACTCTCGACAATTCCATTTCCATCTAACGGGAATTGGGACATATTATACTTTGGCGGTATCTTGACGAAATACGATGGAATCGACGAATCCCATAAATGGGTGAAAGGGACGATATGGTGTAATCATGCTTATCTCGTGAAAGAACACATGTATGCGCCGATTCTTCATTTGGTAGATACATTTCCCGATTTACCTGATTTGGAACGACGAAATATCGATTATATGTATACAGAGTATATTCAGCCGAAGTATCAGTGCTGGCTGGCGAATGAACAATATATCATTCAAAAGGAAGGATATAGTGAAGTGGATGGGCGTGTGAAATGGAAATCGGGGTTCGATTGGTCAACGTTTTCGATGAAGGTCGTGTAGGTATAGACACCGCATCGCCAGTGCGAGCTTACGGAAATTGCGGCGGAATATCGATCATTTCAAAATGCCCGCGATGAATGTCGTTGACGGCGTGACTCGGCTCTCGCACCATTTCGAATCCAGCCTGATAAAACGGATGTGGAAATAGGTCGAACGCATCGATATAACCGCGAAAATCCATTTCAAGTAACCACATATCGAGAGGTGTTTTCATAAATAATGCTGTATCGGTTTCCACCGCTTCTAATAATCGTTTCGCACCACGTTGACTTATCACGTAAGCTCCCGCGGTGCGAAATAATGGCGTAAACCAGACATTACGCGGTCCTTGAATAACTGCCGGCGAGAGATTTCGACGTTTGTATATTCCCGGAATGATGGATTCGCGATGATAGTATGTTGCGAGAGATTCTCTCGTCGTTTGTTGATAATCGTAATAAGGTGGCGGCGTGGCTCCATCAATATCGTAATTGGGCGTCCATTGCCCTCCAACATACATCAAATCAAACTCAAATCCTTGCGTCGATACTCCGCGTGATAGTTTATCTGTCAATTCTTTGTATCGCGCCCTAGATGTATCGGTGAACATGACGTCATCCTCAAAGATAAGAAGATGCTCATATCTGCGTCCGTCTTTCCTGCGTCTCTCTGTATGTTCTTTCCATAATGAATAATGACTTAATGAACAACCGACTTCACCTAATACGCGGTGTTGATTTCGTATTGTATCTAATAAATCCGAGAATTGAAAGTAATGTTTCGAGAGATTTTTTCCATCAATCGCCGAAAATCTACGAAACATGATGGGAGCTTTATTATAAAGATATGACATACGATCTGGTCGTCTGTCTAAATTGATGACGGCGATATCAAAGTCGTCAATACGATTATCGTCTGTTGGTTCCATGTAATATAATACTATGTGAATACATCGATTTATACTGTTTCTTTTTTATCCTTCTATAATATCCATCGCCATACTCCTTCTTTTCTTTAGGAAACAATATTAAACCGTTTATTCGTATTATAAATACCATCATTCATATCATCACATTATCATCACATGTCTGCTACTACTTCTGATTCTTCTCTGACAACAACGACTGTAGCGTCGCCGTCGTCCGGAGTTGTAAAGCCTCATGTTGTCGAACCGTTATTGGAAGAAGATCAGAACCGGTTTGTTCTTTTTCCGATTAAGGATGCCGCAATTTGGAACATGTATAAAAAACAGGTGGATTGTTTTTGGCGCGCGGAAGAAGTCGATCTTACGAAGGATATCGCACAATGGAATTCGTTGAATCATGACGAGAGATATTTCATTTCGATGATTCTCGCATTTTTTGCGGCAAGTGACGGAATTGTCATGGAGAATTTGGCGCAACGATTTATGTCGGAGGTTCAGTTGGCGGAAGCCCGCGCATTCTACGGATTTCAAATCGCGATGGAGAATATTCATTCACAGATGTATAGTATCCTTATTGATACATATATCAAGGACGCGACAGAGAAGGACCGATTATTCAACGCAATCCAGAATTTTCCTTGTATCAAGAAGAAGGCCGATTGGGCTCTGAAATGGATTGGTGATAAACGTAGCACGTTCCAGACGCGACTTGTTGCGTTCGCATGTGTAGAAGGAATTTTCTTTTCTGGCGCATTTTGCTCGATTTACTGGCTGAAGAAACGCGGACTGATGCCTGGTCTCACGTTCAGTAACGAACTCATATCTCGCGACGAGGCGCTTCATACGGAGTTTGCGGTGCTTTTATACACGAAGATGGTGAAGAAGATTCAGCGTCATCGTGTGTATGAGATTGTGCGTGATGCGGTAGAAATCGAGAAGGAGTTTATCTCGGATGCTCTGCCTTGCCGTCTAATTGGCATGAACGCGAAACTCATGTGCCAGTATATCGAGTTTGTTGCGGATAGACTCGTCCTTCAACTAGGGTATGATAAAATCTATAATGCCACCAATCCGTTTGATTTCATGGAGATGATAAGCCTCGCTGGAAAGACGAACTTTTTCGAGCGACGGGTAGGGGAATACGCGCTGGCGGAGAAGAAGGTGGCGGATGATGTATTTGAGTTTAATGCGGATTTTTAGACGTTCGATGTGATGACAAAAATATTCGATTCAAAATTGTAAAAATCCATGAAATGTTGAAATTCATGGATTCTAATGGGTGGTATTTTATGTTTCAAGGTCAAAACTGCCGAAAATATTTCGTTTGACAACGGGTTTATTTCCAAAGTTTGGATTCTGGTCGCCAACCAAATCATGTTTCAATGACAAAATTGCCGAAAATATTTCGTTTGAAATGGCCGAAGGCTAGAAAAAACGAGAGATTTTGACTACATGGTTTTTGGACATTTTAAAAATGTCCATTTTGATGTTTGCACGCCGTCAATTTTAAACGCGAAATTAAAAAACACAAAAATTAGAGTTGTGACCATTATGCTCATAAAACACATTTTCACCCCCAAAAAAATGTGACTGAACTTTTTTGGGAGTCGGTTTGTTGTAGGCATTCACGCCCATTTAGGATAATTATTGTATGGTGTATTTGTAACAATGGCTACTGAAAAAAACTCCAAAAAAACTCCAAAATTTTCATGCGAAAAGTGTGACTTTAAATGCTGTAAACAAACAGAGTTCAATCGACATATTGTTACGAACAAGCATATTCGACTACATGATTCTCAAAAAATCTCCAATACATCCAATACATCCAATACATCCAATACATATATTTGTAAATGTGGTAAGAAATATGTTCATCATTCTAGTCTGGCAAAGCATAAACGAACCTGTAATACATTACATATATCATCAATTGAAACAACTACAACTCAAAAAGAACCGGCTAATATTGTTATATCCCAAGAAATGTTTATGGAATTATTACAAGACAATCGAGAGATGATGAAAATCATAAAATCATTAGCAGAAAAATCAAATATTAGTAATAGCACAATAAACACCAATAGCAATAATAATACTAACAACAGCAACAACAATAACACCTTCAATATGAATATGTTCCTCAACGAAAAGTGTAAGGATGCTATGAACATGAAGGAATTTGTGGATTCTATCCAATTGAACATGACCGACATGGAGAATATGAACAGGTTTGGCTATGTGGAGGGCATGTCGAATATCTTCATCGACAATCTGCGGAAAACCGACCTATACAAGAGACCGGTTCATTGTAGCGACGTAAAGCGTGAAACATTATATGTGAAGGATAACAACCAGTGGGAGCGCGACGATCCTGATCACTCAAAAATGATGAACGCGGTCCTTGCGGTGGAACACAAGAATGTTGTTTTTGTAAATGAATGGGCGAAAGCCAATCCACTGTGTCTGAATAGCACCACCCGAGAGAACGAGAAATACATCAAGATGTCCCGGATTGTAACGGATGGTGAAAAGGAGGGGAATATCGATAAGGTGATACGGAAAGTAGCGAAGAGTGTGGTGATTGAAAAATCTACATGAACAAAGCACGCATTCCAAAATGTCGATTGGTTAAAGGATTTTGATGATTCGACGACCGCTGTAATGGTATCAATATATCAGCATGTTGTTTTATATTTTGATAAATACGCCCGTTATTGGGTGTCACCCCTGCCGCCGCTGCCGCCGCCTCTGCCGCAATCTTGTTTTGTTTTTCTTGTTCTGTTATTATCAGGCGGTCTTGGGGTATAGTCATACCTACTATATTTCGGCGCATATTTCGTTCGCCAAACATCATAAAAGGCATTTTTGATTGAATCGGAACATTTAATGTATTTACACCGATGTCGCCACTGGAGTTGGCGTTTATTTTACGCATATTTTGCTGACCTACCGCCGCTGCCGCCGCCGCCGCTGCTTCCGATGCGGACGGGGCATGAATCGAATGAATCTTCTTATTCGCGTCGATAATGTATTCACTCTGTAGTTGTTTAATATTACGAACTGCTTGTAAAGGAGAAACCCGTATTTTATTTACTTTATCTAATGACTGTTCTTCGAAGTTAAGTTGTGAGTAATGAATAAACGTATCGAATGAATCTACATCGACCATATGTGTATCATCGTATTTTACATGGACTACATTCGTGAGTTTCGACAAGCCATCGGTATTATTCGGCATAATCGACGTAGCCAATTCATCACGGCAAATAAGACGTTTCATTCCGTCGGCGAATTGAAGGATGTTTTTATCGCCAATCGTATAAAAATTACTTCGATCGACTGTAAGACCGAATTGTTTGGCTCGTTCGTTGATGAGATTATCTTCACCGCCCCACGCCCAGTAATTTGGGAACCCGTTAATTCTCTCGAAATCGACGCCGCGAATCGAAAATATTCCGCCGAGTGCGAATTGAAATCCATAAAAATGCTTGATGACGCCATAATCGGTATAATAATTCAATATGTTTTTATCATAAGGTAATGTATCGACGTCATTAAAAATGAAGATGATATCTTTGTAATGATTTGGGAAGGCCTCTTTTAATGCTAAAAACCCTATATTTTTCATGGCACCGCGATTAAAGGGACGTTTATCATTTTGATGAATGAAGTAAAATGTCCAATCTTCGCGGGGAATATCCTCCATAATTTTATAGATGTATGTGCTGAAAAAGACACGATGTGGTTCGCGATCGCGATAGGGGACGATAAACACATATTTGGGGATGTGTGTATTAGGAAGTGATGTTTCTTCGTCCATGTCTAAAATAGAGTAACGAATATAATATCATATTATAAGAAAAATATGATATTATAACGGTCACCCACCGGCGACGATTTCATTTCGGCGCATATTTATCAATTATCATCTTCGGAATCAGTCTTTCGCGCATATCGTATAATTTTTTGTAGCATTTGTTGATCGTAACCTCGCTCATATCGCTAATCCGATTGACGTCTTTCTTCGTGATGGGAAGGTGACACATACATGCGACGAAGTAGATAATTCCTGATGCGATACTATGGGGTGTATTTTCCGGAATCAAGTTCTGTTTTTCGATCATGACCGCGATAAACTGACATAATTTGGTGAGTTCATCGTTGATAGCGAGACGGCTACAATATCTCTCGATGAATGCTTCCGGCTTTGTCTTACAGAAGTTCGTTTTCTCGGAGTTGTCTAAATTGGATTCAAGTTCGTTTATAATACTGACCGCATTTTTACATCCTTTTGTTGCGCTGGTATTGTCAAGATTGAATATATTCGCGATTTCTTTGGGTGTGCGCGGGCAGTTATGTATTTTACATGCGATATAGATGGATGCGCCGACGACGCCATCTCGGTTCAGGCTCCGGAATGTTTTGTGTTCAGAAATGCGTTTATGAACACGGAGAGCTTCGTCGATAATCATCTTTGAAATCCCCTTATTTTGCGCGAGGGTGGTAATTTTCTGGAACATGTCGTATTGTGCCTTCTCTCGATACGGCATCGATTGCCATTCGGTGTAACGGCGGATTTTCATCATGTCTTGAGAATAGGAGCCGCCCTCGCACATGACTTTACAACCATAGGATGATTCTTTGAGGAGCGGATTAACGGGCATACCACACCGTGTTGGGTCGTTATTTTGATTGTCATCTGCTCCATAGTAACGCCATTCTGCGGTTTGATCGAGAGATTCATCCTTATAAAGAATACTACATGCTGGATTTTTACATGTGAGGAAACCGTCATCTGTAAGAACGACATCACTTGAGCATACTTCGCATTTCTCTCGAATTCCTGATTTGCGATAGAGGCATTCAACATCCGTTTCGGATTTGATGAAGAGTGCTGACATTCGTTTTATAGGAAATGCCCGCGACTGTATTGGATGATGATCTGCGACGTCGAGAGAATCATCGCAGGTTTCTGTCACAAATCCGCCGCCCCTCGATGATGTTTGTTTCGGTGATTGTTGTATTGTTTCCGGAATATTGAGTGTCGATGTGTTTATTGATTTTGTATCTTCTTGGTCTTCAGTAATATTTGTATACTCTTTAATTATTTCTGGCATAAAATCTTCCTCGATTTTCATCCATATATTCTCTTTTACACGTTTGTTTTTTTTCGTTTCATTTTTTGGATGGGTGGTTGCTGGATAGCGATAATGTCGCACGCCGTTACCGTTGCTACCGCTGCTGCCACAGCCACAGCCGCCGCCTTGAATAGAAGTAGGAATGAACACACCATGACACGAATTTAAGTTTGAAAGCATAATAATACGATTTGTCAATATATGAAACGTGAAATGTGTGTGTTTATCCACTCTTTAAATAAAACATATATTTATGTCTTTAAATCATTTTTACTATTCAATTTTATCGTTCAATTCGTGATAACTATTATCTATTGGTATTACAGTAGAATATGGGAAATAAGATATCAAACTCTGCCTCATTTGGTGATGATGTAGAAAAGATGGCGTTGCGTCTGGATTTATACGCGCAACGTATTATTTTGAAAGAAGTAAAATTCAATTCGTCGCTTTCAGATAGTGGAAAATGTGAAAAGCTTATTATTATTACAAGTGAAGTCCTCAACCGGCTTCCATTTCGTCTGATTTCATACATGGACCGACGTCATAAATTATTTTCTGAGAAATACGAGACATTTAATGCGATGGACCGTGCGCTTCTTGTAAACACGAACCCAGAGATTTTGAAAGAAAGTAAATTAGATGAACCAAATGAATTTAGAAAGAGACAAATGTGTGTTGGTCTTGCCCGTTTTTATATTCAAATCGGTAATTTATTCAACGCGATTATGACAACGATGCGACCGTATAATTATGAAAATACACGTCGAACTGGACCAGATAATTTCTATGATATGCTTACATTCAGTTTATTGGAGGGTCGTTCGTCATCATCGAAAGATAAACTTCGTTATGAGATGTCAAATATGTCCGGATTTGCGAAAAAACAACAGGATATGAGAAAACGGTTATCGAGTATGTTGAAATTCGGCGAAATGGTTCAAGACTTGACACCTGGAGACGGTATTTGTAATGTTCAGCGCGAAATCGAACAAACGAAGATAACACCACTGACGATAACTGGTTCATCGGCAACCGAGACCAAAATAAAGCCGTCGATGTTTGCTATGTTAGAAGAACTCTATTATGATATTTTTCATCAGTCGTCAAGCGTGAATCCGAAGTCGCCGCAGTTTATCGCGATGACAGCGGTCATGAAAGAAAAAATATACCGTAACGATGTGCGTGTATTGTATCGTATTGTTACGGGTGGAAAGGAACCTGGTCCTGAAATCGAGACATTTACTGATGTTGCGAAATACGTAAATGATAATGAAGAAATTAAGAATTGGTGTAATCAACCCAGTAATAAAAATATGAAAATTAAAGTAACTGACGAATTACGAAGTGACTCCGGTTTCGTAGAATACGTTCAACATATTAAAGATACGATGTATTATATTTCAAAACAAAGAAAGACGATTGTTGGTTTATTGGACCGCGTTTTTGTAACGATGAAAAAGAGCGAAGACGAATTGCGAGAGATTGAACAAACATGGTATAAATCGGGGGCGAAACGTTATGAAGGATTCGAACGTGATGACGAATATTCACGCGAGTTCTTCAAACTCAATCTAAAATATGACTTTTTTATCAATCCGAATTTGACCGATTCGGATTTACAATCGATTACGAATGAAGCGCGGACACGTATTGTTCGTTTATACGCGGATAGTTATCAGAGATTTTTAAAAGGGTTTCAAATCCTTCAAAAAATCCAAGCAAATAGTGAAGTGATACAGCTTCAAATGCGTCAAGAGCTCGCGAGTAAAGGGCAAGAGCAACCGGATACGACGATGACGAATAAGACGAAACCGAATACTACGAGCGACGAAAAAAACAGATCGATTATTGAAACGATCAACTGGGACGGCACAAACCTACGAGATGAAAAAACCACATCAGAAACAATACAGTCGATCATAAGTGAGAAAAGTTCAGAAATAGGAAGTATATTCAGAGAAATGACGCGAAAAATACATGAAAAAGGATTGAGCGACGAAAAATATAAGCAACCGTCACTGTTTTATTTGAAGAAAACGAACGCGATCATTCGGCCTTATTTAATGAAGGATCAATTCAATCGAGAAATAAATGAAAATGTTAAATTTCAATTGTCTTCCGTTGATCAACAGTTTGAAAGTTATATGAATAAAGATAAATCAAATCCGAATTCATCATCAGGATCATTTTTGACGTCGATTGTGTAAAGTCGTCGTCGTCGTCGTCGTCGTCGTCTCCGCTTATCCTAATCGATTTTCCAATTTTTGAAAATATTCTTGATTATATATCAAATTGCCGGTTGGACGATAAGAATCGGTTGGCTTGTATTCTTTTTTATCGGTTCCGCCGCCGCTATTGACTCCATTATTACCGCTACTTCCGCCGCCTCCCGCCGCACCAGACGGGTCGTTTCTTTGATTATATAATAATGTATTTGCGTCTTCTGGAGTGCGCGCCCCACCACCGCCACCGCTTCCCTTGTCGTATTTTATGATGTTGCCTTCTTCATCATACAATATTGGTCGCCCATACTCATCGATCGCCGTTCCTGTTTTTTTCTTGAACTCGTTACGAACATAGTTGGGAACATAATGATGCCATGAAATGAGTAAAAGATTGGGGTGTGTATAACGGACCATAAATTTGTTTTCTTGTAACTTATCGACGAGATACGCGATACAACCCGCGTGATCATAATTCGCCACTCCAAGAATGATTTCTGGAACGACAAACCAACAAAACTGCTGCTGACATTTTTGTCGTGATGTAAGCTTTATCTTATCATGAATCCGCGTGAGAATTTTGTTATACGTGAATAGTTTGTTTTTGTCTTGTTCCTGTTTTTTTTGATACAACTCATCTAAATTTATTTTTTCCACATTCTCCACATTATCACTGGAGAATTTGAATAAGTCGTCCATTTACACGATGTTTCTTATAAGGGTGTTTCGTATGTATTCATAGAAGAAAATAAACGAAGCAACAATAACGCAATACACCGAGGAACAATATAAATAATAAATAATAAGAAATGTATATACTTATAAAAATGACGAGTTCTCCGGATAGACAAACAGTTATAAAACATCTCGTGATTTCATCCGGCGGTCCAGCCGGTCATATGATGTATAGTATCCTTCGCACGTTAAATTTGAAAGGTATCTGGGATATTAAAGATATTAAATCGATATACGGCTCTTCGATCGGAACATATATCGCGATTATACTATCGTTGCGTTATGATTGGCATGTGCTCGACGATTATCTAGTGAAACGTCCGTGGGAAAAGATTTTTACGCGCGGTTCTGTTTCCAGTAGTAGCGGGAATGGCGGCAGCAGCGGCAGCAGCGGCAGCAGCGGTAGCGGTAATACGAATGACGCTGACAGTAGTGCTTCTTCTACATTTGTTGATAAAATAGAATATATTTTACGATTATACAATCATCACGGATTATACGGATTAAAAGAATTTACGGAAACGCTACGACCCGCATTACAGGGGAAAGATATCTCTGTGAATGTCTCTTTACGCGAATTTTATGAAAAAACCGGTGTTGAACTTCATTTTATTGTGACCGAACTCAATAAATTTTGTGTCGTCGATTTCAACTATAAGACTCATCCGAATCAGTCGTTGATCGAGGCGTGTTATATGAGTTGCTGCTATCCGTTTGGATTTACTCCAATTTACCGTGACGGGTGTTGTTATTTGGATGGCGGAATCATTAACGATTACCCTGTGACTGAGTGTATTCGTGATCAAAAATGTAATCTCTCGGAGATCTTAGGTGTAAAGATGTTGTGGGAGCGAAAACCGACGAATCTCACAGACAAATCATCAGTGCTACAATTCGTTAGCACATTTTTCAGTCAAATCAACTCTAATTTTTTTGAAAATAGAGTCACACGTGCGATACCGAATGAAGTTGTTTGTGTTAGCAAGGTATTTTCCGCTCAAGATTGGATAAATTGGATAAAAGACGAAAATTATCGCCGTGAGTTAGTTTTGCGCGGAGAAACTTTTGCGAATGTATTTCTTTCCTATCGCAGAAACTTCCATGAAACACGTTTATTTGAACAAAGTCCGCATTCATCGCTTCCAGAACTCGACGCGACCGCCGCTGTCCAAAATGTTATACTTGATACATCGGCGCCAGTTTCGGAGCCGGCGTTGGATATTATTCATACTGGTGATGAATATGACATAAACGAAGCCGAGACAACAGATCATGACATAATAGCATCCACACCGAATACTACCTCATTCGAACTTCATAATAACGACGAGACTACGATGGTTTGACATATTTATCACCGTAAAAATACTATATGGTGTTTATATCTCACTATAATGTCTTCGTTATTATGATATTACACAATCACAGTTTTGAGAAATTGATTAATCTGATCTTTATCAGGCTTTGCGTCATACTCGATGACCTGACCATCTTTTACAAGCTTGATCGTAGGATAGCCTTCGATCTTGAATTTATCCGCCATATCCGGTTCCGCTTCACAGTCGACAGTTGTAAATGTCACTGTGTAACCATTAAGCGGTTGTCCTTTCAGTTCTTTTTCAACTTCATCAAAAATTGGTTTGGCGCTCTTGCAGTGAGGACACCAATCTACTTTGAATAAGAAAAGTTGCGCGACCTTGTCGTCGGTGGCTCCAATACCATCAGGTGCTGATGTTATACCTTGAGAATCTTGGAAGAACTTATTTAATCCGGGAATCATATCGTTCTTGATGATGTAATACACAATACCGCCGATCGCGGCAAGAATCACGATTGCGATGACGATATTTTTAGAGTTAGCCGAAATCGTTGAACTAATAGAAGACAACGTGGACGAAGCTGAATTCGTAAGAGATGCCGTCGCCGACGATGTTTCAACCATTTTATTACTAGTTTATATTGCTATATTATATTATACCGATCTTTAATCTATATAATAAACGAATATGAAAACAACTTCACGTATATTATATACAAACACACACACCGATATTTTATAAATGATTTTTCGCGATAAAAAAACCGGCGATTTACTAAATATCCGGAGAGATGATTATACAAATGATCGTATGTATTTTCAAGAAATAATTCGTGTAAATGGAGAACCCGGTTGTGTATCAAACACGAAAACGAAAAATAGCCAGTTCACACCCCGTTATACATGTCCGTTTCACGATATATTGTTACAATCGCAATACAACAATACCTAAAATAATAATTAATAAAATGAACCCGACTGTGATGAAGAAATTGTATTTAAGATCCGGAAATAGGTCTGTTTCAATAATTCCTTTTGTATCCATAATAGGTTTGACTGCTTGAATTAAGATCGCGGACGTTCCTAATAACATAGCAATAATTATAAGTTTTGTAACCCATGAATACCATGTACCCCGCGATACCGAAAATGGACTTAGGAAAAACAAAATGACAAAAAGAAGCGAAACACCTAAAAGAACACATGAATATTTGGTTTTTTCGCTGTATTGGACGATATAATTCGTTGGGTCTTCGAGGATGGAGGTTGTGCTTGCCATAATGAAATGAAATGGAATGAAATGGAATGAAATGGAATGAAATGAAATGGAATGAAATGAATGTTATATATACCATCGAATATTTATCAATACCTCTTTCGTATCGCCCATATCGGATAATTTTTACCGCTTACAGTCCAATCGGGATAAAACCATGTTTCATTCGATAAAAAGATAGTTCCATATTTTTTACGGACTACCGAAAATATGCTTTGGTCATTTCTGGCTGCGTGAAATGTTGTAAAGTTCGGAAGTTTGCCAGTCGAATCATCGATCAAATGATACTGGCAACAACCTTCATACCAGCGATCAATAAGTTCGATCGTGTGTTGACACTTTCGAAGAACAAAAACACCTCCGACAAGTTGCCCAGTTTTTACAATCGCTGGATCGTTCGCGTTGTAATACTCGAAAATATCCATCTTTGTAAATAATTCGTCTAAATGGTCCATTTGAAAAGAAATATTTCCGATTTCTTGATTCATGTTGAGGGTATCGAAGTATTCCAATAATCGCGGCTTCCCCTCTTTGTTCATAAAACAACCAGCGTCAGCATACACTAATATGTCATTCTCGTTCATTCTCTCCAGCGTTTTTTTGGTGAGATACGGCTTCCATAACCAACAGCCATATCCTCGGCTTGCGTTTGATTCTATGAATTGTCGATGTTTGCCCCAGAATGAAGTATCAGACATGAGGTCTTTCTCGGTGTAGCCGATGATCTCGTCAAATACTTCGAATTCACTTGCTTCACGACATACGCGTTTTACTGCGCTGTGATAGTTTTCGGATGGACCACCGAATGTTATGAACCTTTTACGTTGTGGCTCTGATGGTGGCGGTGGCGGTGGCGGTGGAGGTGGCACGGCAGTCATATTTTACCGTGGATTATAATATATGTATTATATAACATAAAAACGTTTTTATTAGAACGAAACAATCCGACCGTTTCGTCTTAAAATATGACCACGAAAAAACGAAAACACCGATTATCGGTATCAGAACGTGCTAAAATGTTGAACGGTGGCGGTCGCACCACTAGACGCAAACACCAGAAAAACACCGGCGCCGGCGATAAGGTGCGTTTAATTCCTCACAATACTACCAAAAAAATGAGAGCATTTACCAAGAAAGATTTTCACAGCGGCGACGGTATGCTTACGACGGTATGGGGGCCGAGTATGTGGCATTTCTTACACACGATGAGTTTCAATTATCCTGTGACCCCAACGCAAGAACAGAAAAAGCATTATATGGATTTTATACTGAACTTAAGGAATATACTTCCGTGTAAATATTGCCGAATGAATTTGACGAATAATTTAGCAACACGACCGCTGAAAATGTGCCATATGGAGAGTCGTGAAACATTCTCGCGTTTTATTTATGAGCTTCATGAGACTGTAAATAAGATGTTGGGGAAGAACTCTGGGCTTTCATACTGCGATGTGCGCGAGAGATATGAACATTTCCGGTCTCGATGCACACAGGATGCTCCGAAAGTATTTAATTTTAAGAAATTTTATCGGGGAAAAACGGGGAAGAAAGGCCAACATGAGAAGGGGTGCACCGAACCTTTATATGGGAAGAAGGCGAAGTGCGTGATATCGATTGTGCCGCAAGAAGTGAAGGTGCCGACATTTAGTGTAGATGACCAGTGCATCAAGAAGAGGGGGGAAGTGGTGGTGAAGGAAGAGGAAAAGGCATAATTTTTATGTAAGGTTAATGTATATAGTTGTAAGAGGTGTCGGGATGTCGAAGAGAGATAGCCAAGGGAATAAGAAACCGTCAGTAGCAAGAGATCAGCCACGTGGTGCAGCAGGGCCTCGGCCACATGTTGATGATGATGAAATGCCCCCAAACCAGCTTCAACCACCAGCAAGGATAGGCGCAGTTGCTGGTGGAGGTATTGGCGGTGATCAAGCTATTGAAGCACGAGATATTGCGGTGCAGGTGCGTGATATTGAACAAGCGGTAGAAGCGGAAGAATTAAGACTACAACAAATCCGACAGGCAATAGAGAATGCAAATCAAAGAAGAGAGAATCGAGCAAATGTAGAGGATGAGTTACTTCGTTTGCGAGACGAAAGAGAAAGAGTGGTTAGAGAAGTTAGATGTCTTCTGCAAGGACCTCAGAACGTTGCCGCAAGAGCAGATTTGGAACAGAGACGAGCCCTCATGCCACTCGTCGATATTTTCTTTGATGCTTTTAGACCGTTTTTAACTGAGGCGTATGATAATGTGGCAAATTTCAGAGAATGTTTTCCTGATGTTCCAGACCGTAGACGTGGTAATGATTTGTCCCCACGAGAACAATTACTTCGAAATAGTTTTGAATTATTGATAAAAGAATCTATTGTACAAGGTATTAGTGTTCCTGAAACAGCAATTAGAGCATTTACGCAATTATTATTTAATGACGACCCTTTTAGAATGCTAGTAAGTGCTGGCGGTTCTATTGTCGCGATTATACTTGCAAGGGATGCTTTACGTATATTTTCGAGAACCGTTATTAGTGTTATGACGTTTGGAACGTTGAGCCTAGAACAGCTTACAAACCTATGTTGCTTTGTATATTATAATTGTACTTTGGTAAATTTACGAAATTTGCTTATCTATTTTAATGTTCCTGTTGACAACGCACAAGCATTTATCCGGGCGATTCAGAATTTTAACAGTGAACAACGTCAATACATCATTATGTCATTATTTTTATTCGGGTTGAATGCGATTCAACACCCAGAGCAATTAAGACACAACATAGATAGATTAATAGAAGGAGCACAACGATACTTTCCCCGTAATGGTGGTGCCCAGGGGGATCCTGCTGCTGGCGATAATAATGCGGCGGGGTTAGCCGCCCCACCAGCAAATGCAGCAGCAGCGGCAGCAGCCTTGAATCAAGCTCAGGGTGGAATAGCGCCAGCAGATGCTGTTGCTGCTGCT
>Ga0194133_10003705_pt1 | contig 21389 bp, 28 predicted proteins | sample TA2KigOf40mmetaG_FD_155448 | JGI IMG/M metagenome (GOLD analysis project Ga0194133, IMG submission 155448) | Freshwater microbial communities from Lake Tanganyika, Tanzania - TA2015055 Kigoma Offshore 40m | ecosystem: Environmental > Aquatic > Freshwater > Lake | place: Tanzania: Lake...
ACAATTAATATTACCCGTGTATTAATTTTAATGATTTCAGATGGATATAGGCCAAAAATTTATTTATAATTTCATAATATATGTAAGAACATAATAAGGTGGTTGAATACCATATCCCCATGATTCACCTGTGTAACTAGCTTCAGCTGTACCACCTATCCTATTGCCACCACCACTATAACCAGGACCTGGTCCCCATTGAATAGCTGATATTGAATGTGTATGGTGTGCCATTTCTTTAACAATTGGTTGTCTCCAATCAGATCCACCTCTATCACCAAACCAGTGATTCATCATCTTTGTTGTATAATTATTACTAATATCACCATAAAAAGAACTTTTACATTTCTCAGAATTTCCACATACATCAGTTCGGGCATTTGGCATTACAACTGGTAATTCATCACCCCATATATTATTACCTTTTCTTTGATACCACATTCTAATAAATCTTCCTCGTAAATCTGGTGTATTATTTAAACCATCACAAATGGCCCATCCATCTGGTGCTGTCTCTGCATTATATGCTATAATACATCCACGTGGTAACATATTAAAAGATGTATCTACAGTTAAGCCATTTGTTACTTTAACATTATTAAATGTCACAGTACCCGTTCTATCTCCATATACTTTCGCTATGTTTCTCAATGATTCAGAAGAAAAAATTTTGTCATTAAAATGTTCATAATTTGTATAATTTTTGTCAACTGTATCAACTTTCCATATGAGAATAATTAACAATATTATTATTATTATAAATAATAAATTCTTCATATTATAATACAATATTATTTTTAATTATAAATTTATTTTTTTGTTCTTCATCATAAAATTCTATTTTTCCAAATAATGTTGTTCCTAAGAATGGTTTTAATGTTAACATTAATTTTGTCACAATAAAATTTGAATTAATAATGATAATTTTTTCTAGATTTTCATATTTTTGAATAAGATGACCAAGCTTAATTGTTAAATTTACTTTCATTAAATGTTTAAATGTAAAGCCATTAAAATTAATAATCCAAATCCATTTGTCTGGATTAATAAATTCTAAATAGTTTTCATAATGTGATAGCAATGCTGATTCATCTTCATCATCTTTTGCTTCAGATATTTTTGTATAAAACATAAAAGAGTTTGAATTATATTTTGAGATATGGTTAAAGGAATGAAAATCTGGATTATTATGGCATAATTTACATATTGATTCCATGTGTAAATCTTTATATATTATAAAATTTTTATTTATTATATTATATGACGATTGTTAATGGTATAGAAATAGACCACATAAATGTTCAAAGAAATTTAATGAAAGATGCTATATCAAATAATGATAAAATAGAAGATAAATTAAATGTTATTATAGTAATATCGAATCCATGTGAATATGCTAGAAGATATATTTTAGCTAAAGAATTTATTGCTAGAATGGAAATGGAAGAAACAAATGTAAGATTATTTGTTGTTGAATTATGTTATTCAAATCAAAAATTTAGAGTGACCAATAGTTCTAATCCATCACATTTACAACTAAGAACTGATACAGCCCCAATTTGGCATAAAGAAACAATGATTAATGTTGGTGTACAAAAATTATTACCAAAGACTTGGAAGGCATTTGCATGGATTGACGCGGATGTATCATTTGAAAATAATGATTGGGCGATGTCTACATTGAAGATTTTAAATGGTACAGCTGATATTGTACAATTATGGTCACATTGTTGTGATCTGGATAAGAATGAAATGTCAATGTCAGTTTTTAATAGTTTCTGTTATCAATATACAAAAGGTAAAAAATATTGTGGAACTGGAATTAATTATTGGCATCCTGGTTTTGCATGGGCTATGACACGCAAAGCATATGAAAAGATGGGTGGATTGTATGATCTTGGAATCCTAGGTTCATCTGATAATATTATGGCTTTATCATTTATTCAAAATGGTTTAAAAGGTATAAATGAAGAATCAGAAGATGGATATAAAAAAACAATTCAAGAATTTCAAGAAAGAGTTAAAAATCTACGTTTAGGTTATGTACCTGGTGTGATTCGACATTATTTTCATGGTTCAAAAGCAAATAGAAAATATAAAGAAAGATGGCAAATTTTAGTTTCACATAAATATAATCCAGAAATTCATATTAAAAAAGATAAAAATGGTTTATTAATACCATCTAATTCTTGTCCACAAAAATTACTTGTAGATATTTTACAATATTTTAGCGAGAGAAATGAGGATGATGGCTATTTCTAACATAGGTACATGAATCATCGTGACGTTCGATACGTGTGAACATTGTATAATCATATGAACCAACGTCATTTAGTCTAATAATATGATAATTATCATTCTCAACGTTCATAAATAGTTTTGAATCAACTTGTGTAAATTTAAATCCAAACTTGTTGAATAGTTCTGCCAATACATCTTCATTTAGATTCAAATCACTTGGATTTTGAACAGTAAAATCAGCCATATTTATCGTCCAGATTGACTTGTAAGAATTACGCATTGAATTAATTCCAACGATATCCATGTTTATAATAGTAAATTATTAATACTAAAGTATATTAAACATTTATAAATTCAATTTTTAAACAAATGTTTGTGTTTCACAAACTGTATTAAGAATAGCTAAGGTTACTTCGTAAGGGTCTGCATTAGCAGCTGGTCTTCTATCTTCTATATAACCTTTACCTTCACTCTTAACATTAACAGGTATTCTTATTGATGATGAACGGTCACATAAACCATATGAAAATCTATCGATTGGTGATGTTTCGTTTTTTCCAGTTAATCTTAAATTATTATCTTTTCCATAAACTTTAATATGTTCATTATGTGTTAAACTTAATTTTGTAATTGCATCTTTAATATTTAATAAATTACAATCATAACGCATTTCTAGTGTTGAGAAATTAGTATGTAGTCCAGAACCATTTAAATTAGAAAAAGGTTTAGGATGAAATGTAATGTCAACTCCATATTTTTCTGCAATTTTTATTAATAAATATCTAGCAAACCATAAATCATTGGATGCAGCAATAGCACTTGTTGGACCAATTTGAAATTCCCATTGTGATGGTGTAACTTCTGAATTTGTACCACAAATAGATAATTCTGCACGTAAACAACAATATAAATGTTCATCCACAATTTGTCTACCAAATGAATTTGAAGCACCAACTGAACAATAATATTGTTTTGTTTCTAATTTATTATAATGTTTACTCTTTTTATCTTTTTTATCTATTTCAACGCCATATAATGTTTTATCTTTATTAAGCATAATATATTCTTGTTCAAAACCAAACCATATATTAATATCAGATGAAAATTTATTTTGAATTAATTTATGATAAGAATTTGTAGAATGTGGCGAACCATCCTGATTTAATACCTCACATAAAACAATAAACCCGTCAATATCATCAGGTAATAATGGGTTCGAAATTTTATCAATTGGATTTAAAATAAGATCAGAATTTTTAGTTTCAAATTGTCCTGTTGACGACCCATCAAAATTCCATTTAATAATATCATCTTCGGATTTTACAATCTTAATTTTTGATCTAAGATTATCGCCATCAAACCATATATATTCAGCAATAAGTGTCATTATAATTATAAATAAAAATATAATTTTTTTTTTATGTAAGTTTATGAGTAAATATTTTGGTTTTGTAATAATTATTAAAAGAAGTGAAAATTTTACTACTTCATCTGATGCTATATTGAATATAGCAAAAAGTATATGCTGATACAAGTAATACAACAACATTTAATAATATAAAAATTTTAAATAAGTTAGATGTAAGTGGAGGAGAAGCAATTTCAAATATAAATAAATTAACTACTAATGACTTATCATCAAATAATATTCGTTCAACTTATCTTCAATCAGATTATATAAATGTAAAAAATAATATAGATATGAGTGGAAATATTTTTGCAAGAGGTGCTGGTTCAACTATTAATACATTAACAACAAACTATATTAGAAACAATGGTGATACTAGTTTGGGTGGTAATGTAATTGCACCAAATATAACATCAAGTAGAATATATAGTCCAAATAGAGTATATTTTATGGCATTAGGTGATGATGGTTATATAAGGGTATATAAATCAGATAATGATGCAGCTGTTTTTTACATTGTTAGAGCAACACAATAATTAATATTTTCTATTATAATCATTATATGCAATTTAAACACTTACTTTTAATTGTAATAATCTGTGGAATAATTTATTATTTATATAAATTAAATAATAAAACATCACAAATACAACCAATTAAATCAACACAATCAGAACCAATACAACCATTACAACAAATAGAACCAATACAACAAATAGAACCAGTGCAACAGATAATTATACCTTCACCTTATATTGATCCATATATTAGCCCATATTATGACCCATATTATTATCCATATTGGGACCCTTATGATTTATATCCATATGGAATAATTGGCGTTGATGCTGGTGCTGATTGGAATTCAACATATAATGTTGTTGGACATGGATATCATAAAAGAAGAGATAGAAAAAATAGAAGAGATATAAGAAGAGATAGTAGAGATATAAGAAGAAATATAAGAAGAGATAGAAGAGATAGAAGAGATAGAAGAAGATAATAAAAAATAAATGAACATTCTAACATTCTAACATTTTAACAATATTTTTCATTAAATTTTGTACAATCATAAACAGCAATTAAATCACGATATTTTGGTATTGTTATTATATCATATATTTGTGCTTCAGGAATAGATTGTTTACATTTTTTATCTTTACAATATTCTTCTTTATGATGTAGAACAAGATCCGATAATGATATTAGATTAAATTGTAATAATGTTGGATGTATAATAAGATGTGTAAATGATGGAGCATTAATTATAATTTTTTTATTAAATTTTATTTCTAACTCTGGAACTATAATGTATTTATTGCTAAAATATAAATTTTTTTCATCAAGATTATATGCTTCATCTGAACCACCGCCGCCAGGAGATGCACCACATATAATATGATTAATACTATGTTCTAGGTCTTGCAATACTTGCATATTGTGTTCATCTGCACACATATATGTTGTAACATCATATTTTATCATTAATTCATAAATATTTAAAAATACATTTTTATCTCTTGATTGAACTGGTGATTTTTCTTTTTTTTCTTTCTTTTCACCTTTTTCTTTTTCTTTTTCTTTTTCTTTTTCTTTTTCTTTTTCTTTATCTTTATCTTTATCTTTATCTTTTTCTTTCTTTTCACCTTTATCTTTCTTCTCTTTAATATGTGAATAAAAAAAGATTGGAATATGACCCATAACAATTTTAATTGAATTTTTATTATCTTGTAAAGTTTTTTCAAACCATTCAATCATTTTTTTAATATATTCATCTTTTTTAGCTTTGTTAAAAAAATTAATATATTCATCTGATTCTAATAAATTGGTATCAATAATTAAAAATAATAGAGATATATCATGAATATTTATTTTAACTGAATAAAATGCATTTGGCATGATCCAATTTCCAAATTCTATTTGATTTCCATTAATTATAAAATCAGTATCATTAAAACATTTCATAATCTGATATTGTAATATAAAAGGATATATAACATCATGATTACCTAAAACCATAAATGATGGAACTTTTGTGAAACAATCAAAACCATTATTTATTAAATCTTTAGTTAATTGTATAAAATTGTATCCATCAAATTCTCTTTTATCATCGTTTATTGTTAAATTATTTAATTCATCTTGATATTTTGTTCTTAATTCCTTTAATTTTTTATCATAATAAATATTATCACCAAGTAAAAATCTTATCTTTTTTATTATATCACCTTCTGTTGATTTTATAATTTCAGATAATGTTTTCTGTTGAAATGAACCTAAATGTGAAAAATTAAGTGCATCTTGACAGTTAGAATTCCAACATCCAAATATATCAAAATTTGGGTAAAAATCAAGGTTTAATGTAAAATTTAACCCGGAATAAAAAGAATCATAATCTATTTGTGTATCTATTGTATCTTTTATTGATTGCAAAATTTCTGGTTTATCAACTTCTAATTTGATAGTCATTATAAAATAAAAAAATAAAAAATAAAAATTGAAAAATAAAATTACATAATATTATATTGTTAAACTATTATATTATACAATAATGTGCACTAATACAACTAATACTTGGAATGGATTATTATTTACCGCGGATCAACTAATTCAATCTGGAACATTATCAGAATATCAAATTAAAAAAATTTTACCTTTAGTAGAATTAAAAAAAGTTATTAAACATAATAAATTATCAGAAAATTTTATTAGAAATAATATTGAACCTCTAGTTGAGATGCAAGATTCAGATGATGAAGATTATATAACTCTTACTGATGTTTATCGTGTACAAAAATATAATTTTAATTAATTATTTACTTTTTTATTGATTATTATATTTACTTTTTATTTATTATTATATTTACTTTTTTACTTTTTATTTATTATTTTGTTGTTGTTTATATCTAATTATAATAACAATAATAATTAAAATTATAAATACAATAATACCAGCTAATATAGAATAGAATACAATGGGGTCTAGACCAAAAATGAGGTCATTTGTATTTATTTCGCCATTATTATCAATACTAGTTGATAAGTATACAGAATCATTCGGGGTTGGAGTTATTGGTAATAATGTCCATGCTTCAACAATAATATTAAAATCTGAATATGGGAACCATTGATATCCGTTAATCCCCCAACTTGTACCCCATGAATTTCTAAGTATTAATCTTTCAGATAAATCATCGTACCCAACTATTGTTATACAATGATAACCAAAATTAGTAATTTTTAAATTTGTTGTTTTCCAAAATGTATTTGGGTCGGCGTCTGTATATACAGGTAACATCACAATAATTGGACCTGTATTTAATAATGCAATTTTTAAATCAGATAAAGATGTAATGTAATATGAATCAGATATCTTATAATCTAATGCCGAATCGTATATTTTTGGCTGTATTGATTTATTTAACATTGTCATTGGGAATATTTTATCTGTTGCAACACCCATTTTTTTAACTATATCAATAGAATCTTTTGAATCCATACCTTCATCCTTACTTGTATCATTTCTATTATTATAAATAAATGCTGGTGATAAATAATCTAAATATTTTTTAGTTATAATATTTTTATATTCAATTGATGCAGCTGTTGCAAATGCAACACAGCAATTAGTTTCACCCTGATCTCTAATTGGAAGTAGAATTGATGTAAGATTATATGTTTTTGGTAAACTTGTACTAGCAGCTTTAATACCTTCAGGTGATTTAAGAAAATCTGAAAATGATTTGTCATCTACAGTAATCTTACTTAACAATGCGGTCAACTTAAATTTTTTTAAACCAAATTCAATTACTGGTTGATATTGTTTAATATATGTATTAATATTATCAACTAATTCGGGAGGTAATACACCATTAATTTTTTGCTTATATAAATCTATATCTATTGGTATTTGATATTCTTCTGCTAAAAAATTTATTGTATTCTTATTTGTAGTAAAAAAAATTTTTATTTTATCTAATAAACTCATTATATTTATTTATATCATTAATAAAGAAAATAAAAAATTATTTATTATTATGTTTACCAATCCAATTACTTAGTTTGTTGTGATTCATTGCGCTCTATTGGTGTATAAGATGAGACGGCAGTAGCTACAGCTGTTGATTCAGCAAAACGTACACGATTCAGTGCATGAGATGTAGATCGTAGTACATTTGCACAACCGACAGATGTATTACCATAATTGATACAAGTATTTGGATCAATTCCAAGACCTTTTCCAAAACCAATTGCATCAAAATTTGTTCCAAGAAAATAGAAAATCCAAGAATATTTCTCACGTTGATGAATAATCTTTTCGCGAATCACTTGACGTCCAGATTCTCCATAATAAATTCCTTCAGAAGCATTCTCCATTCCATCAGTTAGTACAATGATTACAACCTTACCCGGCTTTTCAACTGTCATTGTATCAAGTTGTTGTCCAATCTGCTCAATAAAACGTGATAGAGCATAATACAATGCAGTTGAACCACGTGGTTTAATATCTTCTGCAGTAATTGTAACTTCAGAAGAATTTTTATCAATAAAACAGTTCTGATATGTTTCATCAAACTTTGACATTGTTACAAGAACTTTGCCACCAACCTGGTCCCGAATAAGTTTGGTAATTTCTTCAGATGTCTTTGTTGGATTAAGAGCTTGCATAGACCCAGAGACATCAACAAGGACACCGACATATGTAAAATCTTGATTAAGAGGTGTAGACATTATAATAATGATTATATGTATAAAAACTTGTATTTTCTAAGCATTTTTATTTTCAATTTTTTATTTTCAATTTTTAATTTGGAATTATTAATTTTATAAGAATATCCTTATTCGTAATTTGTTCTTTTATCTTTTTTACTAATTGATCATAATATCCTGGATAAGCAGATTTTACTTTCATCATATCATTATTAAAATCGTCAAATGATGTTGAATTTGCATGTTTATAATTACAAATATAACTAAATAGAATTAATAATAATGGATTTATACTGGAATATTGCAAAGAGAGAAATAGAGGTGTTATACCTGATGATACTTCTTTAATATCAAAAAAGTCATTCATTTTTTTTAATCTTTCAATATAATCCATTTTACAAAGAATCGGATGTACATTACGAATAGATTCAGGTAGTGGTGAAATTGTTTGTTTATACATATTTTTTGTTATAAAATAATTGTATAATAAATAATAATATAATATAATTTTCAATTTTTTTATTTATTTAATATATAAATGAAAACTCGTACTCTAGTAATAATTGCTATTTTAGTATTTGTTGTATTGGTTGCATCATATTGGCATGCTACTGAACAATATACAAATGATGATGTTGGTGCTGATTCAAGATTAAACTTATATAAGCCAAGACCAACACAACAAATTGCAGGTAAAGGTTATGCAACTTGTGACGGCGTAGTTATGGTATAGTCATGAATATAATTATGTTCCACATATTCAATCAAAATTGCTAGGATTTTAGGTAAATTAATATATACATCTAAATAAAACCATTCAATTTCGTTTCCTCCAGTTTTTATATTCATTCTATGAATATTTCTATTTTTTAATAATAAATGTATTAGAGTTTCTATTTTTTTATTATATATAGTTTTTTGACAAAATAAAATATCACCTTTCCATTCATTAACTCTTTTATTCGGATTTGCATGTATTGTTCGACCGATTTTTATCCATTTATAATCATTATCTTTTGTAAAACCATAAATAAATCCAACACCATCTGTTTCTGACGGATTTCTATTCAATACATCATAGAATTTTTTTTGTATCTCAATTTTGTTTTGATGTAAAAGTGTTAATAATTCTTGTGGTAATTGATGAATTTGCGGTTCTATTTGTATTATTTGTTTATTTTTTGATTGATTTATTAGTTGACTTAGTAATTGTGTATTATTTTGTTTATTTCTCGAAAATAGACATCCCATTATTAATTATTTTTTTATTTATATCTTTATAATATTATGAATTATAAATTGATAACACCAGTTATACTGGCTTCAATTATGTCAATTCTACCAATATTTTTAATACTAAAATATAAACAATCTGGAAATTTTGCATTTATTTTTACAACTTTATTTTGTTATATAATATTGTTGTTATCATATTTAAAAATCTTTACTATTAAAAATATTGATAATTATACATTAGCTACTCAAATTTTATACATACATATTTTACAAATATTATTAGTAACATTATCTGAAGTTGTAATATTTAAAAATAAAATATCAAATACAAGAATGATTGGTTTTGTATTAGGTGTATTCTCAATTTATTTTTTGATAAAATGATAATGTTCTAAAATAATCGTTGGAAAACTATGAAAATTATCTTTAATATATGAAGGGAAATCTTTAATTTTAATATATGAAAATTTATTGTAAGTATCAAAACCTAAAAAATTGGATAGATCTTTTTGTAACATTTGTATATTACATTTGCAGCATAATTGTACTTTTGAAATTAAATTTAATTCACATCCATTAATACGATTATAACATTTTGTACATTCTTTATCAAAATGTAATTTATATGAATTATTTGTATTTTCATTATTAATTTCTGTTAATTGTAATATATAATTTGTTGATTGTGTAGGATACAAATCAAATGTTACATTATAATTTATTTTCTTTAATTCAGTTTTATTGCCATTATTTATTTTATATAATGGCATTTTAAAAGATTTAATTTTTTTATCGTAATCGTCAATTTTAACTAGGGTAAACATTGGATATGGTTTTTGTAGTTTAATTTGAGTAGTAGTTACACCAAAATAAAAAATTTCAATTTCATCTCTATTTGTTGTAAACCAATTATTATGTGTCTTTAAATTAGAAAATCTAATTGATGGAATAATAATCTTTATTAACACATTAATTTCTATTTCATTCGGTATTCCTAATGCATCAATTGTTAAACTTGTATCATCTGACTTAAAAAATACATTTGATAATAATGTTTTGTTGTTTATATTTGAATAAAATGTATTACAAATATTAAGTCTAATACCTAAGTTTGCTACATTATATCTAAAATACACATATGGATATTTTGAACATATTTTTTCCCATAATTTATGCAATGATACATTATCAAAAATCTCATCAAGATATAATTGTATATATTTATTTTTTTTAATATTTATTTCTTGTTCAATATCATTTATCTTTAATGATAATTTTTTATTATAATATGAAATTTTTAATGTGACTACGTCCATTTATTTGTTATTGTGTTAACTTTATTTGTTAATGTGTTAACTTTATTTGTTATTGTGTTAACTTTTATTAGAATTTATCTTTCAATTTTTTATAAAAAAAATGAATAATTAAATTCTAATAAAAGTTAATATAATAACAAATTTAGTACTAATAGATATGAGTGAAATTCAATCTACATATAATTCAATTTCAAAGGAATTCAGTGATTCTAGGTATAGAGTATGGAAATCAGTTGCCCAATTTATAGATTCATTTGAATTAAATACTATTAATGCTGATATTGGTTGTGGAAATGGTAAAAATATGCGTTATAGACAGGATATTAAATTTATGGGAATGGATCTATGTGAAAAATTTATTGAAATTTGTCAAAATTTAAATCTTAATGTTGTTCATGGTAATATTCTATCAATACCATTTGAATCTAATTATTTTGATAATGTAATATCTATTGCTGTAATCCATCATTTAAAAACAAAAGATGAAAGAATTAAAGCAATTTCAGAACTTATTAGGATTACAAAACCAGGTGGTAAAATCTTAATTTATGTGTGGGCATTTGAACAAGATGTGACATCCAAGAGGAAATTTGAAACACAAGATGTATTAGTACCGTTTAGATTAAAAAATTCTGATAAATCGTTCGATAGATTTTATCATGTATATATATTTGGAGAATTAGAAGGTGAATTAGAACAAGAAGTCCAAAATAAAACTGTTTATATTGAAAAAGTTGGTTATGAATTATCAAATCATTTTATTATAATAAAAAAAAATTAAATTTGTAATCTAATATATAATGTTATCATATAAAGATTTAGTTTATGCTGGTATATCAAATGTTATTGGTGCTGGTATATTTGTAATTATAAGTTATGTTCATAAATTTGCGGGTGAACATACATGGTTATCAGTATTATTATCAGGTTTATTTATGTCTATATTTGCAGAACATTATGCTAAATTACCTGAAATTATTAAAAATGATAAAGATGTACATCTTGAATATGATATTATAACTAGAATATCTTCAGATAGAATTGCATCTGGATTTATTATAATGGCAATTATTGGTTTGATATTTTCTACATATCTTGTATCAAGATCATTTGGTAATTATTTATCTAATTATTTACCATCTATAAATAATAAACTAGGCGGCTTAATTATTATTGGAATTTGTTACTTGTTAAATAAATCAGGTGTTGATATAGTAGCTAAATGGAACAACATAATATTATTATTTGGTTTAGCAATTCTTGTTTTACTAATTGTAATAGGTTTTTATAGGATGATTAGAGATTCAGATGGCTATCATTTTCTTAAAAAAGCGTTAAATACATCAAGCATTAAAGATAATTTTTTTAACATAATAAAGGGCGCTTATATGATTGTTTTTAGTTATGTTGGTTTTGAATTATTAGTGAAATTAAATTCTGATTCATATAATCCTCAAAAAGATATTCCTAAAGCTATTCGCACAACTATTATTGTTACAATTATCATCTATACATTATTAGGTTATGTATATTCTTATGCAATGTATAAAGAAAATAAAATTCATAATCATTTAGAAGATCATACAGATAAAACATTATTTGAATCTTCAAAAGAATTAATATATGGAGATTTAGAATTAAAAGATAAAGATAAAGATAAAGATAAAGAAAAAGCACCATTAACATTTGCAATGGAAATATTAACAAAAACAAATAAAATAAATCATGTTGTAAGTTTTGGCGGAATGATATTTACTGCAACGACAGCATTACTTATGATGTTATCCGCATCAAAATTATTATTAGGTCAACTCGACTTAAGTACAGATAAAAGAATAAAAGGATTATCGTCTCTAAATATTATATTATCTGGTGTATTATTATTATATATTAAAAATATTACAATTGAAAAATCAACTATAATTGCAAATGTTTGTATTATATTATTAATGATTGCTGTATCTTATGCAGTAATAAAGATTAGACACAAACTTCTTTAATTTTATTTTGTAGATTTTCAATAAATTTTGGTGTATATCCAATTGTTTTATAAATTTCTTTTTCTTTATAGAAAACTTTAACAGTTGGTAGAGATTGGATAGAATTAGCTTCAATATAACTTGTCATCCCTTCTTCTTCTACATTAACTTTTGCAATAAAGTATTCGGGATTAGATTCATGTAACTTTTCTAACTCTTGGGCTACTTTTTTACAAGGTCCGCACCATGTGGCATAAAAATCAACAATAACTAGATCAACTGTTTTTAATGTTTCTTGTAGAATATTTTCGTAGCAAATTTCAAGCATTAATGTATAATTAAAAAAATGAATATATCTTTATATATATTCATAATTATATAATCAATGTAAAATAATATAAAATGAAAAAAGTTAGATTTGATGAAAATATTATCGATCCTCCTATTAAGAGATTTTGTGAATGTACTGGATGTGAAGGATGTACATTCTTACCATGTGCATCTAAAGATTCGCCACCAATGTGGACAGATATTAAATGTAAAAATCTAGAATGTAAATTCTATGTTTGTGTCTATTGTATTGATATTGTTAATAATGAGAAAGGTTTTTGTAATTATTGTCTACGTAAATAATATCTATTTATTTATATATAAATGTCTAATTGTATAGGACCTTGTCTTAAACATTGTTATAATAATCATAATAAACACGAAATTAAACCAATGATGATAATAATGTTTTTATCTGGTTTATTATCTGGTATGAATGTTTTTGTTGTAAAATTATCTCATATAAGATTAAATATTAATGATTTACTAATGACCATATTAATGTGTTCCTGGATGTTACTATTTATGGGTATATGGTATGGTATATCTAAATGGATTATATATGGCTTAGCATCAGTTATAATTATATTTTATCTTATTAGAAGTCAAATTTTAACATCTCAATCACAATTTATTCGGTCAATGATACCACATCATTCTATGGGAATAAAAATGTCTCAAGGAGTACTAAATAATACTAAAATTAATCCAGAAATTGAATTATTAGCTATGGATATTATAGAAACACAAAATAGAGAGATTGAAATTATGCGTCAATCATAATACAATCACCTCCCGAATCATAAAGATATAGATGATTTAAATATAACATTCGAATAATTTTTTGATTTAATTTATTTTGATCAGAATCACAACAAAAAGAAAATGTAGCTTTATCTGAATGTGTTTGTTTATATCTTTTAAAAATGTTATATGCATTATCAGACATTTTTACATTTCCAATAAAATATGCATAACATTTAATACCAGTTGAATTAGCAAGTTTTAATGTTGATTCTACAAATTTTTGTGTTTCATTTTCTGTTATCTGATCAATTGATGGTACTTTAAAAGCCATTTTAAAAGCCAAAATAGATGTAGATGTATGGATAATAAAATCAATATCTGGATATAATCCATATAAATTCGAATATTCTTGTTGTGACATAATTGGAATCCCACTATTTTTTATATTAGAATAAAACTCCATTGACATTTGCATTGACTTATAATATTTTAAATGATTCATTCTTTTATATATATTAATTAAACACACAAAATAATTTTTCATCCTCAATTGCTTTTCTATCATATTTTCTAAATTTAACAACTTTAGTTTGTAATTCTTTATTCTCACATAATGCTTTAATTGATTCTTTATGTTTCCATCCATTCTCATGTAAATATTTAAATGGACCATCTTCTGCTTTTTCTAAATAAAGTTTTTTTCGAATATCATCAATCGTCATTTCTTTCTGTAATACATATTGAATAGCGTAATGCATTGAAAGATAACCTGTTTTTGTTAGATTTTGTAAATCAATTCCCAATGATTCAATATATAATAAATAATCATAATCAGATTGAAAATTATTTGATTCTAAAAATTTTTCTAACCATTTTCGTATAAATTCACTACCTAAAGGTGCTGCCATAAACCAATTCTCAATTACTGGATATTCTGGTTTTGTTTCTTTTGATACTATTCTATAACCAATAAATTCATAATTATAATTATTTTGATAGATTTTTAGAACCCAATCTAATCTTTCATGTAATATTATAGATGCATCTAGCCAAATTCCACCATGCTGATTTAATACATGTATTCTCATAAAATCAGCTATACGTGCATGAAATCTAGAAGCTGGATATTTTAGAATTTCACAACCTTTGATATATAATGTATAATTTTCGTTATTTAAAATAATTATTTCATAATCTGGATTTAATTTTTTCCAGTTATCTATACATCTTTTAATTATATCTGGTAATGTTTTATCATGCCAATATGTCCATATCTTTTTAGGAATTATTGTCTGTTCTGATTTATCTATATATATATTTGTTTCTCTTTTTACTTTCGTTATTTCTCTGTTTACTTTCGTTGTTCCTCCATTTACTCTATAAATTATTAATGAAACAATAAATAAAATTATGATTATAATTGTCAAAAAATCTATCCTCATTATAATATATATATATGATATTTGATAAGATTATTTATATAAATCTTGATAGAAGATTAGATCGTAAAGCAAATGTTATTGAGCAATTAAAAAAAGTAGAATTGGTAAATATTACAGAAAGATTTAGTGCTATAGATGGTAAAAAACTAGATCTAAATAATATTGATAAAAATATTATTACACCAATAGGTATTGATTTTGCTAAAAAATCAGAAATTATATATACACATCTCACAGTTGGTGCAATTGGTTGTGCAATGAGTCATAGAGCAATATATCAGAAAATTATTAATGAAAATATTAATTCATGTTTAATTTTGGAGGATGATATTACTATTGATGATAGATTTAATGAAAAAATAAAATACATAGAAAATCAAATATCGAATATTGATTATGATTTATTTTTCTTAGGTTTTCATCCTGGCACAACATATGATGAAACAATGAGATATAAATCAGTATATGGTTTATTTGGATATATTGTTACTAAATCTGGAGCAAAAAAATTATTAGATTTATTTCCAATAACATATCAAATTGATACAGAAATATCAAGAAATACTGATAAGATTAATATTTATGGAGTAAAATATTCAGATAGGATAATACTATCAGACCAATCACAATATTCATATAAATTTGGAACGGATATACAAAATAAGAATGATAGAGTAAACAGAGAAACAAATGGAGTAAACAGAGAAACAAATGGAGTAAACAGAGAAACAAATGGAGTAAACAGAGAAACAAATGGAGTAAACAGAGAAACAAATGGAGTAAACAGAGAAACAAATAGTTATATATATTTATATTTATATTTAGCTATTTTTATAATTCTATGTATAATTTTTTATAATCGTTTTAAAAAATAAATAGTTATATATATTATATATTAATAAATGTGCATTGTTGTTGCCGGTGAAACAGAACCCGATACTACTAAATTGTTTACAGTCCCAGTAATCCTTGATAATGGTGTTAAATCTTTGTTATCAATTTATGTTAATAATTTTGATGTAACGCCTGATAATGCGATGGATGGATATAATTTGCCTTCTATGGCAAAAAAACCTACAATGTCTGGATTATATTATAATGCATGGGGTCAACTTGTTGGTTATCCACAAAATGAGTTAGCTGATTCTCAATCTTTTGGTTCTCATACAAATGGTGGTGCAATTATGATTGTTGCATATCCCGTAGAAAAAGATGTAGATAATCCTTTAATTGGATTGGTTGATATTTCAACTGAATCAATGAAAAAATTCCGTAAAGATGTTGAGGCATTAAACCCTGAATTATTAACTAATAGTATGTCACGGAGTTTTCGTGGTAAAACTGATTCTGATTCATTAAAAGTTTATGAAGTTGGAAATTATAAAATCTCTGTTGCACTTGGATTTTCAGCACTTGAATCTAGATTAGATTGGACCAAATTTACTAAACCAGATGATTTCGAACTTAGAATTAAAACTTTACTAAATCCTAAACTTTATCCACCAACTTATAAATGGTTCTATGTTGTTGCATCTGCTGTAAAGAATATAAAAGATGATGGTTTCGGTGTTATATATCCAAGATTATCAGCTGATTTATTATATTTTCCAACAGCTCATGAACAACGAAAAGACAATTCAATAAATTCTGGATATAAATTTGATTATGAACTATTTGGTTACAGTTTACGTGAAAAACCTGATGCACAAATAACATTGACAATAAATGAAGTCAAAATTGATGATCGTCGTAATATGTATTTTAATAATAAAGCAATTTTAAAACCTCTTGATAGATTAAAAAATTTAGAATTTATTGATCTAAATCAAAATAAATTAAAATTAAATCCTGATCTAAATATAAGATATTTATCTATTATAATGAAGAATGGAACAGATGACAATCATAATTGGTTTTTGTAAATTTTTTTCTATTTAATATAATAATGAATATTCAACTAATTTCGAGATTATTAGAAAGTTTAGAACTTAATAATTCAATTGATAGAACTAAGATTTGTGATATAAATATTTTTTGTCTTAATTATTGCAATGATAAAAATATATCAAAATCTCAAAGAATAAAACTCAAAAATATTATAGATTTTTGTTTTTTAGTTTTATTATTAATAGATTCTAATAAATTAGATTCAGAAAAGATAGTTGAAACAATAAAAGTTAAAGCATTATATCTAAAACTCGATTTATTATTTGATGTTAAAGAAGATCCAAGTGGATTTGCTGATATGATTACTAAAATATTATAAAATATTTGTAGAAAAGATATTTAAAGTCCTATATTTTTATGATTAAATAGTAAACATTATAATTAAATAGTAAACATAATAATAAATTAAAAAATTGAAAATGAAAAAACTATAAATACATAATGACTATTAATGAATAACAATTTATAATGTTTAATCTTTATGATTATTGGTTTTCGCATAAGAATGTATGGTTTAATCCAACATCATCAGATGATGAATATATATCCAATACTTTTTTCAAGGAAGAATATTTCTCACTTTTTACACCAAAAAACGAATCACAATATCTTGACAATTTTAAAAAAGGTATGGAAATGATTTTATTATTTGATCAGGTTCCTAGACATGCTAATCGAGTTTTAAATAATATTGATTGTGATGCATATACATTAAGGATTATTAGATTTGCTGAAAAGTTTTATTGTAGATATTCATATTCGTTAACTTTAACACCAGAAGAATATGCTTTTATATTATTACCGCTTCGTCATTCTAAAAATTATGAAAAGATTTTATTTGTAATTAAAGAATCACTACAAAAGATAAAATCATATCCCAAAGAACAAGAATACAAGAGATTTTTAAAAGCAACTCTTGAGAGATATATTACACAGTGTGGTGATGCGCCGAATATAGAGGTTTTTAATCCGGAAGATAATATTTTTGAAATTTCAGATTTATCTGGGATTTGTGAATTAGGTTTAGAATTATATAGACCAAGAAATATTGATAAAGAGATTCCTAAGAATTTTTTAGATAGATTTGAATTTGATAAAGTAAATGGAGAAGTAAATGATGTAAAAGTAAACGGAGAAACAAATGGAGAAACAAATAAGAAAATAATTTCTCTTAGTGGTGGTGTTGATTCAATGTGTATGTCATATATTCTTACAAAGAAATATGGTTCGGAGAATGTTGTAGCTGTACATATTAATTATAACAATCGGAAAGAATGTGGAGCCGAAGTTGATATTATTAAATCGTGGTGCTCTTTTCTAAAAATTAAATTATACATTAGAAAGATTGTTGAATTGAATAGACCAGAATGTATGGATTTAGAACTAAGAGACTTATATGAATCATTTACTAGGAATATTAGATATTCTACATATCAGAATGTAGCTATACTTGTAAATTCTAAAAATTGTTCTGTATATCTTGGTCATAACAAAGATGATAGATTTGAAAATATTCTGACAAATATTTCTTCAGAATCACATTATTCTAATTTAAATGGCATGGAATTTAAAACTGAACATGAATTTAAATCAAATGTAATAACTTTTATCCGACCAATGTTAAATATTCCAAAGTCTGATATCTTTTCATTAGCAAATTTCTGCCAAATTCCTCATTTTGTAGATTCAACACCAAAGTGGTCTCAACGTGGTAAAATTCGTGATTTAGTAAGACCAGCAATTGAATCCTGGAATCCAAAAGCCATTGAATCATTCTTTGCATTGTCTGGTGTTCTAGCTGATCTAATATCTATTATAGAGTCAACAGCTGAAACATATGTTAAGAAGATTAAAGAAGATAGAAATTTAATAATTCAGATTACAGGAATTCCTCAAAAGATTTTATTCAAAACTATCTTTGTTAAACTTGGATTACATATTACACAGAAAGGTTTAGATGCATTTCATGAAAAGATGGAATTTATTAAATCAAATTTTGATAAGTATAAGATTAATGCTAAAAATTCATATCAATTAAATAAAATAACAAAACTTGAATGGAAGAAAATTAATGAAAAAGAGTTTGTTATTTATTTTTAGTTTATTATTATTTATTTTTAGTTTATTATTATTTATTTTTTAAAGTCTACTAATATTATTATCATTAATGTCAAGTTTGCTATTATTACCTAATCAATTATACGATTTAGATAAAATTAAAATAGATTATAAAAAAGTATATTTAGTTATACATGAGAAATATATTGATAGATATAGATATAATAAAAATCGTTTGACATTTATGTTTGCATGTATATTTGCATTTGTTGATGAATATAAAGTTATATCTGTTAATGATTTAAAAAAAATATCAGCAACAGAAGATATAATATATTTCGATCCAACTGATATTGAAATAGATACACAAATTAAAAGGAGATTTAAAAAAGCAGAAAAGTTAGACTCACCTAATTTTTTATTTACAACAACAGACCTAGATGATTATATTAAGAACGTTAATAAGCCATATTTCAATGCTACATTTTACAAATGGGCCAGAACAAAACTTGATGTGTTGATGAAGAATGGAAAACCTGAAGGAAATTCATATTCATTTGATACAGAAAACAGAAAACAATTTGAGAAAAATTATGAAGAACCAAAAATAAAAATGTTTAAGAATAAATTTTATACAAAAGCCGAAAAATATGTTGAAACTAATTATTCAAAAAATCCTGGTGAGTTCACACCATTTTTACCAAATACAAGAAAAGATGCCCAGAAATTTTTTCAGGAATTTTTAAAAAAAAAGTTATCAAAATTTGGTCCATATGAAGATGCATTAAGAGAAGATGTAATTATAGGATATCATTCAGCTATATCGGCTTTGATAAATATAGGTTTATTAGATCCAACAGATATTGTTGAAAAGACAATCAAATATTATAATTCTAATTCAGTTAAGATAGAATCTGTAGAAGGTTTTTTAAGACAGATTATATCCTGGCGGGAATATGTTCGAATGTTATATCTAAGAGAACATTCAAAATTTATTACACATAATTTTTTTAAACATAAACGAAAAATAAATGATGGATGGTATACAGGTGATACTGGAATATATCCAATAGATGTAGCAATAAAGAAAGCTTTGAAATATGCATATTTGCATCACATTGAACGATTAATGTTAATAGCTAATTTTATGTTACTAACAAGATTAAATCCCAAAGATTGTTATGAATGGTTTATATCTATTGTATCTATTGATGCATATGAATGGGTTATGGAACCAAATGTTTACGGCATGGGATTACATTCAGTAGGAACATTAATGATGAATCGTCCATATTTTTCTTCATCAAATTATATTCAAAAAATGTCAGAATATAAATCTAAATCAGGCGATCCAATAAAATTAGGTGAAAAAGAATATACATGGGATGAAGTATTTGATGCTTTATATTATTCATTTATTAATGATAATCAAACTTATTTATCAAAAATCTATTCTACTGCATCAAGTGTTTATAGAATGAAAAAAATACCAAAAAAAGAAATAGATAATAAAAAAGATATTGCTAAAAGATATTTAGCTAAATATTAATACAAAAATTATGTTGTAATTAATCTTGGTATAAATTTATTTGAACCAAATTTTTGTATATGACGAAGAATTGTTAATTGATAATATGCTTCTAATTTTTGTTTTTGTGCATCAGTTAATCCTTCACCTAGGCCTTTACCTTGATCATTTACTTTACTTTTATCACTTTTATTTATATCTTTTTGTCCTTTAGGTTCTTTCTCTTTCTCTTTCTCTTTCTCTTTCTCTTTCTCTTTCTTTTCCTGTCTTCTTCTTTCATCCTCCTCTTTTTTATCTTCTTCTTCTTTTTCTTCTTCTTTTTCTTTTGGTTCTTTCTCTTTCTTTTCTTGTCTTCTTATCGCTTCTTCTTCTTTCTTTTCCTGTCTTCTTATTGCTTCTTCTTTTTTTTTCTGTTTTCTTTTTTCTTCTTCTTCTTTCTTTTTTTTT